>ERZ894203.202-NODE-202-length-60093-cov-19.079117_pt1 | contig 60093 bp, 45 predicted proteins | sample MGYA00380286_ERZ894203 | MGnify/ENA primary metagenome ERZ894203 (study PRJEB32331, sample SAMN06328484) | human gut metagenome | biome: human gut microbiome; feature: stool | host: Homo sapiens | collected 2014-02-06 ... | reverse complement strand
CATCTCTCTCTATCGCCATAGAAACAGAGTTTGGATTATACATATGAATACCGTCAATCAAATATCCGTTGTACCATGCTTTCATACTGTCAAAATCCATATCAAACCGCTTGCATAATCCTGTAACCTCATCTTCCGTAAAACCATAATATTTTGTAATCGGACTTGATTTTAACATTGTATATTCACTGAAATTATTTAAAGCTGACTCATCTTTAATCTTTTTTATCGGTAAAATTCCCGTAATATATGCCAATGCGAGAAAAGATTTTGACTCCTCCGATTTAAACAGCGAGTGTAAAAACTGTAAATACTCGTGTACCAACTCTTTGTCATCGCTGTTTCTGATAACGCAATCCCACTCATCAATTATTATCACAAACTGAATTTCTGTTATCTCATAAATCTCCTGTATCAGCAAATATAAATCTTCATTATAATCTAATGTATCACCATATTCTTTCTTAAAATCCTTACATATTCTCTTTTTAATTGTGTCTGCCAAATCTTCTTTATGAAAATCCCAGACTGATGAAATATCTAAATGGATAACATTATATTTGTTCATGTATTTCCTATAGTATGCACTATCCGCAATTGCTGTGTCATCAAAAAGATTTGACGAATCACAGCCAAGACTATAATACGCATCTATCATTCCAGCCGCATGTGATTTACCAAACCGTCTTGCATGACTTACCGCAACGCATCTGCCACTCGTCCCCAGCAGACCGTTAAGATATTCCAAAAGTCCTGTTTTATCCACATATATCCTGCTATTTTTATCACCTGTAAAGCTCCCATTCTTTGGATTAAAATATACACCCATTATATATCACCTCATAATTTCCGTTATGTTATTTTATATGATATTTAATCAAAAGATATTTTTTCCAAAAAATAATGTTATGGATTTTTATCTGCTTTTGACTATTACATCATATATGAAAACAGTTTGCTGTCTGCCTTTAACCCTTGCATCTTTTATTCCAAGTATAACACATATCACAAAACCTTAAAAGAACAAAGTCGGTTAAAAAAGACCCTGCACAGCATTTCCACCATGCAAGGTCTTTTATATATATTTTGATTTTACTTCCAGCTCAGTTTAATCTGTAAATAATGATGTTGAATAATATCTGTCACCACTGTCCGGTAATAATACTACAATATTCTTTCCTTTGTTTTCTGCTCTTTTAGCATACTCGACTGCTGCTGCAAGTGCTGCTCCTGATGAGATACCTACGAGGATACCTTCCTCTTTTGCAATCGTCTTGCTATATTTAAATGCATCATCATCCTTTATAGGCAAAACTTCGTTATAGACTTCTGTACTAAGTGTCTTTGGAACAAATCCTGCACCTATTCCCTGAATCTTATGTGCTCCTGCGTGTCCCTGTGAAAGTACAGGTGATGCTTCAGGCTCAACTGCTATAACTTCAATTTCAGAATTTTTAGCTTTTAGATACTGACCTACTCCTGTAAGAGTTCCACCTGTTCCCACACCTGCTACAAATGCATCTACTTTTCCATCTGTGTCATTCCAGATTTCAGGACCTGTTGTCTTTTTGTGGGCAGCAGGGTTTGCAGGATTCTCAAACTGTCCCGGTATAAAACTGTTTTCTATCTCTTTTGCAAGTTCCTCCGCCTTTGCAATAGCACCTTTCATTCCCTTTGTTCCGTCTGTAAGTACAAGTTCAGCACCATATGCCTTTATAATATTTCTACGCTCGATACTCATTGTCTCTGGAAGTACAATGATGATTCTGTATCCCTTTGCTGCTGCGATTGCTGCAAGTCCGATACCCGTATTTCCCGATGTTGGCTCAATGATAGTTGAACCCTCTTTTAAAAGACCTTTTTCCTCTGCGTCTTCTATCATCTCTTTTGCTATTCTGTCCTTAACACTTCCTGACGGATTGAAATACTCAAGTTTTGCAAGAATTTTTGCTTCAAGATTAAATGCCTTTTCAATATGTGTAAGTTCTACAAGTGGTGTGTTTCCGATAAGTCCAAGTGCACCTTTATATATATTTGCCATAATAATAATCCTCCTGTTTATGTTATAGCTATATTCTAACACTTAATGAAGTGTCAGAATATAACTGTTTATTTTACTTTACAATGTTTTTTATTTACTGAACTGCCTTAAATGCTTCATCAAGATCTTCGATAATATCGTCAATGTTCTCTGTTCCGATTGAAAGTCTTATAGTATTTGGCTTGATACCCTGGTCTGCAAGTTCCTCTTCGTTAAGCTCTGCATGGGTTGTTGATGCAGGGTGGATAACAAGTGATTTAACATCTGCTACATTTGCAAGGAGTGAGAAAAGTTCAAGGTTATCGATAAATTCTTTTGCTTTGTCTGCATCTCCCTTAATCTCAAATGTAAAGATAGAGCCACCGCCATTAGGAAAATATTTTTTATAAAGACGCTGCTGCTCAGGGTCTTTGGATACTGACGGATGATGAATAGCCTCTACAAGTGGCTGTTTCTTAAGGTAATCTATTACTTTAAGTGCATTCTCTATGTGTCTCTCCACACGAAGTGACAATGTCTCAAGCCCCTGAAGGAATATCCATGAATGTATAGGCGAGATAGTAGCTCCTGTATCACGAAGAAGGATAGCTCTGATTCTTGTAACAAAAGCTGCCGGACCTGCTGCATCAGCAAAACTTATTCCATGATAACTTGGGTTTGGCTCTGTAAGCTGTGGAAATTTACCTGATGCTTTCCAGTCAAACTTTCCTCCGTCAATAATAACACCACCGATAGTCGTTCCGTGACCACCGATAAACTTAGTAGCTGAATGAACTACAATGTCTGCTCCATACTCGATAGGACGAAGAAGATACGGTGTTGCAAATGTGCTGTCGATAACAAGTGGAATCTTATGTGCGTGTGCTATCTTGGCGATTGCTTCTATATCTGTAACTTCTGAATTTGGATTTCCAAGAGCCTCTATGTAAAGAGCTTTTGTATTGTCCTTGATAGCAGCTTCAAAAGCTGATGGATCAAGCGGATCAACGAATGTTGTCTCAATATTGTAATCTACAAGTGTATGTGCAAGAAGGTTGTATGTTCCTCCGTAGATATTCTTTGCTGCAACGATATGGTCTCCTGCAAGTGCAAGGTTCTGAATAGTGTATGTAACTGCTGCCGCACCCGAACCAACTGCAAGTGCTGCAACACCACCTTCAAGTGCTGCTATTCTTTTCTCGAAAACATCCTCTGTAGGATTTGTAAGTCTTCCATAAATATTACCTGCATCCTTAAGACCAAATCTGTCAGCGGCATGCTGTGAATTGTGGAATACATAAGATGATGTCTGGTAAATAGGAACTGCTCTTGCATCTGTAACTGCATCTGCTGTTTCCTGACCAACATGTAACTGTAATGTTTCAAATTTAAAATTTCTATCTGCTCTTGATTTCTTACTCATATATCTGTCCTCCATATATCAATTCTATTCTTTGTTTGTGTCTGTATTCTTTATTTCCAATCAATAAGTATCTTTCACTCTCAGCTTGACTTTCAGCAAAAAAATATCTTTGCTCTCAGCTTTTAGTTCTTTCATCACTTTCGCTCGGTCTTTTTTTTATATATATCAGCGGCAACAGTAATCATGCCACCATTTAAAGCTGCACATTCGACTGTCTTTCATTGTGTAGTCAACTAAAAATCGTCTGTTTATCATTTAACTCCCTCCATACTCTACTTGTCATATATTTCATATTACCTTGGTATGATTTGCTGACAAAAATTATAATACTCTCTTATTCCTACTTTGTCAATAGGAAATATATATTTTTTTTACTAATGTAAGAAATGCAAGGCTGAACTGTTACACTAATATCTAGTTATCCATCCGCCGGCAGCTATCACATCCCCATCATAAAATACAATAGCCTGTCCCGGTGTGACTGCCCTCTGCTTCTCATCAAACACACATTTTAATCTTCCTTCTTTCTCTGGGTAAACAATACATGGCGAACCCTGGTGTGCATATCGTATCTTTCCGATAAACCTCGTCGGCTCTGTTATGTTCTCAACCGACATATAGTTTATATTTTCGACATATACCGTATCTGAAAATACACTCTTTCCGTCACCTAAAACTATCTCTCTCGTGTCAGGACATATTTTATTTATATAATAAGGCTGTGTAGACGGAAGTCCAAGTCCTTTTCTCTGTCCTATGGTATAGTGTTCTATTCCCTTGTGGACTCCGAGAACATTTCCGTTTTCATCCACAAAATTTCCGGGAACTGTCTTTTTTCCTGTCTCTCTCTCAATAAAACCTGCATAATCATGGTCAGGTACAAAACATATATCCTGACTGTCACTCTTGTGTGCGACTTCAAGACCTATTTTTTCTGCAATCTCTCTTATCTGGTCTTTATTATATTCACCAACCGGCATAAGCGTTCTTCTAAGCTGCTCCTGACTGAGATTAAAAAGCACATATGTCTGGTCTTTCTTCTTTGTCGCAGACATTTTGATGGTATATCTGCCATTGTCTAGTTTCACTATTCTTGCATAGTGGCCTGTAGCAATATAATCAGCACCTATCTCCATCGAACGCTGTAAAAGTGACTGCCATTTAACATACTTATTGCAGGCTATACAAGGATTAGGCGTATGTCCCTTTTTATATTCATCAACAAAATAATCTATAACATATTTCTGGAAATCATCCCTGAAATTCATTACATAATAAGGTATGTCAAGCTGTGCAGCCACACGCCTTGCATCCTCCACTGCTGACATTCCGCAGCAGCCTCCCTCATGCTCAACTGTACAGGCATCTTCCTGCTGCCATATCTGCATCGTAACCCCGATAACATCATATCCCTGTTCTTTCAATAAATAAGCCGCAACCGATGAGTCAACACCGCCCGACATTCCAACAACAACTTTCTTCTTCATATATCCAAAACCTTTCTTAAAACTCATTCAGTCAGACAGATATTCACAATCCACTCTGCTCATTTCACAATTTCCACAAAACAATAATAGCCGTACCATAAAAGATAAATGTACCTTTTTATCATACACTATCTTTTACAATACGACCACTACTTTTAGTCAGCAACTCTCTAGTATTCTTCCTCAGGAGCTTCCTCTTTTTCACTTATATCATTTACAGGCTTTTCAAGTCCTTCGATCTTAATACCATTCTTCTCTGCATAATCCCAGAGTGCTGCATGTATAGCTTCCTCTGCAAGAAGTGAACAATGAACCTTAACAGGTGGAAGTCCGTCAAGTGCTTCCATAACAGCTTTATTTGTAACCTGTAAAGCCTCCTGAACTGTCTTTCCTTTTACAAGCTCAGTTGCCATACTGCTTGTTGCAACTGCCGCACCACATCCAAATGTCTTAAACTTTACATCTTGTATAATTCCATTATCATCAATATCAAGGTACATTCTCATAATGTCACCGCATTTTGCGTTACCAACTGTACCTACACCGCTTGCGTCTTCTATCTCTCCGACATTTCTTGGATTGTTGAAATGATCCATAACTTTTTCACTGTACATAGTAAGCCTCCATTCTGTGTTTTTATCTATTTATTATTCTTTACAAAATCCTCATAAAGAGGCGACATACTTCTAAGTCTCTCGATAATTCCCTTAAGTTTGTCTACCGTAAAGTCAACTTCTTCCATTGTGTTTTTCTCTGATAAAGTAAGTCTCAATGAACCATGTGCTATCTCGTGCGGAAGTCCGATGGCAAGTAAAACATGTGAAGGATCAAGTGAACCTGATGTACATGCTGAACCGCTCGAACCACAGACACCGTTCTGGTCAAGTAAAATGAGCATCGACTCGCCCTCGATAAACCTGAAGCATACATTTACATTGTTTGGAAGTCTTTTAACTTTATCACCATTTAATTTAGCGTAAGGGATTTCTTCCATAACTCTGCTTATAAGATGGTCTCTGAGCTTTGTCTCATATTCCATTCTCTCTTTCATATTGTCTCTTGCAAGCTCAACAGCTTTTCCTATTCCGACAATACCCGGAACATTGTGAGTACCTGCTCTTCTCTGTCTCTCCTGTGCTCCGCCGTGAACAAATGAACCTATTTTTACACCTTTTCTGATATACATGATACCGATTCCCTTAGGTCCGTTTATTTTGTGACCGCTTGCACTGAGCATATCTATATTCATCTCATCAACATTCATAGGAATATGACCGAATGCCTGAACCGCATCAGTATGGAACAATACACCATGATCTTTAGCAATCTTTCCTATCTCAGCTATAGGCTCTATCGTACCAATCTCATTATTTGCTGTCATAATTGAAACAAGTATCGTGTCAGGTCTTATCGCTTTTTCAACATCAGCAGGATTTACAAAGCCGTTCTCATCTACATCAAGATAAGTAACTTCAAATCCTTTTTTCTCAAGATATTCACAAGTGTGCAAAATAGCATGATGCTCTATCTTTGAAGTGATAATATGCTTGCCTTTGTTTGCGTAAGCATCGGCAGTTGCCTTTAATGCCCAGTTATCAGATTCACTTCCACCGCCGGTAAAATAAATCTCTTCCGTTCTTGCACCAAGAAAGTCTGCAATAGTCTTTCTTGCATCCTCAACAGCTTTCTTACTGTTTCCTGCAAAACTATATATACTTGATGGATTTCCATAAAACTCAGTAAAATATGGTTTCATAGCATCAAACACTTCAGGATATACCTGCGTGGTAGCCGCATTGTCCATATAAATACATTTACTCATATTTGTCCACTCCTTTGTCTATATAATAAATTTTATTTTCTAACGAAAACTCTTATCATCAAGGATTATTATAACATTGCTTTTTTCAATGTCAACATGATAATTACCGTATATATGTAATCTTATTGAAAACATTTATCAATAAACCTTTTTGACAGATTGAGTAGAAAAAAAACTTGAACATCAAAGTATAAACTCCAATGTACAAGTTTTAAACTCTCAATATGTAAATGCACCAGGAGGGATTTGAACCCTCACGAAGTCACCCCCGACGGATTTTGAGTCCGTTGCGTCTGCCGTTCCGCCACTAGTGCATATTGTGCTGTCACAACATTTGCTATCATATCATTAAACATCCGAAATGTCAACAATATTTTTTCTTTTTTCAACTCATCCCCGAATGATTTTATTGAAAAGAAACTGCCACATAATCACAATCAAAAATGCGGCAGATTATTTTCAATAGGAATATTAATAATTATGTAGATATATTAACCAATAACTTTCTTAACAGCCTCTAAAACTCTATCTGCCTGGAATGGCTTAACAATAAAGTCTTTAGCTCCATTCTGAATAGCTTCAATAACCATTGCCTGCTGTCCCATTGCTGAACACATGATAACATTTGCTCCGGCATCAGCTTCTTTAATCTTCTTTAAAGCCTGAATACCATCCATCTCCGGCATAGTAATATCAAGTGTAACTAAATCAGGCTTTAATTCTGTATATTTCTGGATAGCGACAACACCATTTTCAGCCTCACCGACTACATTGTAACCACCTTTTGTTAAAATATCCTTTACCATCATGCGCATAAATGCGGCATCGTCAACAACTAAAATATTATTTCCCATGGTCATTCTCCCTTGCATAAATTAATAACAGATCTTATTTTATAACATAATCTGCCCAAAACTAACTTTTCTTTTGTCAGTCCTATAGACTACAATCTTGATAAGATTATATATCTTTTAATTCTTTGTGTCAAGTAAAATGGATTATCTAAAAGCATTTACTTTAAAAATACTTATGACTTCCCCATAAATTACTTCTTTTAAGATCAAGATATTCGCTATATGCTTTTTCCAGTATCTGCTTTTCATTTGAAAATTTGAGCATATGATATGCTTCATGATACTTATAATATCCTGAGTCTACAAAATATTCCTCCTTCTGAGGTTTACTGTGATAACTGTCTGCCATCATAAGATACCAGTGTACATCTTTTACTACTGTGTCATTTGGTGTGTTAAAGGTATATTGGCTCTTGCCAACATATTTGATAATACTGGCAGCCACATTCGTTTCTTCTTTCACTTCCCTTAAAGCAGTTTCCTTATATTCCTCGCCTGCTTCGACTGTCCCCTTTGGAAGAACCCAGCCATCATAACGATGTTTATAATTCTTGTAGAGCAATAAGATTTTTCCTCTAAAAATCACCACGCCGCCACAGCTCGTTGCTTCGATCATTGCAATTCCTCCTTGGTGTGCGTGTACATATTGTGTATATTATACCCTTTTTAACATACTTTTGCAACAAATTTTCAAAATCCCGCAATTTATAACTAATTCCCCAGATACTCACTAAACATCGCTTTTGCTATTGGCACTGCATACCTGTTTCCTGTTCCTGCTGCCTCGACCACTATACTCACCGCTATCTTAGGCTTATCTGCCGGTGCAAATCCCACAAACCATGCATGCGAGTTTCCCTTTGAGTTAAATTCAGCAGATCCTGTCTTTCCGGCAGCCTTATAAGAAAATCCGTTAAGTGCAGTTCCTGTTCCCTCACTGACAACGGCTTTCATCAGTTTCTTTACCGTTCCTGCTGTTTTTTTGTCTATTATATTTCCTATTTTTTTAGGTGAATAGCTTTTAACCGTCTTTCCGGCATCATTTTCCGTATGATCGACTATATACGGTGTCATCATTTTTCCATCATTTGCTATCGTACTGCTTATAAGTACATTCTCAAGAGGTGTTATTCCCGTCTTTCCCTGACCTATAGATGTCTGCATTACCTCATATTTATCTGACTTTCTGTTAAGTACAAAACTGCTTTTCTTATAATCAAAGTTTACTGAAAGACTCTTGTTAAAATTAAATTTTTCGCATAATTCCCTGAATTTATCCACATTAAGTTTTAAGCCTATATCTGCAAATGAACAGTTACATGATTTTGCAAATGCCCGTCTTAAATCTACTTCCCCGTGTCTTTCCCCGGCATAACACCTTATCCTGTTACCATAAAATGAATCTGAGCCTTTACACACATATCTGTATTTTTTATAGATGTCCTGATTTTCAAGAATATATTCAGTTGCAGTCATTATCTTAAATGTAGAGCCCGGAGGATATAACCCTTGAGTTGCCCTGTTTAGTAATGCCGACTCCGTGCTGTTCCCGGATATTAGTTTACTCCAGTCCTTAGAAACATTGTTTGGGTCATAGTCGGGTTTTGAAACCATAGCAAGAATCTTTCCTGTTGACGGTTCCATCGCAACGACTGCTCCTTTATAACTTCCAAGTGCATTATACGCCGTTTTCTGAAGTTTGTAGTCAAGTGTGGTTATAACATTATCCCCAGGCTTTTTTTCTCCCTTGAAATCTGAAAAAAGCTGTTCCGCTGGATTTGCATGGGAAGTAAGCAGCGGATAACACTGACTTAATTCCACTCCCGTCATACTGTTTGTAATTCTTCCGACGGCATGGCAGAACATATTTTTATATGGATAATATCTTGTATCATTTCCATGTTTGTCTGTTATCGTCTTTGCAAGTACCTTTCCGTCAGCAGATACTATATCGCCACGCTTTACTTTTTTGGCAAGTACCTCCTGCCTTTTATTATATGAATTATTTATTATATCCGCACTGTCACGCACCATAAATCTTGTAATATACAAAACCATTGCAAGAAATAGTGCAACAAAGCAATAGGTTACTACCAATATCTGACGGTTTCCCATTTTTCTTTCTCTGTTTTGAACATCCTGTTGACGCATATCGGAGTCATGTCCGCTCCCCCCTGCCCCCCTGATGCTTCGTCCTATTCTTACGCTTCTGCCGGCTCTCTTTAAATCCGTGTTCCGATTTTTCCCTGAATTTTTTTCTCTGCTCCTGTCATTATGACTCCGCCTCATCATCATCCCCCCTTTTATTGTTTATAACATATAATCCCTGTATTATAGCAAACAGTATCAGTGTACTTGTGACTGAACTTCCTCCGTAACTTACAAGCGGCAGGGTAACTCCGGTCGATGGAATAAACTTTGTAACTCCGCCTATTGTAAGAAATACCTGAAACATATATTCAACACTTAAGCCGAGTGCAGTAAGCTTATAAAATCTATTTTCTATCTTCAAAGAAATATTTATAAACATTATAAAGCAGCTTATCTCCACAAGTATAATGCATATACCAAAAAAAACTCCCATCTCCTCGCATATAGCAGAAAAGATAAAATCTGTTTTTGAAACGGGTATCTTTTCCGGTGTTCCCTCGCAAAATCCCATTCCAAACCATCCGCCGGTACCTATCGCAAATAATGACTGTGTTACCTGGTAACCTTTATTTGCAACATCGCTCCAGGGGTCTTTCCATGCTGAAACTCTTACCCTTACATGGTAAAACAGCTTGTACGCAAGAACTGCTCCTGCTGCCAATGCCCCTGTTCCAAGAACAAGATAACTCTCTTTTCTTGTCGATACATATAATATAACAAGATAAGTTATATAAAATATGAGTGCACCGCCTAAATCTTTTTCTGCTATGAGTATAAGCACATGAATTGCCGCTGGTATAGAGACTTTTACTACATCTGCAAAATTTCTCACTCTCGACAAAAAAGCTGCCGCAAAAAATACAAATATTATTTTCACAAATTCTGACGGCTGAAGTGCGAAACTTCCGATTATTATCCAGTTTCTTGCCCCATATTTTTCCTTTCCTATCACAAACACAAGTGACAGCATTGCTATACCTATCAGGGCATATACAACTCCAAATTTGTCGAAATAAGGAAATTTTTCTATAATAAATGGTATAAACAAAGCCACAACCCCTATAGCCGCAACAAATATCATCTGTCTGATTATGTCCACCGTGCTGAGTCTTTCTATCATTATGAAACCGATAGTCAGAAGCATCATCATATTATTTAAAACAAGCTTTGACATTCCCTTATACACAAAAGGATAAGCCTTGCACATAAATACCAGCATTAAAAACTGGCACACATAAAATATCAATATATTTTTGTCAAGACTGTTTAAGAACAATACAAATGTTGCTATGAAATGTATTGCAAACATCATTTTCTGCTGCCTTGCATAAACTCTTTGTTCTCTCTCTTTATTTCTCCCGATAAAAACCGTAAAACAATGCCATGTATATATTGCAAACAATATAATGATTATATATTTTGATGTTTCAACAAGTATAGAATGAAGTACACCGATAATGTTCATGTCACCGAACAGATTTATCAGCTTTTCTGCTGCCTGTTGTTTATTCATTAAATCCCCCCAGTTATTCTACGCCATTTGTAATATGACCTTCATCATATATGCCGTTGTATTTTCCTGAAAGCACAGCCTTTACCTCTTCTATGCTTTCAAATGTAAAATCATATCTGAACTTTGATATGCCTTTATCTTTAAGCTTGTCTTCATATTCTTTAAGATACAATGGTGTCTTTTGATATATTATATTATAACAATATTTACAATAATTTATCGCCATAAACTCTCTCGATTTTCTGTCTGTAAGAATAATTTTTTCATTTATTCCTTTTTTCTCTGAAAAAGCACATTTTTTTGTGTTATATCTGACACACTGTGCAGATACCATAAGAGGAATATGTGTATATAATATAAACTCACATCCGGCTTTTTTGGCAATGCCGTCCATCTCATACTCCGTCAGTTCAAACGGCATCGTAAATTTAGTTATGCCGTTTTCTTTCCAAAAATCATATGCACTTTTGTTCATGACATACATCTGTGCATCACACACAATTTTTTCAGAAGAAATCATACATTTTTCCGTCAGAAATGTGTATTCCTCAAAGTTTTTGATTACAAATCCGTCACATTTTTCAAGATATGAACTATCTTTCCCTGTTAAGACTGCACTTTCCCTTTCCCAGACATTCTTTCTGAATATCTGCGGCATCACTATAAATACTTTCTTTTTGTTTTTGTGTATCTCATCTATGGCATGATTTATCTCATTATCGTCTAAAATCTCCGTGCGAAGATAAATCTTTGTGATATTTTTATCTTTAAAATCTAAAACGGCTGACAACTGTTCCATGTTCATGACAGATACAATATACTCCGTCGTTTTGCCCAGCTCTTTTTCAGGCTCTCCAGTTAAATATTCTTTAACTTTCTCTCCCTCATCACATGACATGACACTTCTTCTATGTTTTTCTAAAATCTTTTTTTTAAGACCGTCAAGTGCCTCACGACGCATTTTTTTCAACATTCCTACCGGGATAAAAAGACCATCATCCATTGTCACATCAAGTGTTGAAAACTCAAATTCCGTATTGCCTGTCTGCATGATACTCTTTTTTACACTCTTTTCATCTGCCGGATTTTTAAGTGCATTCTGACACACATCACCGCTCACGGAATACACTATATCTTTAAGTATCACCTGCAATACGGCATTTTCACCTGTATGTGCTTCAAATTTTCCTGTTATTATGACCTTTTTTTCTTTATCTATATATTTTTCTCTTATATCGTCAAGAAGAACTGCTTTTTTTGTTCTGTAAACTTCATCACCGGCAAAAATACGGCTGCCTTTTTTAAATCTCGCTTCAACCTGCATACCTGCTTTTAAATGAGTTCCTACCGTATATTCATACTCCTGTCTCATATTTTTATCGCAGAACTCTACAACATCCTGCGGATATATATCTTTATCAAGTTTGTATCTGAGCGAACCTTTCCCCACGGAAATGACCTTTCCCACTAATACTCCGCCATGTTTTGGTCTTTTTGCCGATAACATCACCCCTCTGTCATATTTTTTCTTTTCAAGCGGAACACCGCTTCTTCCTTCAAGATACCCCTGGGTAAATCCACCTCTATTATAAATCTCTTTGAGATGGCAAATGTCATTTTCAAATTCAGCTCTATTTGTTTTAATATAATCTCTATATCCGTCTTTCCCAAGTTCAACATAAAGGTCTGTATATTTTCTGAACATTGCCGTAACAAATGCAGTATATTCCGGTCGTTTCATCCTGCCCTCTATTTTAAAGGAGTCAATGCCGCACTCTATCATTTCTGCTATATAAGGAAGATTTGAAAGCTCCATCGGACTTAACACATACTCCCCAATGCCACACTTTTTGCCGTCAACAAGATACTGCTGTCTGCAAGGCTGGGCACATCTTCCCCTGTTTCCGCTTCTGCCGCCTAACATACTGCTAAAAAGACACTGACCTGAATAGCAGTAACAAAGTGCTCCGTGAACAAACACTTCCATTTCAAGAGATGTGTCTTTTCTCATCTGAACAAGTTCTTCCATAGAAAGTTCCCTCGCAGGAACCATCCTCGTAACACCATATTTTTTTAACAGTTTGTCCGAGACTCCCATCGTAAGTGTCATCTGTGTACTTGCATGGATTTCAATATCAGGAAACCATTCATGTATATTTTTTAAAACTCCTATATCCTGTACTATCACGGCATCAAGCCCTGCTTCATAATACGGTTTCAAAAACGGATAGAGTTCATCCATTTCCCTGTCCTTTAACAATGTATTGACCGTCATATATATCTTAACTCCGTGTAAGTGACAATATTCTATGGCACTTAACATTTCATCTTTTTCGGGGTTGTCGGCATATGCCCTCGCACCAAATCTGCTGCCACCGATATATATAGCATCACACCCGGCTGCCACTGCCGCCTTAAGGCTCTCCATAGAACCTGCCGGTGCAAGTATCTCCGGAACTTTTATCTTATCTTTCAAATCCACATCCTCCATAAATATCTTATATACCTTTTATTTTGTGTAAAGCAATGGGGACTGAATACAGTCCCCATTATTTATTATCTGTGTTTATTTCTTCCTAACTCTGTTTCAAGCCTAATAACCTGATCCTTAGCTGCCTGTCTTTCTTCTGCCAGTTTTTTAATCTGCTCATTCGCTTTGTCAAACTCCGACTGCATTGTGAGCATTTCATGTTTTATATCAAATATTTCTTTTTCCATTTCTTCATTTTCTTTTTTTATATCATTTGAATCCTTTAATGCTTTATAATATTCATCTGACAGATTTATCGCAAGAAGAATATTTTTCATCTCAGTATCAAGTCGTAAATATCCATCCTGTTCTTTGAACTCAGCGATCTTATCATTAATATGATTTGCAATTTTCTGAAGATACTCACTGCTTTCATAACCACTGAGTGTATATTGTTTTCCATTTATTATAACTTCAACATCATTTTTCGTATTCATCTGCCACTCTTTCTCCTTTAACCGTAAGTTACCCTAAAACAGTAATGCCATTTATCCATGTATGTGTATCAGTCATATATCTGCATGGTAGTATGTATGCTGTATGCTATCTTATTCTTCTTCGTTTGAAGAACCTGACTGTCTTTGTCTTTCTGCCGTTTCGCCGCCCTGCTCACTCTCATGTACATCTGACTGATTCTGATCTACTACAAGCTCCGCCTTATTAGTTCTTACTGTATCAAGATATTCTTTAAGAGACTTCTCAAGTACTTTTGAATTGTTTATAGTATTTGTGTATGCAGCCTGTATAGTTTTTTCTGCCATCGTAAGAAGATCTGATGTATAATAAATAGCTCCACTTCCTATTTCCTCTGCCTGCTTTCTCGCATCATTGAGGATTTCCTGTGCTCTTTGATTGGCTTCATTTACCGTTTTTTCTGCCTGCTGGTATGCCTGCTGCATGATGTTATGTTCCTCTACAAGTGCCTTGTATTGCTCTTTTGCATCTGCAAGCATTGCCTGTGCCTTTGTATTTGCATCATCTAAAATAGCATCTCTCTGATTTAATATTTTTCTATATCTTTTTATCTCTGCCGGAATATCTCTGCGAAGATCGTCAAGCAGGTCATAAAGTTCATCTTTTGGAACTATAACCCTTGTAGCTGATAATCTCTGCATCTTACAACTTTCAACAAATGAATAAATATCCTCTATTTTCTGTTCAATCCTGCTCTCTCTGCTTTCCTGCATTTTAATTCCCCCGTCTTTTATCTTAATTTAGGTATTTAAGTGCTTCTTCTGGTACAAACCCACTTATGTCGGCATTATATCTCATCAGTTCCTTTACTGCACTTGAACTGACATATGAATATTCCGGCGATGTCGCAAGAAATATCGTATCTGCACTCTCATTTAATTTATAATTTGCCTGTGCAAGCGGAAGTTCATACTCAAAATCATTGGATGTTCTCAGACCTCTCACTATCACATCCGCATCACATCGGTCAACAAAATCCACTAAAAGCCCGTCAAAAGCTTCAACTTCAACATTTTTTAAATCTTTTGTTACCTCTTTTAAAAGTCTCACTCTCTCCTCAACGGTAAGCAGCGGCTTTTTTGAACTGTTTATAAGAACTCCAAGTATCAGCCTGTCAAACATCTTTGAAGCTCTCTTTATCAAATCTAAATGTCCTGATGTTACCGGGTCAAAACTTCCCGGAAATACTGCTGTTTTCATATCTTCCCTCTGTTTTTCAAACTGCATTCCGCTTTTTTATGCGAACAGCAGATTTTACTTTGCTCTAATGAATATATGACGGTTTGTCTTATATTCTTTAACTCTTTCAACCTTACATGGCATATCATACATATATGATATATCAGTCTCAAGCGATGTCTCAATAATTATAAGAGTATTTTCATGCACAAGTCCTGAGTCAAGCAAAATATTAAGAATCTTTGCTTCCGTATCGTGATTATACGGTGGATCCATAAATATAATATCAAATGTTCTCCCCTCGACATCTAATTTTTTCAATGCTGATACTGCTTCCATCTTTAAAACTCTTGCCAAATCTTCAAAGTGAGTTCTCTTAATATTTTCTTTTATACATCTTACGGCAGCCGCATCATTGTCTATCATAACCGCTTCTTTAGCACCACGGCTTAATGCTTCTATCGAAATACCACCGCTCCCGCTGAATATATCAAGAAAACGCACATCATAAAGCTCCTGCTGAAGCATATTAAACAATGTCTCTTTTATCCTGTCAGAAGTCGGTCTTGTATTTTTGCCTTCCGGTGTCACCAGATTAGTTCTTCTTGCTTTTCCTGCAATCACTCTCATTATTATCTCTCCATGCAATTATTATTATTTTAACACACTCTTTGCTAACGGTCAAACACATCCTCTTCCTTTATCGTCATAAGATCATCTCTTGTCGGATTTTCAAGTTTTACAAGACGGTTTGCCTGATTTACCACAAATTTTTCAAACATATTTCTCATTCCACGTGCATTTCCAAAATCTTTCCACTGCTCTTTCCTCTTTTTTCTGAGAAGTTCAAGAACTTTTTGTTTTGCTGCATCATCTATCTTAAGTCCTGCTTTTTCCGCCATGACAGCAAGTATGCTTACAAGTTCCTCTTTCGTATAATCCGGAAAATTGATAAATTTGTTAAATCTTGATATAAGACCCGTATTGCTCTTAAGGAAATTTTCCATTTCATCGGTATATCCAGCAACGATTATGACAAGATCATCTCTGTTGTCCTCCATCAGCTTTACAAGTGCATCAACAGCTTCCGTTCCAAAATCATTTGGCATATCCGGATTTACAAGTGAATATGCCTCATCTATAAACAAAATACCGCCCATTGCTTCCTTGACAACATCATGTACTTTCATTGCAGTCTGACCTACATAACCTGCCACCAGACCTGATCTGTCAGTTTCTATCATTTTCCCGTCTGACAATATTCCAAGTTCCTTGTATATCTTTCCGACAAGCCTTGCAACGGTTGTCTTTCCTGTTCCCGGTCCACCGGTAAATACCATATGATATGACATATCCATAACGGGCATATTCATTTCTTCTCTGAGTTTTCTTATCTTGATAAGATTGACAAGTGACCTTATTTCTTCTTTTACTTCACTTAAGCCGACCATGTCATTAAGCTCATCAACTAAAGCCTTAATGCGTTTTTCCTGTTCTTCTTTCTGGATACGCTCTCTTTCAAGGATACGCTGCTTAACTTTCATAAATTCTTCTCTGGCAAGCCGCTGTTCCTCCTGCTGCTTCATTATCTTTAGCTTTTCGGCTTCAATATCAGTAAGAATATCACCGTTATTTGTTAGTATTCCCCTCTTTGCATTATCACTCTCCGGCTCATTCGTCATGATTTCATTTTTAGAACCATTGCTTTTTTTAACATTTTTCTTCAGCTCATTCAACGAAAGCTTTTTTATGTCTGTCTTTTTTTTATTTTCTTTCTGCGGCTCTGCTTCATCTTCTTTTTTTACTACGCTGCTGTCTTTCTTTTTATTTTTCTCCTCCTGAGCCTTTTTTTTCTCAATTTCTCTCTTTCCTGCAGCCTCCCTTTTCTTTTCAGCTTCTTTTTTTCTCTGTGCCTGTCTCTTTTTTTCGGCTTCTTTTCTCTTTCTTTCCTTTTCTTCTATCTCAGTCTGTTTTTTCCTGACCCACTCTACATCGCACCTTATAACTCCGGAGGTAAGCTTTCTCACAATATATTCAGAATGAATACTCCTGTCCCTGTTTACTATAAAATTGCTTATCTTGTCATAATATTTCTGGATAAACTCATTTATTTCATGGTCTTTGCCATCATTCATATATGCCATACACAAAAGAATGTTCAGAAATGAATCAAGAAAATACTCTGTCATTATCTCCTTACGCTCTTTATCATAAAGTCCACAAAGCTGCAGCAATACCGGGGGAAGTTCATAATACTGTCTGCTTTCGGTAATTGTCTTTTGCTCTATATTTCCATTTTCGGGTATGCCAAGCGGATTGGTCTTAGTGACCAACCTTATAAATTCTCTTTGCTGTCCTTCTACTGTATCTGTGCATTTAACCACAAAATTGATGAGCACTGACTGCACATACAGGTCAAGCACCTGCATACTCGTCTTTTTCATCACCTGTCTTGCCTGGTCCCAAAAACCATTTACCTCGAGTATCTCACAATACGATACGAGCTTTTCATAATTATTTTTACCAAGTTCAAACAGTTTCTCCGGTGTGTACTGTTCTTTGGTCATCAATTCACATTCCTCCAAAACTAAAATCAATGAACTGTCAAAATTATCTTTATTGCCTATATTACTATCTTTTTGCCATAATTGCAATCTTTTAACGATATTTCACATTCCTTTGCTGCTTCATTTGCCATTTTCATTATATCGGCATCCTGATATATATCTGCAAGTGCAAAGTCAAGTTCTCCACTCTGTCTTATGCCGAAGAAATCCCCCGGTCCTCTGAGTTTAAGGTCCTGCTTTGCCACAAAAAAGCCGTCATTAGAGTCCTCTAATACCCTAAGTCTTTTCATTGTATCCTTTGACGGATTTCCAGCCATAAATATACAATATGACTGACTGTCTCCTCGTCCGACACGACCTCTTAACTGATGAAGCTGTGCAAGTCCAAACCTCTCTGCATTTTCAATCATCATAACGGTAGCATTAGGCACATTTATTCCAACTTCTATTACTGTAGTCGAAACGAGTATATCTATCTCATGTGCCGCAAACTGTTCCATTATCTCATTTTTAAGTGACGCTTTCATTTTTCCGTGAAGTGCTTTTATCCTTATCGATGGTGCAAGCGTTGTCTCCAGCATATTGGTATAATCAGTTACATTCTCAGCCTCCATGTTCTCGCTTTCCTCGACCATAGGACATATTATATACACCTGATGTCCTGCTGCTATCTCTTTCTCCATAAACCTGTAAGCCTGAGGTCTGTAATTTGTTCCGACAACACAGTTTTTTATTGGAAGTCTTCCTTTCGGCATCACATTTATAACTGATACATCAAGGTCACCATATAAGATTATCGCAAGTGTCCTCGGAATAGGGGTCGCACTCATAACGAGCATATGAGGTTCCCTGCCTTTTGATGACAATGCCTCCCTCTGTCTCACACCAAATCGGTGCTGCTCATCAGTCACCACAAGTGCAAGGTCTTTAAATGACACTTTCTCCTGTATAAGTGCGTGTGTGCCTACTACTATATCAATCTCACCATCTTCTATTTTTTTATACTCTTTTTTCTTCTGAGCTGCTGTCATTGAGCCTATCAACATTCCTATTCTTATGCCAAACTCCCCAAGCACCTCGCAAAAAGACTGATAATGCTGTTTTGCGAGCACCTCCGTCGGAACCATTATCGCTCCCTGATAACCGTTTTTCACTACAAGTGCAAGTGCGATAACTGCAACAATCGTCTTTCCGGAACCTACATCACCCTGTATAAGTCTGTTCATAACATAACCCGATTCCATATCATTTATAATGTCTGATACCGCTGCATCCTGTCCCTCGGTAAGAGTATATGAAAGTACGGCTTTTATTTCTTCAATAATATACATATCAGAAATTTCAAATACCGATTTTTCTTTGTTTCTCTCTTTTTTTAACCGGTTCATCATCGTAAAGAATGAAAAAAATTCATCAAACACAAGCCTTTTTCTTGCTTTTATGCACTCCTCCTTATCTTTTGGAAAATGAATACTCTGTATTGCCTTTTTCCACATGATAAGGTCATATTTTTTTCTTATTGCTGCCGGAAGTATATCTTTTTCAAAATCCGTGTTATCAAAACAGTTTTTTACGGCTTTTAATATTGTATTGTTTGTCATTCCAGCCGTGAGTGAATATATTGGAAACAGCTTATTTATGCTGTTTGCATATTCTTTCATGCTTATTATCTTTGGCTGCTGAAGCCTTAATATACCGTTTTTATTTACCGCTGTGCCCCTCAATATGTATTTTGTCCCCATATGAAGTGTTTTCATAAGAAACGGCATATTAAACCACACTACTCTCAAGAGTCCTGTGGAGTCCTTTATATCGCACTCTATTATTTTCAGATTGCCATGTCTTGATGCTCTGGGTTTTGACACTATACTTCCCTCGACTATCACTGTCCGTCCCTCTGCCACACCGTATATTGGCTCAATCTGTCTGAATATCTCATATTCTCTCGGATAATAGCAAAGAAGCTCTCCAACCGTAGATATTCCAAGTTTGTTGAAAAGCTTCTCACTTTTTTCTCCGATTCCCTTAATATTTATGATGCTGTCATTAAGTTCCATCGAATTTCTCCTGTATTTGTATTGTTTCATGATACCTGCTCTATGATATGTAACATTTTAGCCTTTTAATAAATAAAAGACTCTCCCACCCTCAAAAATAATCTGCAATCCAATGAGCAAGCTCATGTATTACAGATTATTTTGCGGACTAAACTGTTACATATTACCATCACAACGCATATCCGACTGCTCTACTCGACTGATACAAAGTATGAATATACAGGTTGTCCGCCATACTGTACTTCAAACTCTATATCTTCGTACTCAGTTTCAAGGCTGTTTGCAAGTTTTTCAGCTTCTTCTTCACTCACATCTGCACCATAATAAATGCTTACAAGCTCTGCATCATCATCTATCATTTCGGCGATAAGTGCTTTTGTGGCATCATCGACATTTTTTTCCACGGCAACTATGGTCTTGTCAGTAAGTCCCATAAAGTCACCCTGCTTTATATCCTTGCCGTCCATATTAGTATCTCTTACCGCATATGTCACCTGGCCTGACTTTATATTAAGCATTTCGGTTGACATATTTTTCTCGTTTTCCCCGATACTCTTATTTCCGACAAAGTTTATCATTGCTGAAATTCCCTGTGGAATGTTCTTAGACGGAATGACTATTAAATTCTTGTCCTCCGTAAGCTGTTTTGCCTGTTCTGCCGCAAGGATTATATTACCATTGTTTGGAAGTACGAATATATTTTTTGCATTTACCTTGTCAACGGCTTCTAATATATCCTCGGTACTTGGGTTCATTGTCTGACCGCCCTCGATGATATAGTCAACACCTAAGTCCTTAAATATGTCTGACAGTCCGTCACCTGCTGAAACAGCTATAAATCCTACTTCTTTTGCAGGCTCGCTGCTTTTTTCTTCCTGAGCCTGTGACGCTTTTTCTGCATCTTTTATAACTTTTTCGTGATGTTCCTCACGCATATTATCTATCTTCATGCTTGTGAGCGAGCCGTAAGTAAGTGCTTTCTGAATGGCAAGTCCCGGATCATTTGTGTGAACATGGACTTTTACTATATCATCATCTGCCACAACAACAACGCAGTCACCTATCTTCTGAAGATACTCTTTTAACTGGTGTTCTACAACATCCTGTTCTCTCTCAAGCATGATTATAAACTCAGTACAATATCCAAATTTAATATCTTCCTCTGTTGCAGTGGTACTGGCTTTTACAACTCTTGATGTTCCGGAAACTTTTACGGTAAAGTCTGAGACTTTTCCCTTAAGAGCATCTATCGCACCTCTTAAAAATGTCATAAGTCCTTCTCCACCTGAATCGACAACGCCTGCCTGTTTAAGAACCGGAAGCATATCAGGAGTCTTTAATAATGTCTCTTCCATGCAGGCAACAACTGCATCACAAAACTCAATTATATCTTCCGTGTCGGAATTTATGAGCATATCCTGTGCTTTTTCGGCACCCGCCTTTGCAACTGTAAGGATAGTTCCCTCCTTAGGCTTCATAACTGCTTTGTAAGCTGTCTCAGCCGCGTGCTGTACTGCATTTCCGATAATATTTACATCAAGTGTATCATTTCCTTTTATTTCTTTTACGAAACCTCTGAATATCTGAGACATAATAACACCGGAGTTACCTCTTGCACCTCTTAATGAACCGCTCGATATTGCTTTTCCAAGCTCATCCATACCCGGCTTTTCAAGACTTGTGACCTCTTTAGCCGCAGACATTATCGTCATCGTCATATTTGTTCCCGTATCTCCATCAGGTACCGGAAATACATTAAGTTCATTTATATACTCTTTCTTTGCTTCTAATGCTTTTGCACCAGACAAAAACATTTTCTGTATCATCACTGCATCTATTGATTTTAAAGCCACTTTCTGTTCCTCCTTGTACCTGCTTAATCCTCATCAATAATACGAACACCTTCAACAATGACATTTATGGATTCAACATCCATACCGGTAAATTCTTCTATCTTGTATTTTACATTTTCAATAACATTCTGTGAAACCGCACGGATGCTTACTCCGTATGCCACGATAATGTGAAGTTCTATCTTTATCTTATTGTCAACTATTGATATATTTACTCCTCTGCCGGCACTTTCCCTTTTGAGAAGTTTTGTAACTCCGTCTTTGACATTTACAGATGCCATTCCGACAATACCGATGCACTCAGTTGTCGCAGCTCCTGCATATTTGGCAAGGACATCCTTATCTATGATAATTTCTCCCATATCAGTACTCATTTTACCTCTCATATACATTCCTCCTAGTCTTATATTTTATCTGCAGTCGTGTACTACATTTAATCTCGACATCATATAGTAATACTATACAATAATAGGAATTTATTTGCAACCATATGAAAAGAATGATAGGTTTTATATTTTTTTGGATTGCCATCGGTATGACAATAATGTTTTTTGTCACAAATGGGATACTCGCAATAATAATCATTATACTTTTGCTTATCCTCGGATATAATTTTTTCTGCTGTTAAAATTTTAAATCAAAAATTTTATTATATTGAGAATTCAAGGTTATTTACAATCCGCTTCACTATTTGCTCATATAATATTTCTGATGTAATAAAAAAGAGCAAAACCAGCGTTTTGCTCTGGCATCACACTACATTACGAGCATTTTCCTATACAATAAAAAAGAAAAGGGACCGGTTTATCCGATCCCCATTTATATCCGAGATGCACTTACGCACGCTCAACAGCTCCAGAACGTAAACATCCTGTACATACCGGCATCTTCTTTGTGCCGCCATTAACTTTAACTCTGACTGACTTAATGTTTGGCTTCCACATTTTATTACTTCTTCTGTGTGAATGGCTCACCTTAATACCGAAATGAACACCCTTTCCACAAACTGCACATTTTGCCATCGTAAGCACCTCCTTATTTTAATCTATTGAATCCTGATTCATACTTACTTCTAATCAGTATTTATTAGCACAACACGACCATTCTAACAAACTTTATCACAAAATGCAAGCACTTTTTTATTTTTTATTCCTCTTCGACATAATCCGTTACCACATCTTCTATATCCTGTTCCTGTTTTTCTTCGCCCGAAGCAGCCTTATCTGCCTTATTTTTCTTAGTTTTGCCCTTTTTTGACGGTGCATATTTATCTATGACTCCCGGTATCATATCAAGAATTTTTGTCATTCCATCCTGATTTTTGACATTTACAAGTTTTGTCTCTCCGTCTTTTATAACAAGAATGGCACTTGGCTGTATCTTTCCACCCATACCGCCGCCAGCGTTGTTCTTCCCGTCTGTTTTTCCCTTGTCAGCCGAATGTCCTGAAAATGCTCCTGCACCTGCACCGAATGTCACATCGACAAGTGGAAGAATGATAGTCCCATCATCAAATTTCACTGCATCTCCGACTACCGTTTTTGTTGTCAGAAAACCTTCAAGTCCCTTAAACAATGCCTGTACTGTTGAATTAAATCCGTTATCTGCCATTATAATACCTCCCTTATACTCTTATAACTTTTCTTAAACTCTTTTAGTTCTTCACAAAAATAAACTTTTATCAATATCTTAAGCAGGACAAATACTGTTACTCTGCCTTTTATTTCTATATCACTTTCAAATACCCGTTTTTCAAAATCAGGTGTGACACACGGCATTATTCCTGCCGCACCGCAGAATGCTGCGATAACTCCGAGCACCTGTCCCGTCACCGCCGGGTCATCAAAACCTATAGTCATATCAATTCTTAAAAGCTTTGGTTTTATATGTCTCCATAAATGTAACACATTATCCCTCACAACGCAAACAAAATCAAGGCACTCCCTGCCAAAGACAAACTCCTTTACAAGAACGGCTTTTTCCTTACCGCTCCTTACGGCTGCAAATATTTTTTTTACGGCATCTGATACTTTCTTAAATGTATCTGCGATTTTTTTAGGAATCTGCATCAAACCTTTTAACTTTGATACGATATTTTTCCACAAAGATTTTTTTTGCTTATTGTTCTTTTTATTTTGTTTAATGTCTTTTTTTGTCTCTGTTTTATTTTCGCCCAGTTCAATATCCGGTTTTATATTTTCCTTATTTTCGTTTATCTCAATATCAGGTTCTCTCTCTGCTGTTTTCAAAGGATATGTTTTATCTTCTATGTCTTTTTTCAAGTCAACTTTCTGCACATCTTCCAGCTTTTCCTCTCCTGCATCTGCTCTGTCCGCATCATTTTTTCTTAAAAAATCTTTACCGCCCTTTACAACACTATCTTTGCTTTCATTTTCTACGGTAGTCTTATTACTCTTTCGAGTAGTCTTTTTATTTTTATGTTTTGCCCCCGCTTTTTGTTTACCTTTCCGCTCCTGTTTCTCTTTTATTTTTCCCGGCAGTATCTTTATCCCTGCTATCCTTAGTATATACGGTGTTTTACCGTCCCTATACCAAAATCTCAATGAGATGAAATGAATAAGCCACGAAGCCTCACCCTCTGCTCTTATATCATTCCCATGATAACTGCCGCTAAAATCATATCTGACCGGAACGAATAGGACAAGCCCTGTGACAAGTAAAACAAGCAATAAAAGAAAGAGCAATATTTTTAATATCGTCAGTAATATTTTTCCTATTATCGCCAATATCGTAAAAAACATTGCCCTTTCCCCCTTTATCTAAAATATTCGGATACGGTTTTTGAATTAAACTCCCCTTTTTCACTTATTATGTCAGATACTATTCTTTCAACCAGTCCTACCGCCCCGTTATAATCGGCCGCAAGACCTACCATTTCTATCCCAATTTCAGCCTGGTATTTGAACCAGAATTCCCTTGATGAATATATATCAAGTGCATTTTCATTATTTGCCGGAAGTGATATACAAAAACATTCAGGTATAAGTTTTCCTCTTTCTATCCGTCGTCTGTACTTTATCGGCTCTCTGTGCACTTTTTCATCCATATATATCTTTTTGTTCCATATCACTGAAGAATTTTTGTTTTTCTGTCTTTTTATCATATCTAAAATCCTTCCTGGGCAATAAATTAGAACATCATTTCCATAATAAGCTGTTTTGACGCATATTTCTCCGCCTCATCGTCACACTGTTCAAGCGACATTGTGACATACTCTGCTACCTCCTGCGGACTATTAAAAAATACCGGAAGCTTGTCTATCGTATTTGCCATAATTGCACGCCTTACCATACGGCTGCTTTTCTTTAAGTGCTCCTTTATCTCGACCGTAAGTTCATCTGATATTTTCAAAACATCATCTGCCGTCACTTTACTGTCATCTGCAACTCCGTTTATCTCGGCAAAAATACTGTTTGAGCCAAGCTGTGACATCTGTTTTAAATAGTTAAATTCATCGGTCAGTGAAAGCTCCTTAATAACATCTTTCTGGGCGTCCATAGTCTCCTCAAGTATCGCACCTGCCATGTTCATTCCCTCAAAAAGCTGTTCCTGTATTCCCTCTATCTGTGGGAAAAACTCTCCAAGCCAGTAAAGTTTTGCCTCCTCATCAGATAAATCTTCTTTAGACAGATTCCAGACATCACTCTGTTTTTCCCTAAACAATGAATTTATCCCCCTTATAACAACCTGCTGTGGAGTGTTTTTCTCTGTTTTTTCAACATATTTTGATGATACAGTAATGATATAAAGCTCATTTATTATCTGTCCAAGCTGCATATACAAATCTGAAATATCGTTGAGCTTTACAGCATTGTTTGTTATCTTTTCGGCATAAATATCATACATTTCTTTTGTGATATTTTCGTAATCAAGCTTTGAAAGTTCATCAAGCACCGGAACAAACTCCGTAAAATAATTATCCATATCACCATTTTTGTAGAGCATAGCATTTGTTCTGAACATATATACGAAACTTTCAAGCGAACTCATATCACTTCCGTCATATACAGATATTGCATTTCTTATTATATCTATATATCTTGACCTCGTCATACGCATCGGAAGCTGCCCTATTATCTCATGTATGCTGTCATTTATGGCAACATTATCTTTTGAGCCAAAAATAAACTTTACAACATCCTGTGCAAATTCAGTATCATCGGGAAGTTTCTTCATCTCCTCAAATCTGTACTGAATCCTGTTCAATATGTACTCATACACAACAAAGCAGTCAACATATGCAGTGAGCACCTGCATTTTGTCCATAACGATCTGTCTTAGTTTTAAAAGCCTTTCTGAAAGTCCTGACCTTTTTTCATCCGTTATGCCACTTTCATATATTTCATATATTATCTCATTGACTGCATCTGTTGTATCTTTTGCAGACTCTATATACGGATTTATCCCCTCCGTTATCATCTCATAATACATATAGTAATGCATCATAAGTTTTAAACCTGCATCCTCATTGTTCATATGCATACATTTATCCACATAGTCAGGAAGCATATTTCTAACATCTTTATTTTCATCCAATGCTTTTACGCACTGTTTTATCGACTTACTCATTCTAATCTCCATTTCCGTAACAATACTCATTTCTAAGTGGCACCGCAAATCTGAAATCTGCGGTTGCCGTAAAAACTGTGTCTGTGCATCTCAACTTTATGCAGACAACTTATGGTTCTTTACCATGTCTGAACAAGAACCCATGTACTGAACCACTTAAGGAATTTATTTGCATAATCCACCGTTATCGGATAACCCGACAATACCGGATAGAACAGTGCAAAAAGTCCTATCGCCACCGCCACATATACATACACGAATTTCTTCATCTTAGGCTTGTACCGGACTATATTATAAAAACTGTAACCGAGCATTACCGTGATAAACGGAACACTTGGAAAATAATGATATATAAATACAGTTCTTGTGACTAAGAGCCACGGTGCATACTGTGACATATATCCCAGTGTAAGAAATGCCGCCTTTTTATCCCTGTCTTTATATATAAGATAGATCATATAAATAAACGCAGGTATTCCTGCCCACCATACAAGTGGATTTCCAAATGCACTTATCCCCTCTCTAAGATCGTTTGCTGTCACTCCCGAATAATACCACATCGGTCTATACATAATAGGCCACTGATACCATCTTGATGAATACGGATGTGAATCCTTTAAGGCACTGTGATAATTAAACATCGTTTTCTGTGCCTCGATAACCTTTGTTATAAGTCCCCTGTCCGTTCCGTCACTGAATGGTATATACGATAACACATATATTATAACAGGAATCACTACAAAGAATATACAGCAGAACCCTATCGTTTTCATAAACAATTTATAAAAATTGTTGGCTATATATTTATGTTCTATTCCGTCTGAACTGCCCTTTATATTCTTGTTTGCATACTGATATTCCCTGAATCTCTTGAACATCTGCACAAAGAATATCACACAAAGCCCTGCTGACGAATAAATTCCCGTCCATTTACTTGCCCAGCCAAGTCCCATTGCAATACCGCAAAGACCAAGCGGTATAAATGTCTTTTTAAGCGGTGTATCATAGAAGCTTAATTTCGTGTAGCAATACATAAAATAATATGACAACATTATAAACAATGTTACGAACACATCTATTGTTGCGATTCGTGTCTGGACGAAGTGCATAAAGTCAAACGCAAATAACAATGTCGTTACTATACATATCCATGTCTCGCCAAAAAACTTCTTTGCAAAGTTATAGATTACCGGAAGCATGAGCACACCAAACAGTGTTCCCATAAATCTCCAGCCAAACGGACACATACCAAATATAAGTACACCGACAGCCATTATGACCTTGCCGAGTGGCGGATGTGTATTCTCATAACAATACAGATGATGTATCATCTCGTATGCCGTTCTCGCATGATAGATCTCGTCGAAATATGTTCCGTTAAGATTTGTCGCTCTGCCCTCAAATAAATCCTGTTCATCAAACAGTGCGGCATACTGACCTGAATTTACAGGTGTAAGTTTATTTCCATCAGCATCCGTGAGTACAAGCTCCATAATACTGTCCTCACCGTTGTTTGCCGACGGACTTATCCTGAAATATCTCGCCGTTATATTTATATCCTTTTCATTCCACTTAAATACTGAACCTGCATCCCACTCTGAGCCCTCACCGCACAGTGTTGTCCATGCTCCGTTCGGGTCACTTGTATATTCGATATAGTATGTAGGATTATTCTGGTATCCAAGAAAATCCCATAGTTTTGCGACAGTCACATCCTGTCCCATATCGAGAGTCACCGTGCCCTCTTTTACAACTGAATACGGTGTCTGCGGTGCGTTCATCTCACCGAGCCTTGCAAATGCTATGACTGCATAGACAAGAGTTATCACTCCCAGTGCGATAAAATCTCTCTTTGTCATTTTTGCAAGTATTCCCGATTTTTTGATAGGACTCTGTTTTGCTTTGTCTGTCTTTTTCTCTTCTCTTTCTTTTTCAAGCTGTTCTGATACAGCCTTAATCTCCTGTCCCTCATTAGCAGGTGCAAAATATGTCTTTGCAGTCACATAGACCATATACGCAACTGTAAGAAGCAGACCTATCGAAATTGCAATAGGTATCGGTGCTTTAGGGTCAAAGTTATTAACATCATATATAAACAATACATATGCCGCATTGTAAAATACCACTGCACATATAAGCGAATAAAGTATATAAATCTCTTTTCTGAGCCTTACCGCAAAAGCTGCGATAAACATTACCATGGCAGGGAAAAGATACCTCTCGTGCATACGAACCGCAAATGCGAACACAACCGTTACGACAAATCCACCGATATAATAATATTTTCCTGAATTTTTTTTGCATCTGTAACTTATGATAAGTGCAACTATGACCGTAAGTATTATGGCTATAGTTCCCCATGTCTTATACTGGATACCAAGCAGCTTGTCATACTGGCTTGACCAGTTAAGTCCCAGCATATTCCAAAAATTGTATGCATTTATAGAAGCATATTCGTAAGAACCAAGCGTTCCCGTGTACTGCTTAAGTGCCTCTGAAAATCCGAACGGTATCATAAGTACACCTATCATCAGTATCGCTGCTACTCCAAGACCAAGATTTTTGAAAAACTTTTTCCAGTTAAAATCTTCAAGAAATACCTGGTCTATGATACCGCATATAAGAACCGGAGTGAAAAACAATGACTGCGGTTTTATAAGTATTCCTATCGCAAATACAAAATATGACGGTATAAGTTTTTTCTCACTAATAAGATAACACATAAGAAGCATAAACACGGTAAATACAGAATCAGTCTGTCCCCATACCGCACTGTCGAGAATAACCATAGGACACAAAAGATACAGTGCAGATACAAGAGCTGCACCTGTCTCTCTCATTCGTTTGCAAGCTATCTTATATATAAGCCAGCCCGTTACCATATCTGCGATTATGGCAGGCATTTTTGTGAGAACAATGCTTGCCGTGCTATCCCATGCCCATGAGAACAATGCCCTTATTGCTCCAACAACATAAAGTATATACATATATCCAGGTGGATAATCATGGAATGAATCCGACAAATAAAATTTCTTTAATCCGTCTGTAAACACACTCTGTGACCAGAGCAGGAAACAGTTCATATCAGTCTCATTTCCCTTATATATTGCCGCTGCTATAAGTCTTATGAGCAATGCAACTGCAAACAGAAATATAAATATCATAAATCCTGTTTTTGCATCAGCCGCACCATATGACACAGCAGACTCCTTTTTACCTGAGCCATTTTTTCCGCCATATGCGGCTTCCTTTCCTCTGATAAAGCTGCATACCGGCTTGTAGCATAAAAGCATTGCAATCAGTCCGGCTATCGCAACAAAATTAATAGCTGCCATTTTTTTTCTCCTTACATAAATTTTTTTACATGCTGATGTGTAAATAAATGATCTGAACAATATTCATAATTGCCGTCACATTTTGAGCAAAATCTGAAATCAAGATTTTCATCATCAAGCTCTGTTCTTCCACAAACTGCACAGCGATGTCTTGGTCCTGCTTTCGGTGCACTCGCTTTTTTCTTGAAACTTCTTCGTCTGTGTATATCCTTAGGCGAAACTCTCCTATAATTTCTTGTGCTAAAAAAGAATATGAGAAAGTTTGCCATAGCGACTATTATCGCAATCCCCATTGAGATGTAAGCACCGCCTCCTGTGCTTTGTCCTGCCTTGAAATATATGATTCCATAATAAAAACTCTGGACTACCTGATAGAGCATATATGCTGCGTCAAGAAGTGCAAGCCACTTTACCTTTATCGGTATGACAAAGTACAGCAAAAACTGCATATCCGGATTTAATGCCGCAAAAGCAAAAAACATCGACCAGTAGATATACTGAAATCCCGAATAATAAATCGCACTGTGCAGCGGTGATATATACAATATAAGTGCAGCTATTATATTAAACAGATAGCCGCTTAAGAAATACATATTAAATCTGAATGTTCCCCATGCCTGCTCTAAAGATCGTCCAAACAAAAAGAACAACTGAACCTGTATCACAAAAAACAAAATACTGAGTAACATTCCCATTCCACTTGAAAAACCGTAAGGCTCAATAAGAAATGTAAACAATCTCCATATCTGTCCTCTAAACACTGCTGACATATCAAGACAGAGATAATTATAATATATCCGGGGATTTATCATGCCGATGACTGCTCCCGCACAATACAGCACTATAACATATCTGATAAGATCAGGTATCGCATATCTTCCAAACTTTCTTTCAAGTTTATTAAGAAAATTGTTCATAAAATCAAAATATCCTTTCAAAATGTATATTCAGATGCCTATTGCAAAAAACATAAACTTTGCAATATATTAGTAAACATCATGCTTTGATTATAGTTATCGTTTATGCCTTTGTCAAACTATTCTTTCTATCAATAAAGCAGAGGAAACAACCTATATTGCCATCCACATCTTCGTTGTAAACAGCAAAATCCCCTGCTTTATAAATATATTTATTATTTTTGATTTTTATTCATTATTTTTCTTTCACAAAATACACAAGTCCCGGCAGGATATAGATGCCTTTTAAACCATTCTTATTTAAAAATTCATTCAAGTCACATTCAGATTTATTAAACACATCAAACAGTGTATCTCCCGGCTGTGCAACATATTTAACCCATTTATCATCATCTGAAACCTTATTTTCAGACATTCTGTCAGACCTTACATCCGTCCTTGCTCCCAAAACCTTATCCGGAAGATCCATACTCTCTGACATATCCATATTATCTGATATTCCAATATTTCGCCTGTTTTCTGACATATCACCTGACATTTCTGTGCTCTGTCTTGTTCCTGTCATATTGTCTGACATTCCTGTGCTCTGTCTTGTTCCTGCCATATTGTCTGGCATTTCTTTGTTTCGTCTCGTTTCTATCATACCATCTGATACATTAAGATTTCCTGTTATGTTATTTTCCACGCCCATACCGTTATTCATGCTGCTGTCATTGTCCTCTGACATACCTCTGTTTCCACTGCTGCACGGCTTTTTGCAGCATTTTTTCTTCATCGGTATGCATATTGTATCCCCCACATTAAGTCTGTAAACATCTGCATAAGGGTTCGCATGGAGTATCATTGCAAGAGGCACATCATATTTTCTGCTTATTCCATATAATGTATCCCCCTGCTTTATGGTGTATGTCATCCCATCACAAGTATCATAATTCATAGAAAACCTCTGCGATATAATAAATATAATAAATATGCGTCATAAAACGACCGGCTTCTTCATATTTAATACAAATATCATATTTCATATTTCAAACTTTCTTTATATTATATTCATAAGGATTTAATTTTGACACAAAAAATTTAAGACGGCTGTCAGACACTGCCACTTGAAATAAGAAATAGTTTGTCATATAATAGCAGAATATGGCGACTTTTGGCTATGATATAGAAAGAGGTACACGATGAAATTAGATTTTAACACACTTGGTATTGATATTGGTTCAACTACTGTTAAGATTGCTATATTGAACAAAGACGGCGAGATAATCTTTTCAGATTATCAGAGACATTATGCCAACATTCAGGAAACTTTGGCTAAAATCATAGATGAAGCATATGAGGAATTTGGAGATATACCTGTCTCACCTATGATAACCGGTTCAGGCGGACTTACTCTGTCTAAGCATATGGAAATTCCTTTTGTGCAGGAAGTAGTAGCCGTCGCTACATCTTTAAAAGACTATGCACCAAGAACTGATGTTGCAATAGAGCTTGGTGGCGAGGATGCAAAGATAATCTATTTTACCGGCGGTATCGACCAACGTATGAACGGCATATGTGCAGGCGGTACAGGTTCATTTATCGACCAAATGGCTACTCTTTTAAAGACTGATGCCGCAGGTCTTAATGAATACGCTAAAAATTATAAGGCTATATATCCTATCGCCGCAAGATGCGGTGTATTTGCAAAAACAGATATTCAGCCTCTTATAAATGAAGGTGCAACTAAGGAAGACCTTTCCGCATCCATCTTTCAGGCTGTCGTAAACCAGACTATAAGCGGACTTGCCTGTGGTAAACCTATAAAAGGAAATGTTGCTTTCCTTGGTGGTCCACTTCATTTCCTTACCGAGCTTAAACAGGCATTTATAAGAACGCTCGGACTTGAGGGAGATGCCATAATCGCACCTGAGCACTCACATCTTTTCGCCGCATCCGGTGCTGCAATGAATGCCCATGCAGATGTGCAGTCCTCTCTCGGAGAGTTAAAAGAAAAACTTTCACATAAAATAGAACTTGAATTTGAAGTAACAAGAATGGAGCCTTTGTTTGCTTCTGAAAAAGAATACGAAGATTTCACTGAAAGACATAACAAACACAATGTGAGGAAAGGTGATTTTGCATCATATAAAGGTGACCTTTTCTTAGGTATAGATGCCGGTTCGACTACAACAAAAGTCGCAGTTATCGGCGACGATGGTTCATTATTATACTCATTTTATAGCAGCAACAACGGAAGTCCGTTAAAGACTGCATTAAAAGCAATGAAAGATATATACTCAAAAATGCCTGAGGGTGCAAGAATAGTACGCTCATGCTCAACCGGTTACGGAGAGGCACTTCTTAAATCAGCACTTCTTCTTGACGAGGGCGAAGTAGAAACTGTCGCACATTATACTGCTGCCGCATTCTTTGACCCTAATGTAGACTGTATTCTTGATATAGGCGGTCAGGATATGAAATGTATCAAGATAAAAAATAACTCGGTCGACAAAGTCCAGTTAAATGAAGCATGCTCATCGGGTTGTGGCTCATTTATCGAAACTTTTGCAAAATCACTCAACTATGAGGTAGCTGACTTTGCAAAGATAGCTTTATTTGCCGAAAATCCTATCGACCTCGGTTCAAGATGCACAGTATTTATGAACTCAAAAGTCAAGCAGGCACAGAAAGAGGGAGCAAGTGTTGCCGACATTTCAGCCGGACTTGCATACTCAGTTATCAAAAATGCACTGCTTAAAGTTATCAAACTTACAGACCCTAAAGACCTCGGAAAACAGGTAGTCGTTCAGGGCGGTACTTTCTACAATGATGCCGTACTCAGAAGTTTTGAGCGTATATCAGGCTGTGAAGCGATAAGACCTGACATAGCAGGTATCATGGGTGCTTTCGGTGCAGCACTTATCGCAAAAGACAGATATACGGGACAGAAAAGCACAATGCTTTCATTTAAGGAAATAAATGAGCTTCGTTTTAAAACATCAATGACGAGATGTCAGGGATGTATAAACCATTGTCTGCTCACGGTAAATGAATTTACGGGTAACCGCAAGTTTATTTCAGGAAACCGCTGTGAGAAAGGACTCGGACTTGAAAAGAACAAAGAACAGATTCCAAATCTTTTTGAATATAAAAATGAGCGTGTATTCAGACATTACAAACCACTTAAAAAGGCTGATGCCACTAGAGGAGTTGTCGGAATCCCACGCGTATTAAATATGTACGAAAATTATCCATTCTGGTTCACATTCTTCACAAAACTCGGTTACAGTGTAAAACTTTCTCCTGTATCAAGCAGAAAGATTTATGAACTCGGTATCGAGTCGATTCCAAGTGAGTCGGAATGTTATCCTGCAAAACTCGCACACGGTCATGTTACATGGCTTATAAGACAGGGACTTGAATACATATTCTACCCTTGTATTCCTTATGAGCGTGTCGAAGTGCCTGACGCAGGAAACCACTACAACTGCCCTATCGTCACATCCTACGGTGAAAATATAAAAAACAATATTGAGGAATTGCGTGATGATAAGATAAAATACCAGAATCCGTTTATCTCTCTTGAGAGTGAGGAAATACTTACAAAGCGTCTTGTGGATTTCTTCCGGAAAGAAAACGGTATCCCTGCCGCTGAGATAAAAGCAGCAGCACACGAGGGCTGGCTTGAAATGCAGGCTGTTCGTGAAGATATGAACAAAAAGGGAAAAGAGGTACTTCAATATCTCAAAGAGACAGGCAGACACGGCATCGTACTCGCAGGCCGCCCATACCACAGCGACCCTGAGATAAACCATGGTATTCCTGACCTTATCACATCATACGGTGTTGCAGTTCTCACAGAGGACAGCATTTCAGAACTTTCCGAGGTTGACCGTCCTACTATCGTAATGGATCAGTGGATGTATCATTCAAGACTGTATAAGGCAGCTTCATTTGTTGCCAAAAATGACAATCTTGACCTTATACAGTTAAACTCATTTGGCTGCGGTCTTGATGCCGTTACAACAGACCAGGTGAGCGACATTCTCACAAAACAAAATAAGATATACACTGTATTAAAGATAGATGAAGTAAACAACTTAGGTGCGGCAAGAATCCGTATCCGTTCACTCCTCGCCGCCGTAAAAGACAGGGAACGCAAAAAAATCGAGGCTAAGCGTGTTGACACTGCACACCACAGAGTTATATTCACGGAACAGATGAGAAAAGACTACACGATACTCGTACCTGATATGTCTCCTATCCACTTTGAGATACTCGAATCTGCACTTGCTTCCTGCGGTTACAATGTAGAGGTATTAAAGGCAGACAGCAAATGTATAGATTACGGTCTTAAATATGTAAACAATGATGCGTGCTATCCGTCACTTATCGTTGTAGGACAGTTTATGCAGGCACTTTTGTCAGGAAAATACGACCTTCACAAAGTTGCCCTTATCATCACGCAGACAGGTGGCGGCTGCCGTGCAACAAACTATATAGGATTTATCAGACGTGCACTCGAAAAAGCTGGAATGGGTTATATCCCTGTCATCTCAATGAGTGCCGGAATTGAGAAAAATCCAGGCTTAAAGGTAAATCTCGAAATGGCAAACAAGGCACTCCAGGCACTTATATACGGTGATGTGTTCATGCGTGTGCTCTACAAGACAAGACCTTACGAAAAAGTAAAAGGCTCTGCAAATGCACTCCATGAAAAATGGAAAAAGATTGCTATCGAGTCAGTTAAAAAGGCAAATAAGAAGCAATTTAAGAAAAACATCCAGAATATCGTTAAGGAATTTGATGAACTTGAACTTGTTGACATAAAGAAGCCAAAAGTAGGTATTGTAGGTGAGATACTTGTTAAATTCATGCCGCTTGCAAACAACTTTATAGTCGAGCTTCTCGAAGAAGAAGGTGCAGAAGCAGTATGCCCGGATCTTATTGACTTCTTTATGTATAGCTTATACAACGCAAACTTTAAGGCTGAATACCTCGGCAAGAAAAAATCAAGTGCGAAGATAAACAATTTCCTTATATGGTTTATCGAGAGATACCGTAAATGTGCAAACGACGCACTTGCTGCAAGCAAACGCTTCCACCCTACCGTTCCGATTCAGAAACTTGCAGAATACGCTTCACCTATCGTATCATGTGGTAATCAGACAGGTGAGGGATGGTTCCTTACGGGTGAGATGATAGAACTTATAAAATCAGGCGTTCCAAACATAGTCTGCACACAGCCGTTTGGCTGTCTGCCTAACCATGTCGTGGGTAAAGGTGTAATAAAGGAACTCCGTCACCAGTACCCTGATTCAAACATTGTAGCAGTTGACTACGATCCGGGAGCAAGCGAGGTAAACCAGCTTAACAGAATTAAACTTATGCTCTCAACGGCCGGAAAAAATCTGATTGCAGAATCAAAAGATAATGAAGAAACAGCTTAAAAACGGAGTTTTCTAATGAATATACTGATTTGCAGATGGGATATTTTCGTATATCCCGATATACTGGATACTATGAAAAATGAGGGACATCTTTGTGATGTCCTTGATTTTTCTGCAATAAAAATGAGTGATGAAGATATTGCATCTTTTTCCAAAGTGCTTGAAGATAAATTATGTGAAAAAACATCAGAAAAAGGAACAAAATATGATGCTGTTTTTTCAGTAAATTTTTTTTCATATATAGCCGAGGTCTGCCACAGACAAAACATCCGTTATATATGTTACAATGTAGACTCTCCTCTTTTAAATATGCAGCATCCGTCAGTAAATTACAAAACCAACTATATATATACATTTGACAGCAGTGAAGCTAAGCATTTTAACAATAATGGTACAAATACCGTTCATTACCTGCCACTATGTACTAATACAAAGCGTGCACAGGCACTTATTGAAAGCAGTCACCATATATCAGATTTAACAGACAATGACTTTATAAAGCAAAAAATGTCTAAGCCGACTGCATACGAAAATGTTACTATAAAAAACACAAATTTAAAACAAACAGAAAATTATACACCTGCAAAGTCTGAATACACAAAAAACTACGGCACAAAATACAACTACGATATTTCATTTGTGGGAAATCTCTACGATAAAAACCGCTATGACGAAATGGAGCATATACTCCCCGACTACCTCTGCGGCTACATGGATGCCGCTATCGAAGCACAATTAAATGTAAGTGGAGGTAATCTCTTAAAAAATATGCTCACACCTGAAATCATTGATATGCTCTTGAAATATACAGATATAAAAACGAGCACACAATCCCATGCGGATTTAAAATTCCACTTTGCAACAAGTGTACTCTCACACAAAGCAGCCGCTAAAATGCGTACAATGACACTTAACAGGCTTGCCATGAAATATCCTAAGAATGTCCATCTTTTCACAACAAGCGACACCTCTGCCCTCTTTCCCACGCTCATAACACATAAAGCTGTGGATTATCTTTTAAAAGCACCGCTTGTTTTTGCAAGTTCTAAGATAAATATAAACATGACAGCACCAAATATCGAAACCGGAATACCTTTAAGAGTATTTGATATACTCGGAGCGGGCGGCTTTCTCATTACTGACTGGAGAGAGGATTTAAAAGACTGTTTCACGATTGGAAAAGACCTTGAGGTTTACAATGGCATAGATGACCTTCTCGAAAAAACGGACTATTATCTGAAACATGAAGATAAACGGACAGCGATTGCAATGCATGGTCTTGAAACGGTGCAAAGCAGGCATGATTATAGTGTGAGGATAAGGGAGATTTTGGGGTAAGAAATACCATCAGGGATGCGTAAATTTATATTTACACATCTATTGATTTCACAACACACTTTTTGTATAATTCATTTAAATAATACATTTTTTGACATTTATTAGTTTAAGTGCTGCCACCATAAATAGTTACAGTGATTTCTTATCACAAGTATTAATAACAATCTATTTAGGCATTTGCAAAACTATCATAAACTGTAATTAAATTGTGTAAATATAACACAACCTATAAGTAGTTTCGCAATCACCTAACAATTTATTTATAGAAAGGACAGGTGAAATCTATGAAAAAACATCTATCAAAGTTACTTTCATTTTTCTTGTGCATGAGCTTTTTTGTGACAATTTCAAATAAAGCAAATGCAGCAGAAGAAATCATCCCGGTCAACATCTCAGTACAATATGGCCAGACGGAAGCCAGGACAATCCTTGACATGATAAATGAGATGAGAACGAGTGATTACGATGCCTGGTGCTGGGATGAAACCAATACAAAAAAAGAAGCATATTGGGGAGATGCTCTTACTTATGATTATGATTTGGAGAAACTTGCAATGAAGCGTGCAGCGGAACTTGTAATACGGTACGATCATGACAGACCAAATGCTGAAGACTTTTCCAGCATTTATAAAGAAGAAAATGTCACTGGTTGGCAATCTGCAGGAGAGAATATTGCAATAGGCTATCCCTCAGCACAAGCAGTAAATACAGCATGGCGTGAAGATGGTGAAGATTATAACGGACAAGGACACCGCAGAAATATGTTAAATCCTAAGTTTAACTGCGTTGGAATTGGCCATGTAAAATATGATGGCTGTGACTACTGGGTGGAAGAATTTGCATGCAGACCTTCTGTCAATACAACTAAAACATTAGCAAATGACAGCCAGCAGACTACTGCTATTTCATTAATTAAGAGCAAGATTAAAAATATTGAACTATGTTTTGATAAAGATTCATATATTCTTAAAACCGGAGAAACAATAACACCAAATATAAAAACTATGATTAATTATCTGGGAGGTAAGGCATTTGTGGCAGATATACCGGACATTTCTGTCACTGATTCTTCGATTGCCACTTATAGTGATGGAAAAATTTCAGGAGTCAAAGAGGGTAACACAACATTAACGGCATCGTTGTACGGATTGACAATAACAGATATGCCAACAATAACTGTACATGAATGTGATAATCATTGGAATGATGGTGAAATCACAACAGAACCTACCTGTATAAAAGAAGGCGTAAAAACTTTTACCTGTACCATCTGTGGCGATACTAAAACCGAAACGATAAGCAAGTCAGCAGACAAGCATCTTCACAGCGAAATCCGTGATAAAAAGGACGCTACCTGTAAGGATGAAGGCTATACCGGCGATACTTATTGCACCGATTGCGGTAAGAAAATCTCATCAGGCCAGACGATTGCCAAAACAGACAATCACAACTGGAATACAGGCGAGATTACAACAAGCCCGACCTGTAAAGATACGGGTGTAAAAACTTTTACCTGCACTATCTGTGGTAATACTAAAACTGAAACAATCAAAAAAACAACAAAACATCTGCATACCGAAATCCGTGATAAAAAGAACGCTACCTGTAAGGATGAAGGTTATACCGGTGATACTTATTGCACCGATTGCGGTAAGAAAATCTCATTAGGTCAGGCGGTTGCCAAAACAAACAATCACAGCTATGATGATGGAAAAATCACAACAGCACCGACCTGCACAAAGAAAGGCACAAAGACTTTTACCTGCACTGTCTGTGGCAATACTAAAACCGAAACAGTCAAGGCAACAGGACATCAGCATACTGAAATCCGCAACAAAAAGGATGCTACCTGTAATGAAAAAGGTTATACCGGTGATACTTATTGTACCGATTGCGGTAAGAAAATTTCTTCCGGTAAATCGATTGCTAAAACAGAGACTCATAGCTACGATGACGGAAAAATCACAACAAAACCTACCTGCACAAAGAGAGGTACAAAGACATATACCTGCACCATATGTGGCAATACTAAAACTGAAACAGTCAAGGCAACAGGACACAGCTTTGGAGAATACAAGGTTGTAAAAAAACCAACAGCCACAAAAGACGGACTGAAATCCAGAACTTGCACTGTTTGTGGAAAAGTAGAGTCTGTTAGAATAGCTAAGACAACTTCTGATAAACAGAATACAAATACTTCAGATAAAAATTCAAATCAAAACACAAATACACAGACAAGCCAAAAGACAAAGACCACGAAAAAGATAAAACTAAACCGCACTAAACTGACTTTGAAAAAGGGTAAAACTTTTAGATTGAAAGTTACTCTAACACCGATAAACAGTCGGGATAAGATTATTTACAAAACTTCAAATAAAAAGATTGTCACTGTCAGCAAAACTGGAAAAATCAAAGCCAAAAGAAAAGGAAAAGTCAACATTACGGTAATTTCAGGTAAAAAGAAAATCGTGTGCAAAGTAACTGTAAAATAAAAGACAAATAAATACAATGTATCAATGGCATTTTAACACCCCTGCTTCTCACGATTGAGCGGCAGGGGTGATTTTTGTTTAATACTTTTAAGAATTGTATTATTGTTCAAATTTATTTGCAGATATAGGAAAAATATTTTCTTCCCTGCTCTTGTTCAGCACCAATTTTATTATAAAAATGTATTGACGGTGTGTTCCATTCAAGGCAGCTCCATTCCATTTTTAAATATCCATCCTGCTTAACAAATTCTTCTATTTTTGAAAAAAATTTGCTCCCCAATCCGCAATTACGGTATTTTTTATCCAAAAACAAATCTTCCAAATGTACTCCTGTAACTGCAGCAAATGAACCAAATATCGGATAATAGATGGCATATCCTATGACTTCATCATTATATTCCGCAATCAAGGCTGTTGCTACTTTCTTTTCAAAAATCCAATAACACAAATCTTTCCGTGAAGCCGTCATATCCTGAGGTCTTTTCTCGTATTCTGCTAAACCTTTTATCATATTTTGCAGCTCAGGTATATCATTTTCATTCGCTTTTCTTACAATAAATCTTCCATTCATTTTTTTCTCCTTTTGCTTGTACCTTATTTGCCGTTATAGTTTCATGATATAGAACTGCCAACAACAATTTACGCAACTGCCGAAAATGTCTTATGTGCCATTTTCTTAACAACTCCATTTTCTTCAAAAAAATCTCATTTTATCAAAAAAGGCATTAAATAAAATGGTTTAAACATTAAATTATCTTCCATACCCACATCTTTCTGCGATATTAAATATGCCTTATTAACATTTTGAGAAAATTTCCTGCAAAACTCCTTTATCGACTCATGTTTTCCTGCACCGGATGACTTGATTTCAAATGCATTTAATTTACTTCCCTCAGAAGTCAGAAAGTCCACCTCATAATAATGTGTACTGCCATTTTTTTCCCAAGTATGATAATACAATTCCCTTCCCGATGCAGCAATCATCTGAGCTATAAGATTCTCATAGAGATACCCCAGATTTGCAGGTAATTTATCTGAAAGCATTTTTGCATATATATCATTTTCCGTTACCGGGCGGTCGATAAACATCAAAGTGACAAACAATCCGGTATCAGAAAGATATAATTTGTAACTGTCAAAATCTTTTGTATCAGTCAGACTTACTCTGGGGTCTGTTGAGTTATAACATGGTAAAACTGTTTTTGAATCTATCAATTCGTACAATAATTCTTCCGTTTTTATATTATTTTTCTTTCCGATTGCCGTCGTAATCCGATATTTTCTTACATCTTTTGAAAGTTGTGCGGGGATAGAATGATACATTGCCGATATTCTCCCTGATGTATCAATTTTTTTAAAATCTTCCTCATACAGAGAAATTATCTGTCTTTTAACCATATCAATTTTTGAAAAATTTTCCCCATTTATATATGCTTCTACTGCCTGCGGCATACCTCCCACTGCCATATATATTCTCAAATCTCTCATTAATTTACGGTTAGTTGCCTGTCCGATAGCCGTACCACAGTCAAAAATCTGTTGCAAAAGTTCATAACTGCATCCCGCAGCATTACAAAATTCTTCATAATCCATAGGATAAACCTGTATCTTCATTTCCTCCGATGGAATTAAAATATCTTTTACATTTTTCCTGATTGAAATCAAAGAACCTGTTTCCAAATAACTGTATCTTCCATCAGACACAAGATGTTTTATCGCCTGCCTTGCCTTTGGAAAAAGCTGTACTTCATCAAAAATAATAAGAGAATCATGCTCATACAATGTTATTCCTGTTTCAGCCTGCAGTCTCAAAAAAAATATATTTAAATTTCCTATATCCTCAAAACAGTCTAATATATTATCTGTCACCTTTGAAAAATCTATCAATATATATGATTTATATTCATTTTTTGCAAAATTTTCGGCAATCGTCGATTTGCCGACTCGCCTTGCTCCCTCCAATAATACGGCATATTTATCTGAATAAAGTTTCTTCCACTCTAATAGTTTATTGTATGCTTTTCTTTTAAAATACATATCCGCCTCCATAATATAAGTATGTACTTTTCTTCAAGCTATTATACATCATATTTGTAACTTTCTTCAAGAATAATTTTACTGTTTTTGCGACTTTCTTCAAAGTTATATCTGCCGTTTTTGTGACTTTCTTCAAAGTTACATTTGCTGTTTTTGTGACTTTCTTCAAGATTTTTCTCTTTTATTCAAAAAACTGTCAAATTTTATCCCTCTGCCTGAACTTACAGTTCGGTCAATTCCACTTCGTTGCCATGTTCTTTTATTAATCTTATTAAATCATCTGCCTGCAAATAAATCGTAGCTGTATTGTCATTTGGATGCACAGCAATCTTTTTACCTTCAAATTCTTTATCTAAATAAACATCTATCCTCTTTCTACCTGTATAAAACAATATTGGGAGCAAAGTTATTCTGCCCCCAACTAAAATCACTAATCAGCATATTTCCACGCACTTCTTATATTTTCTAACTTATATTTCTTAAAACAAGATACCTTACGACCCAAAATAATTACTGTCAAAGCCTGTCTTTTCAGGTTCTTTTGGTGCGTTTTTATTTACTTCCGCATTGCTGCTTTCCTGTTCTGCCACTTTGTTATTATTTATGTCGCATCTGTTTTCTCCATCTGCGTTACCGCTGAATATATCTTTTACATCCCTGTTTTTATCATATCCGTTTGGATTTCCAAATATATCGTCACCGGACATTCCCATCTGGCTCTCCATCTCTTTTCTAAGTTCTTCAAATTCAATCTCATTCTGGCTCGGCTGCTCGCTCTTTTCTATAAGTTTTCCTTTGCTGTCAAGGTGTTTGCCTACGATAAATATTGCAATGATAAGCACTATCGTTATCGCAAAACCGCCCTCCATTCCAAAACTTCCACCGTTTATAACAGATGCACCGCCCTCTGCTGATGTCGATGTAAAGATAGAACTTGTAATCTTATTTCCGCTGACGCTTATTCCGTAAAGATTGCCCTGAACAAAATTCCATACACTGTGGAATGCTCCAACTATCCATATGTTTTCACAATCTACAAATAATAGTGCCGCAAACAATCCATATAAGAAAAGATTAAACATTGCAAGACCGTCAACACCACTGTTCATGCCGTGAAGCATTGCAAAGAAAAATGCACTAAATATAGCAGCGTTTATCACATGGTATCTCCTTGTCAATGACACGAATAAATAACCTCTGCAAAGAACTTCCTCTGCCATTCCCTGAATCATATAACCTATAAAATAACCTATGATATAAATTACCGGGATATTTTGTGCTATGCCATCAAAAGTAATGCTTCTTGTGAATATACAGATAAAGTATGCCACCGAAAATACGACAAGTGACAAAATCATTCCTTTAAAATAGCTTAAAATTGCACCTTTTTTCTTAAAACCGAGTGTGTTTAATTTTCTCTTTTCAACAAACCTGCAATACAGACATACTACTACTATTATCAACAATTCTGAAATAAGTGTTACTATAGTCATCCACTCAGGCATATTTGATATAAGCTGCATCATCTTGTTTATATCAGGCTGACCTGATGTTATCATATCTATATACTCATTATTTCCAAGCATATTTGCCATCATTGCAGGTACCTGAATAATACCGCCTGCCATAGAGCCGACAATAAATAATGCTATCGCAATACAGATTTCTGCAAATATTCCATGCCCTCTTTTTACTGCTGCCGCCTGCATAAATTTAGGTTTTCTGATTTCTTTCATAATGTTAAAACTTTTGTTCCTCTCTTTAAATTTACTTTTTTACTTTAACCTTCTTAACCGTTGACCACTTACCATACAAACGCTTTCCTTTTTTCAGCGTATAACCTCTTACTTTTATATAATAAGTTTTTTTCTTTTTTAGCCCTGACAAAGTGTAAGAACATTTCATTGTTGCTTTTGTCTTTGGTTTTCTAAAGCTTTTATAAATAGAATATTTAACCTGATAGACAAGTGCTTTACTCTGTTTTTTCCATGTAAGCTTTATCTTCTTTTTTGATACATTTTTTGCCTTTGTTATCTTAACTTTTCCCGGTGCAACAATTTTTTTATCAACAACAGTTATGCTTTTTTTAGTAGTTACGACCGTAGGCTTTGTGGTTGGTGCATTTGTCGCCGTCGCATCTGCTCCCGGTGTTGTCCTCGGTGTAAGCGTCGAAGCCGGATTTGTTGGCACCGGATTTGTTGTAGCAGGTATATATGTAACAGACGGTGAAGTTGACGGCATAGTCGTTTTGTCAGAATCAGCCGGTTCTTCTGTTGAAATAACTGTTGCTGTCGGATCTGGTGTAAATGTTGCTGATGGCGTAGCTGTAACTGTCTCCCCAGATGACACGCTTGAACCTGATGTCGCCATTATTTTGTAGCTTCCGGTGCTTTCTTCCGCTTTTACACTCCAATCAGGTGCATACTGGGACAAAAGACCTAATATAATACAAAATGTCATAAACAATGCTGTTATTTTTTTATCCTTTTTTTTCATAACTGCCTCCGTAAATTCTTTTTTAGTTAGTCCCTCACGCATTTTGCATGATGCTTTATCTTAAACATTTCCTTCCATATGGCAGGATGGAAAAGTATAAGGAGCGGGAATAATTCAAGTCTTCCTGCAAGCATATCAAATATAAGTACCAGCTTTGACAATACATTAAAATGACCGAAATTGCAAGTCGGTCCCACAAGGGCAAGACCCGGACCTATATTATTCATTGTTGCCGCTACCGCCGTAAAGTTTGTTATAAGGTCTTTATCTTCAAATGACAATACAAATACCGATGCTGCAAATAATATAAAAAATGTTATAAAAAATACATTTACTGAGCGAACGACCTCGTGCTCTACCGGTTTTTTGTCAATCTGAATTTTCTTAATACATTTAGGATGTATATACGACTCTAAATCTTTTATAATTGTTTTTATGAGTATTATAAATCTCGATACTTTAATTCCTCCGCCTGTACTTCCGGCACACGCACCGCAAAACATCAGAAATACGAGAACAGTTTTACAGGTCTGCGACCACTTGTTGAAATCAATACTTGAAAATCCGGTTGTTGTGATAATTGAGGCAACCTGGAATGATGCCTGCGTAAGTGCCTCAAAAAAGGACTTTGTTGTATCTATGATATGATAGCATATAATTCCTACTGCCGCTATTATGATAAGAAAATAATACCTTACTTCCTCCATCTTAAATGCTTTTTTAAACTGTTTATACAAAATATAATAATATGCATTGAAATTTACGCCAAATAATATCATAAATATTGTAAGCACCCACTGTATATATGTCGAATAACTTGCTGCACTGTCATTTTTGATACCAAATCCACCTGTTCCTGCTGTTCCAAATGCCGTCGCAAGTGAGTCAAATAAAGGCATCTTTCCTATACATAAGAATATTATCTGAACAACCGTAAGTGTAATATAGATTATATACAATATCTGTGCGGTATGTTTTACTTTAGGCACGAGTTTGCCAACAGATGGACCCGGACTTTCAGCTCTCATAAGATTTATTCTTGAGCCGCCTCCAAGTGGTATTATTGCAAGCAGAAATACAAGTACACCCATTCCACCGAGCCAGTGTGTAAAACTTCGCCACATAAGCGTGCAATGAGAAAGTGCCTCAACATCACTTAATATGCTTGCTCCCGTTGTCGTAAAACCTGATACCGTCTCAAAAAGTGCATCTATAAGAGATGGTATCTCGCCTGTCAATATAAACGGAATGCATCCAAAAAAACTCATAAATATCCAGCTCAGTGCCGTAGCCACGCAGCCCTCTTTAAGATAAAATACAGAACTGTTTGCCTTTTTGTGAGTCATAAGCATACCGAGTAAAAAAGTGACAATGCCAACACCTAGATAGACAAACCCTTCTTTTTCCATGTAACAAAGTGCAACAATGCACGGAAGCAGCATAAATGCTGCTTCCACCTTTAAAACACTGCCTAAAATATATCTTATAATCGACCTGTTCATTTTTTAATCTCCCCGAATTAAAAAATCTTAATTCTTATAAATATTTATACTTTTCAAAATCTGAAAAAACTTAACATACACCAAAAATCACTCTAAAATATCAAGAATAGTATTAAATCCGGTCTGCGTTGTGATTATCATAACGGTGTCATTTACCTGTATAAAGTCTTGCCCTGTCGGTATGATTATCCTGCCGTTTCTGTTTATAAATGAAATAAGCACTCCTTTTTTTATATTTAGATCCATAATTGCTTTATTTGTCACCGCTGAGGCTTCTTCCACTGAAAATTCTATAGCTTCTACTCTTGAATCACAAAGCTGGTAAAGTGTCTGGATATGATTGCTCTTTGAAGCATTTTTCGCCCTTACATAAGCTATTATCGCCTCTGATGTAATATATTGCGGATACATTAAGCTTCCGAGGTCAAGATTGTTTATAACACTTTTAAAATTTGTTCTCGTTATCTTAGTGATAACTTTTGCATTTGAAACCTGCTTTGCATGAAGCGTGAGCATTATGTTTTCTTCATCTATTCCGGTAAGAGGTATAAATGATTCAACATTTTCTATACCCTCCTCAAAGAGCACTTCCTCGTCTGAACCGTCAGCGTTTATTATGACCGCTTTTGGCAGAAGGATACTTAGTTCCTCGCATCTTGCCTTGTTCTGCTCAATTATCTGCACTGAGATTCCCATACCAAGAAGCTGGTTTGCAAGATAATATGCAGCCTTTCCACCGCCTACTATCATCGTATTTTTAACCTGTTTAGTTTTTAATCCGAATTTCTGCATAAAACTCTTTACGGTCTTTCTGTGAGCCACAAATGACAAAATATCACCTTTCTGCATCACAAAATCTCCCCATGGGATATAAACTTCACCGGCTCTTTCTATCACACAGATAAGTACATTTGCAATACCTCTTTTTCCAAACTCCTGTATTGAAATGCCATCGAGCATACTTCCCTCTGTTATTTTAAATTTGATAAGTTCAGCCTGTCCGTGTGCAAATGAGTTTACCTCAAGTGCTGTCGGCAGACAAAGAATCCTTGTCGCTTCTATGGCGGCTTCAAGCTCCGGATTTATTATCATCGTAAGTCCTAACTTTTCCCTTAAATAGCTTGCCTCCGTACTATAATCAGGTGTTCTTACCCTTGCTACCGTATCACACCGGCTTACATGTTTTGCGACTGTGCAGCACAAAAGGTTAAGCTCATCAGAATCCGTGACTGCAATGAGCATATCAGCCGCTTCAATCCCTGCCTCCATCTGTACACTATAACTTGCTCCATTTCCCGCAAGTCCCATAATATCGTACTGATTTGTTATCTCCATGACCTTTTCACGGCTTCTGTCTATAATGGTAATATCATGTCCCTCTTTGCTAAGTTGTCTTACAAGTGCATTTCCAACCTTTCCACATCCTACGATTATGATGCTGAGTCCTGATTTTACCGGTCTCTTAAATTTCATTATCTTCTTAACTCCTTTTTTAAGATAAACTTTTCAGTCGAATATCCGCAATCCGTTCTGCAATTTGCTCATAACATATGATAGACTTATCCTAGTACATAATATGCGTTTTGTCAAAGCCAAAAATAAGTTTTATGAATATTTCTGTCAATATCCATAAAACTTACCCTTTTTAATGCTTTTTATATTTCTTTTCTAATGTATCTATCTCTCCATATACTGTTTCCCTTACCTTTTCACTATCACACTCGATTCCGTTTTTTCCCATAATGAAAATCTTGAAAAAAAGTCCGAGACTTATCGATGCAAATATGTTTATAAGTGAGAGTATCTCATCATCACTTTCCACATTCAGACTGTTTTTATCTATATACTTAAACATTATTCCTTTGGGCGTTTTTGCTTCTTCTAACTTTCCTTTCATCCTGTCACTCACTATCATGTCAAACACCCACGGCTGTGAAAACATTCTTTTCATGCCATTCATTTTTTCGCTAAATCCTGCCGAGATTATACAGTCCATTGCCATTCTCATAAATGCAAATATATCACCGTTGCAGTCTTTTATGAAATTTTCAACAAAATCAAATGCTTCATTTTTGTGCGTATCAACAATATATAGAAATATATCTTTTTTATCCTCAAAATACTGATAAAAACTTCCTCTTGGTATCGCCGCCTCTTTTATTATTCGGTTTATGGATGCCGCCTCGAATGAATTTTCAAGAAACTCACGCTCAGCAGCAGCCATTATCCTTTCTCTTTTTTCATCAGGCAGCCTGTAAAATGTTTCCTTTGGCATTTTTACTCTCCATCTGTCAGATAATCCTGTGCTTCATCAGGTATATCATCCATATCATCACTTCCGGTATCTATATCCTTTGGCTGTTTACGATATAGAATATCATACATTATAGGCACTATGTAAAGTGTCATAAATGTTGAATAGATAAGACCGAAGCATACGACTATCGCCATACCCTGCTGCATTGCATTTCCTGCATCCTGTGAGAATACCATAACACTCATTGAAAGAATTGTCGTAAGTGCCGTCATAAGAATAGGACGCATACGAGTCTTACCTGTTCCTACAAGTGCCGCACGCTTCTCAACACCGCCAATCCTGAGTTTGTTTGCATAATCAACAAACACGATACCATTGTTTACGACTGTTCCCATAAGTATCATAAATCCCATCATGGACATTGCCGAGATTGACTGTCCGAATGCGAGAAGTCCTAACATACCACCCGTAAATGCAAGCGGTATCGTAAAGATAATGATAAATGGTGAGAGTAAACTCTGAAACTGTGCCACCATTACAAGGTATATGAGCAGAAGTCCGAGTGCAAGTGCCTGGACAAGCTGTGCCATCATATCATTTACCTGCGTTGACGAACCTCCTATCTCAGCAGTATATCCATCCGGCATCTTATACTTATCTATCTTTTTCTGAAGTTCTCTTGATAGAAGTGCCGCATTCTCATTTTCGTCTACATCAGCCGAAACAGTTATCATCTGGGACTGATTTTCTCTCGAAAGAGTCTGTGCAGCCTTTCCCTCATCTTTCTTTGCAAATTTTGAAAGCTTGTAAGTTTTTTTCTTATCATTACCATTTGAGTCTTTTGTTGTCGCGGTAACTTCGGCTTTCATAAGATTTTCGTATGTAAGTTCATCTGTCTTATTTACAAGTTTTACGTCAACATCCGTATCATCAACATTTAATGTTATTGAGGTTTTGTCTGTATTGATGCGTGCCGCAAGCTGCTGGTATATTCCCGCAACCGTAAGTCCTGCGTTTGCAACCTTGTTTTTGTCAAGTGTAAGATGTATCTCTTTGTCTGAGTCCTCAAGACCATTTTTTGCATTACTGCATCCGTCAATGCTGTTTAACATCTTCTTATAGTCATTGCTCAACTCAACGAGTTTATCCATATCGTCACCGTAGATATTGACTTCAAGCCCCTGACTCATCATACTTCCCATACCTCCGAGTGCTGATGATGAAACCGTAAGTTCCTTACACTTTATGTCTTTTGTGTTTTTCTCAATAGTCTTTCTTATCTTCTTAAACTGCTTTGTAGTCTTAATATCACTCTTTGTTATTATATTGAAAGTAAAACTTGTGTAATTGTCTGATGCCGCACCAAGCGAACCGGACATAGCACTTGCATTTCCGTCCGTAACACCGACTTTGTCAATTCCATCAACTTTCATTATAGCTGCCATAACCTTATCGGCAGTCTTATATGCACTCTTCTTGCTGGTTTTCTTGTCAACTTCAAGACTTACGGAAATCTGGTTACTCTCCATGCTGTCCATCATTACAAGTCCCATTCCTGAAAGTTTCCACACACATACCACCAGAAGCCCTATTGCAATGATAAGCGGTATTGCTTTATGTTTAAGGAAAAATTCAAGCGACTTTCCGTAGGCATCTTTTATTTTATCAAAAAGTTTGTGCTTAGGATTCTTTACTTTCTTAAGCATTATAGAGCCCATAGTAGGTACTACCGTTATCGCAACAAGAAGTGAAGCGATAAGTGAATATGATATTGTGAATGAGAACGGTATGAGCATCTGGCTTACAGTTCCTGATGTATATACCATAGGCAGAAATACACATATAGTTGTTATGGTCGATGCTATGATAGGTCCAAGCACCTGTTTTGTTCCCTGTACTGCTGCCCTCGGTGCTGATAGACCTTTGTTTCTAAGTCGATAGATATTCTCCATAACTACAACCGAGTTGTCAACAAGCATACCTATTCCGAGACAAAGACCTGCAAGCGACATTACATTTATGTTTATTCCGGTGAAGTACATTATAACAAGTGCAAAAAGTACACTGAACGGAATACTAAATGCCACGACTATAGTTGGTCTTACATCCTTAAGGAACAACGCAAGCACGATAATCGCAAGCACCGCACCCATAACGATACTGCTTAAAACACTGGAAATGATAGTTTTTATAAAGTCACCCTGATTACTTAACGGTGTTATTGAAAGTCCTTTATATTTTCCCTCAAGTTCCTTAAATGAGTCTGTAAGTGCATTTGTCACATCACTTGTACTCGCCGTACTTGATTTGTATATAGCAAGCATAACCGAATCCTTGCCGTTAATCTTTGCATACTGGTCACCTACATTGTCAACCGTAACAACATTTGCAACATCAGATATTCTTATTGAACCAACACCTTTTACTTTTGTGAGCACCATGTTTTTAATCTGTTTTGCATTCTCATAGTTTTCACCTATCTGTATAAGCCACTGGTCATCATTTTTGTCATCAATATATCCGGCAGGCATTGAAAAGTTCTGTGCCGTGATAAGCTGTGACAATGTATCAAGTGTAAGAAGCGAATCAAGATTTGCATTTTCAAGTGCTGCATCTTTTGATTCGTCAAGCTGCTTCTGTGCATCTTTAAGTTCCTTCTTTGCATTTGCTATCTCTTTTTTAGCCGCCTGCATCTGAGCCTGTGCTGAACCAAAGCCCGCTGATGCCTGATAGCCTCCGGCAACTGCCTGCTCCTGTTTTTTATCCATGCCTTTCATCTTCTCATTAATCTTGTCAACCATTGCCTGTGCAACTTTAATCTCAGTCTTTAAGTTGGCAAGTTCCGTGTTTATCTGAGGCATCCTTACTTCAGCAATATCATAAACCTTTTTCATTGATGCAACAGTGAGTTTCTTTACAGAATCTCCCTGACCCATCTTTGTGAGCCAGCTCTTAAATTTGTTAAACTCATCCGGATGGTTTATAGCATCTTTGACACTTGTAGGAATCGTTATATTGCTCATCTTAGCTGCATCACCTAGTTTTTCGTTAAATGTCTTAAACATTCCATTTAATGATTTATATGTAGCAGGGATTTTGGCATCATTATAAGCTTTTTTCTCAGCCATAAGAGCCGTTTTATTGGCCTTAAGACTTGTGAGTGATGACTCATAAGATGCCTTCATTGCCTGAGCCTGATTCATGGCAACAGAAGCTTTTGCGAGTTTGCTCGTCGTGTTCTCCTGCTTGCTGCTTAAATTTCCCTCCTGCTCTTTTAACTTAGCATTTCCCACATCTAATTTCTTTTTAGCTTTGTCTATCTTCTTCTGTGCATCCCTCAATTTTTTATTTGTATGCATCAGAATATCCTCATTGACTTTATCAATCTTTTTCTGGTTTAAGCGTACCTCAATGGTATCATTTATATTTCCTGTCTCCGTGATACTTGCCACACCGTTCTGTCTCTTTAGATACGGAATGACAACTTTGTCGGTAAACGCTGTAACATCTTTAATATCCTTGCCGTCATAACCAACACTTACCGCCATCGTAGCCATCATATCGGCACTTATCTCCATAAGGTTCGGCGTGCCGCAGTCATCTGGAAGGTCAAGCGAATTAAGTGCCTTAGATACCCTTACAAGAGCGGCATCCATATCGGTATCATCCGAGAACTCAAGCATTGTCATGCCATAGTTACTGCTTGATGTACTAGACACCTTATTAACACCACTTATCGTTCCAAGTGCATCCTCGACAGGCTTTGTCACATTGTCCTGCACCTTCTGAGGTGAAGCACCCATCTCCGTAGTGATAACTGCAAGATACGGCATCTCCATATCCGGCATAAGATTTGTCTGCATCTTACTGAGGCTGACACCACCAAATGTCAGAACTATAACAATAGCCACCAGCGTAAGATACGGCTTCTTAACAAACATTTTTGTCATGGTCTTTAACTTTCCTTTCTTAATAGGCTACAAAGCGAAACTGTTGTAAGCTGTGTTGATTGAGCAGATATAACAGATAATAACGCAGACACGCTACAGCTATATAGTCTACTTATTTAATCTGCCAATATGACAAGGTGTCATATTCAACAAACGCAATTATATATGACACCCTGTCATATGTCAATAAAAAAAGTGATAGTTTATGTTCTTTTAATAAACCAGCACTTTTTTGATAATATTTTTTTATAATAAGACCTTTATTACAAACATTATGATAATCATTCTAAATCATCCCAACAAACAGCCGGAGAGGGTGGATATTATGCAGCAAATAGCGTTAGAACTGCGTTGGTACTTAAGGTGCGTTTTTTGCACATTTATGTACCGCTACGCAGTTCTTCGAGGCGAGAGCCGTCTATTTGTCGTATAATATCCCCCTCCCCGGCGTCCGTTGTTCATCAGTCAATCATCTCCCCTATCTCCCGCTCCGTCTTTTTTATCTCCTGCTCAAATTCCCTCGCCGACATCCTGTATGCCCCCGAACCTATTACTATCATCTGCTCCAGTCCATCCGATGTTGCAACTGTTACATTGTGTTTTTTCCCTATCTCATGCGTTACTTTTTCTATATACATATCTGCCGTCTCAGCCTCTTTTGTATAGACCACATTTATATTGTGGTATTTTGATACTTCTCCGGGATTTCCCTTTACTTTGTAAGCATCAAATACAAGTATAAGTTCGCACCCCTTAAACCCCTGATAATTGCATAATATATCCATGAGTTTTGTTCTTGCCGCTTCAAGATTTTCTTTTGACAGGTCATTTAATTCTTTCCACGAGAAGATGATATTATAACCGTCTACGAGAAGATACTGTTTTCCTGATTTTGGGCTTTTTTCATGTCTTTTTAAATACTCCACGCCTCCAGCATCATAAACTGACTCTTTCGGCTTTTTAGACCATTTTTTTCTCTCATAGCCAAATCTGCCCTCAGTGTCACTTCCACCACCTTTTCCAGATGCACTTTTTCCAAATGTTCTCTCGAATATGGCCTCTAGCTCCTTATCCTCCTCTATAGAGCCTCCGGTACTCCCTTTAAATGCACCGCTGCGTATTTTTGCCGCCTTATATATCTCCTCATCAGATATAACACTGTCATTCTCATCCTCTCCCATATCTACGGCAGCTTCAAGATGCATATAATCTTTTACTTCATACCACGGCACATAAAATCCCGAACCGTGTGCACAGAACACCGAACCAGTCGGATTGTTTATATCAGCATCAGGATCATACATTTTTTCCGCCACTATCGCATCCTGGTCTTTGCACGGTCTGTAGCCTTTAAGCGTACAAGTGAGTCTGCCTTTTCCCGCCGTATATGAATTTACCTGCATCATATAACCGCTCATCTGTGCAACTGGAGCTATTCCCGTAAACTCAGAGTTTTCACCCTTTTGGAACGGTCCCTCAAATTTAGCACCCATTCTGTCAAGATCAGTCATTGCTCTGCCTACGCTGTCTGCCGGAACTTCAAGCCTGAATGAATAATAAGGCTCTAAAAGTATATTTTCCGCCTGCATAAGACCTTGTCTTATCGCCCTGTAGGTTGCCTGTCTGAAGTCACCGCCCTCCGTGTGCTTTTCATGTGCTCTCCCAGACATAAGCGTTATCTTAATATCAGTTATAGAAGAACCCGTAAGAACTCCCGGATGTTCCCTCTCGTCTATATGCGTCATTATAAGTCTCTGCCAGTTCTTATCAAGCTTATCCTCGCTCGCCTGCGTTTCAATCATTATGCCGCTGTCAGGCTCTCCGGGTTCAAGTTTCAAGTGAACTTCCGCATAATGTCTCAACGGTTCAAAGTGGCCTACGCCCTCAACCGTGCTTGCTATCGTTTCCTTATAGACTATGCTTCCCTCACCAAACTCAACTCTTGTATGAAATCTGTCCCATATGAGATTTTTGAGTACATCTATCTGAACCTCACCCATTATTCCCGTGTGAATTTCCTGAAGTTCTTCATTCCACACGACATGAAGTCCCGGTTCTTCCTGTTCAAGAGTTTTCATATCATCATAAAGTTTATGTATATCGTCATTTTCCTGCGGTGTGACCTTGTATGTCATAACAGGCTCTAATACAGGCATCTCAGAGTTTGTTTCTATTCCGATGCCCATACCCGGATATGTCTTTTCAAATCCAGTCACCGCACATATCCGACCGGCTCTAACTTCATCAACAGACATGAATTTATTTCCTGAATATATCCTTAACTGATCTGCTTTTTCATCAAGCTGTTCAATATACATTTTTGACTTGAGCACACCACCCGTCACTTTCAGATAAGTTAGCCTTTTATTTTTGTCATCCCTCGAAACTTTATATACTTTTGCTCCAAATTCTTTGGGATATTCTTTTTTTAATGTGTATCTTTCTAGTCCGTCAAGAATTTCCCCGACACCATCAAGTTTCAGAGCTGAACCAAAATAACATGGAAAAAGTTTTCTCTCGGAAATAAGTTTTTTTATATCATCATCATCTATATTTCCACCATCCATATATTTTTCAAGCACTTCCTCGTCACAGACCGCTATATTCTCAAAAAATGTGTCATTTTTTTCAGCCGAAAAATCCACACATTCACTTCCAAATCTCTCCGTGATGCCTGACATTATATCTTCTTTATTGCAATCTCCAATATCCATCTTATTAACAAAGATAAAAACCGGGACATCATATCTTTGTAATAGTCTCCACACAGTCTCCGTATGACTCTGTACTCCGGCAGGTCCGCTTACAACAAGCACCGCATAATCAAGCACTTGCAAAGTTCTCTCCATCTCTGCCGAAAAATCCACATGTCCCGGTGTGTCAAGCAAGGCTATGTCAAGGTCTTTCCACCCAAACATAGCCTGCTTAGAAAATATTGTTATTCCTCTGTCCTTTTCCATAGAATATGTATCAAGAAAAGCATCCTTATGGTCAACCCTGCCGAGCTTTCTTATACTTCCGGAAAGATATAACATAGCCTCCGAAAGAGTTGTCTTGCCCGAATCAACATGGGCAAGCATCGCCAAAACAATATTATTTTCCAAAATATTCCTCCAATTTATCTTAATGTCCTTTTTAATTCAAACCTAACGCTTCTTTTGCAAGCATATCTGCCATATCATTATATTTATCATTTGAATGACCTTTTACTTTTATAAAACGGACATGGAGTTTATCTTTTATGCCGTCATAAAATGCTTTATAAGCCTTTGTCCCCTCTTTATTTGTCTTCCAATCACCGAGACACCATCTTGCAATCCCCTCATAGTCATGATAAATAGCTATATTGTCAAAACCATTTTCAATGGCATAACGCATAGCCGCCTCAGCACCCTTTATCTCCCCTGCAACATTTCTCATCGCTGCAAGCTCTTTATCATTCATTTTTTCGTTAAATGTGATTTCTTTTCCTTCATTTAAAATAACCACACCATACGAAAATTCTTTCGTAACAGAATTATAACTTCCGTCTACATATGCCACAAGAGCTTCAGATGTATCTTCACCTGCGATGCCATCATTCAAATATGCCGTCGCATCCTGCATACTTGTAAAACTTTTATACTTTGCTCCAGAATATCCGTCAACCTGTTTTTTACACTCAGCCCAGCTTGCAAATACTCCGGTACTCCTACCCTCTTTTACTGCATAAAACTTTCCAGCCATACACTACCTTTCTCTTTCTTTCCTTATATAATATAAAATATTTTACTTCAAATTATTACTCATATGTTCAAGTTCTGCAACAAGTTCCATAGTATCTATAGTCTGCTCATCAAGAAGCCGCCTAAGATTTTTCTGTGTATCATACAGATCGATAACATTTTTCACCCTTTTTTGTACTATCTGCGGATAAAAAGGTTTTGTAATAAAATCACTCACGCCATACTCAAATGCTTTCATTTCATTTTCATAATTTGCTTCTACCGTTACAATAATAACCGGTATTTCAGGTATAAAGCCATAATCTGACATAAACTCAAGTACATCAAATCCGGATTTTTCAGGCATTATAAGATCTAACAATATCAGGGATATATTTAACTGCTGCTCATTGATTATATCAATAGCTCTCTGTCCGTTTTCAGCCTCAATTATATTGTAATCGTCTTCAAGATACCGTTTAAGTAATACTCTGTTGGTCAATGCATCATCGACTATTAAAATGGTCTTTGTTTCCATAATTTCTCCTATTTTCTCTGACACCGGATGATTTAGCTTTAATTTCTATCCATTTACTATATTATCATAAGTCTTTTTTTCAGCAATAAGTCTTTCGTAAGTCGGACTAAGTCCATCAATCATTCCATTTCTCAAGGGCTCAACAAGTTCAACAACTATGTCAAGCATTGAATCAAGTCCCATGTTTGCAGCGAGTCCTTTCAAAGTATGTGCACTTTCAAAAGCAGCTTTTACATTTTTCTGCTCAAGAGCTTCGCCCAGTTCCCTAAAGCTTGAATCACCTAACATCTCTATGAGGCACTTTTCATAAAAATCTTCATCACCTAAAAACCTCTCCAAAGTCGTATTCATATCACAACCGTATTTTGAAAGTTCATCCGTAATCCGGCTCATAACATCACCTTCCTTTATCTTTTTGTTCTAAGATACCCGGATATATAAATTATTCCGGGTATCCTTTCTTATGGTATATATAACTTTTACTGTGCGATAACTGCGTTTATCCTCTCGTTCATCTGCTCCTCGCCCATAATGTGTACAATAGACCAAAGGTCAGGTGTATTCGCACGGCCTGTAATAGCGATTCGCACTATCTCCGCTATGTCTGAGACATTTCCTTTATATTTTTCAGGATCAGCCTTGTATGCTTTCATATCAGATGCATAACCAAGCTTATCTGCTATCTCTTTAAGTTTGTTAAACCATTGCGAATTGTCATCATCGTGGCTGTAACTTGCCTGATATTCCCTAAGCACTTCATCAACCGTAGCCTTATCTGCCTTAAACTCATCTTTCTCCTGTTGCTGCTCAAGATCAAAGAAATAAGCTATCATCTCAAATACCTGTCTTGCATAAACAAGGTCTTTTCTTCTGCGTTTCATGCCAACACCCATGTAAAGTCTCAATATTGCAAGCATTTTTTCCTTGTCTGCAAACCATACCTTACACTTTTCAGGCTCATTCCCGCAAGCCCAGTCATATAAGAAATCATAAACTTCATCTTCTGAGAGCTTTGAAAGTTCATTCTTACAAATGTTGTGAAGCTTGTCCTTATCAAACAAAGCACCTGATTTACTCATATTGTCAACTGAGAATGGGAACTCATTTATATCCTTGTCAGGGAATTTGTCATGCCACTCCTCAAAGTTTGAATTGAGAAGAGTGAGAAGATAAACTTTCATACAATATGGATGATAACCGTCTTTTCTGTAGTAATCAAGTGAGAGTTCAGGGTCTTTTCTCTTTGAAAGCTTTCTCTTTCCACCTGTCTCCTCATCAAATTTCATAAGATGTGCCGTATGTCCGTACTTTGGCATCTTAAATCCGAGAAGATTGAAAAGCTCATAGTGTGTAGGCACTGATGCGAGCCACTCACCACCTCTGATTACCATGGTAGTTCTCATAAGATGGTCATCAACTGCGTGTGCAAAGTGATAAGTCGGAACTCCGTCCTGCTTTAATATGACAATGTCGTGTATATTCTCAGGAAGTTTTATCTCTCCTTTTATGCTGTCGACAAATGTAATCTCTTTGTCAGGCTGTCCCTGTGAGCGGAGTCTTACGACATAAGATTTGCCATCTTTAATATTCTTTTCAATCTCTTCATATGAGAGATTGCGGCAGGTTGCATATTTTCCGTAATATCCTGTAAGCACCTTGTCTTTTTCCTGCTGTTCTCTTACTTTTGAAAGCTCGTCCTCTGTGCAGAAACAAGGATAAGCAAGCCCTTTCTTCACAAGTTCCTTGACATAAGTGTGATATATCTCAACTCTCTGTCTCTGGAAATAAGGTCCGTAAGCATTGCCCTCGGCTGAATCCTCAAAGCCTGCTCCCTCATCAAATTCAATATCAAAATAGCGGAGTACATTTATGATAGTCTCGACCGCTCCCTCTACTTTTCTCTTTGCGTCAGTATCTTCTATACGAAGATAAAACACTCCTTTTTTTCTGTGTGCGATACGCTCATCGGCAAGTGCACTGTAAAGGTTGCCAAGATGAATAAATCCTGTAGGACTTGGTGCCATTCTCGTTACTTCTGCACCCTTTGGCAGTTTTCTATATGGAAATTTTTCCTCGTAATATTCCGGTGTCTTTAACTCCTCCGGAAATAATAAATCTGCTAATTTCTGATTGTCCATTTTATCTCTCCATTTCTAACTGTTTTAAAATATGCATTATATCTTTTCTCAGATATTTAACTTATATAATTTATATATAATCTATTTTACACATACGCAGACGGTTTGTAAAGAACGACAGCAAAATCAATGTCCTTTTCTATTTTAGTTTATCCTAATAAAATTTTACGCAGCTTGCAAAATCATAAAAGCAGTGTTGTTTATGTTTCTCATCTATATTGACTTACGATATTTTTGTGGCGTCATACTCATTTTCTCTTTAAACACCCTGTAAAAATAACTCATATTTCTAAAACCACATTCGTAAGCTATGTCCGTCACACTTTCCTCTGTCTCCCTCAGCCTTGAACACGCATATTCTATTCTTATCGCATTTATATACTCCGTCGGTGTCATATGATATGTTTCTTTAAAAATCCTCAAAAAATGTCTCTGCGAATAACCTGCTTTTTTTGAAAGTTCCTCCACCGATAAATCCTGTCTGAATTTTTTTTCAATCCATGTTATGACCTCGCCGAACTTTAACGGCAGTATCTTCTTTTCATTTTCATCACTGTTTAACCTGTAAATCCTGGAAATCGTCACCAATAACTCCATAAATTTTGAAGTCAGCAATGTTTTATATCCCTCTTTTTTTAATTTATATTCATTGTTCATAACATCAATCTCTGCCTTTATTTTCTCAAATTCTTCTTTTCCAAGTGACATTCTTCCGGTGAAATGATGATTTTTCACAAGCCCCGGTTCAATATAAAACAACGCCTGAAACCCACTCATCCTGCTTATGTCATATTTTCTCAGATTAAAATATTTCTCCCTGAACATGATATTGCATATCCTGAAATTATGCGTATCAAGATAACCATGCTTCGTATCGCCGTGCACGATAAAAACCTCGCCCTTTTTAACGGTCATCTTCTCATCCTCAACGACATGGCAGGCCTCACCCGAAAGAACTATCGTAAGCTCCGAAAAATCCCTATGACTGTGAACTGACAGACTGTCCTCGTGCCTGCCATACTGGATAAAAAACGGAAAATCACTGTCACTTGTAAACTCACTTAATTCGTAAACCTTAAAATTCTCCACACTAACTTCACCTCCTTACTTCCTATATAAAGCACTTGTGAAACTATCTTAATCTGTTATTAACTTGTGCAAGTAACACAAACTACAATAAGTTTCGCAGCTTTAAAATTTCATGTCCGATTTGTATATTTTTGTGTCATAATAATTGATGAAAACCTATATTTTAACTGCTATCTTATTTGTATAGTAAGTTTATCTTAAAAATAAAATTTTTACAAGATTTTTCACAAGCGTAACAGTTCAGCCATAAAAAGATAATCAATAATACAATGAGCTTGTTCATTGTATTATTGATTATCTTTTTATGGAAGAATAGCCTTTCATTTATTATATGATATAAACAAAAGC
>ERZ894203.199-NODE-199-length-60754-cov-24.832073_pt1 | contig 60754 bp, 46 predicted proteins | sample MGYA00380286_ERZ894203 | MGnify/ENA primary metagenome ERZ894203 (study PRJEB32331, sample SAMN06328484) | human gut metagenome | biome: human gut microbiome; feature: stool | host: Homo sapiens | collected 2014-02-06 ... | reverse complement strand
AACGAATACATCAAGCCAAGAAAAACTTTTTGGAGAAATTCAAAACAGTTTCTAATTGTCATGTGAAGGCTTTGACTGAAAACGTACCGGAACGCAGAGATTTATCAGGTTGGATTTCCCTGTATTTTCTCTCTGTGTTCCGGTATTTTATGTTTCATGGAAGTCTGATCGGGAGCCGTAGTTTGGCTTGTCGCCCGCATTTGTCCTATCGAATGCCTTTTAAGTGAAACTATGAAAAAGGCCGTATCTCACGATACAGCCTCTTCTTCCTATTGAAAACCTTATATTAAATGTAAATAGAGAAATCTTATTTTTCAGGTCCGGCTCCAGTGAACTGGGGCTGGTAATCGGACATTTCATGCACGAGCCATTCGCCGTCGATTTTGTCAAATAAAACAGACGAGCCTTGTTCGAGACGTTTGTAGGTTGTGTTTCCTATTTCTATATCTCCGTCCCCCAGACTGAATGTGGCATTGTTGCGGTCGTTGAATATTTTGAGCGAAGCCGGTTTTGCCGGATCAAGTTCCGCTTCAATTTTCCATCTTTCGCAGGTGAACACATTCCCTTTGCGCGAAAGCACCTTTTCCTTGTTGCCGTCAGGCATGATGCGGATGACGGTGAGGATACGGTTTTGTGCGCAAGGCTGGAACTTGGCGGTCAGGTGCCACTGGTTAGGATACTTCACTCCTTTTTTCATCTTCTTCGGATCGGGCGGAGCCACATACTGGTCGGTTTGTGTCATTTCGAATGCCTGGTTGCTGAACATCTGTGCCACGGAACTGAACTGTTTTTCTTCGTAGCGTGTGGTCATCGTGTGTTTGGCATTGTCAATCTGGAACTGTACCGGACTATGCAGCAGCCAGTCCCAGGTGACAGGCTTCGAAGCCTCCAGTTCGTCGTATATAACCACGATGTCCGGATGAAGCAGCAGAATGTGGCGGCGGTATTTGGTGAGCGGAGTTTCTCCGAAGCCGTATTCCGGAGTTTGGGCAAGTCCTGCTTCTTCAAAATTCTTTATCCACATGGGATATTCGCTGGTTCCGCAGTATGCGTTTGATGCATCTCCCAGTGCATAAGTGATGTTCTCGCCGTTCAGCATCCGGGTAATCTTACCGTAGGCGCGGGTTGTAAAAGGCTGTCCGATTCCGTCAACAAGAATGCTGTTGTGCGCTCTTGTATGGCGGTAGGATAGTATGTTGTGGGCATCTTTGAAGTTCAGGTAATAGCCGGTAGAGCGATATACAGGTACTCCACGGAAGTGCAGGTTGAAACTGTTCTGGTCGGCCAGTGTATGGCTTCCTGATCCGAACGGGCTTGAACGGAAGCTCAAGAAAACGTTGCGGTTGGTGTTCTGAATGGCCGAGTGGGCATACACTTCGCCCATGTCTTCCATCCAGACAGCATTGGGGCGATCGGCCGGAAGATCTTTCGTGTACGGATAGTCTTTCGCTACACGGGCCATGCGGTAAATGCGTGTTTCATAGTCACGTCTTAAATCCCGTGTACAGTGTGAAGCATACCATTTGGCGTAGGGATTTCCGATTTCCCGTGCAAGGAAGTCTGCTATGGCCAGACGCTGGCGGTCGGGTGTCGGCTGGCGTTCGTTTCCGTCACCGAATCCCGCACTCATCGTGCCTACAGGAAACGCATAGAGCAGTGATTGTCCGGCATTCTGATACCAGGGGTGTTTCAGAAAATCAAATCCTGTGATATGCGAAAGCAGGCTGGGAACGTAATAAAGCGTTTTCGTGTTTGCAGTGAAGTATCCTGTTCCGTTCTGCCATTCTCCGTCGCGGTTGAATCCTCCGGCCGGAGCGCGCGTGCTCCAAAGTTCATAGCAGTATTCCAGCATTTCGCGGGCCTTTTCGCTGTGTTCATAGAACATCAGGCCGATTTCAAGTGTCTGCCGGAAGCCGTGCTGCCAGAAGTGGTTGTTGAAGAAGTGTGTTTCTTCATATCCGGTGCGCATCGGATTGTGGTGGTTCTTTGCCACTTCGAATACAAGCGTTTCGATTTGTTTCAGTTCGTCTGCCGTAAACATGTCGTGGCATACGTCGTAGCACATCAGAAGCTGCTCAATCAGATCGCCGCAGAAGAAGTCGTCGCGGAGCAGATTCTTGTCGGGGGTCGATTTCAGATAGGCGCGGGTGATTTCCACCATCTTGTCGGCATACTGCTTGTCTTCGGTGAGCGTGTATGCGGTATGCAGGTAAGTGACGAAGGCAAGAGCCGGGCGTGCTTTAGGGTATGGGTTGGCTGCCGGTTCATAGTTGAGTCCCATGTTCGCGCGGTTCAGCATTTCCTTGTATTCGGGATGTGAAGCTACGTTTGCGCGTGCGGTCTTCAGGTCGTTATCCAGAAAGCAGAACAGGCGCGGATAGCCTTTCGGCAGATTCTTCCGGAAGGTTTCATAGACCGGCGTGGCGAATTTCGGTTCGTCGCCTGCAATCTGAAAATCATAAGGCTGGCTCCATTCGCCTTGTTTCCCGTCTTTTACTTTACGCCAGCGCCAGTACCATGTACCTTTGTCAAGCACTTTATGCGGACTGAACATGAGCCAGGGCTTTGCGTCGGCAGTGATTGTTTTTCCTGCAGGGAAAGTTTTGTCGTTGCTCAGCTCGAACTGATACGAAGCGTCTTTCTCATGCACGCTTTTGGGGAGAATCAATGGAGGCGGATTCAGATAAACTTGATGCATCGACTGCGGATAAGCTGTTTCGCGTACATTCTCGTGTACCCGTTCCAGCGTCGTTTTCTGTGCCGTGGTCGGACTGACTCCGGCAAATGCGAACAATGATATGGCCATCATCATTCCCTTGAAAAGTAACAAGTGTTTTTTCATGTTGCAATATTTATTGATTAGAAAAATTAAGCTCTTTCAACTAAGCTCCGAGCCTCTCAACTCCCCCCGAGGGGGAGTTTATATAGCTTGATGTTTTCTTAAGCCTCCCCTTCGGGGGAGGTTTGGAGGGACTGTAGTTTGGAGGATCCTTGGGCCTTATTTCGCTCCCGTCAGTAATGCCGGTCTGTCATCCATCTCTTTCGTTTCCCATATTCCTCCGATGTTATCGTGAAGAACAGAGGCGTTTTTCTTTTTAAACCGATAGGTCTTTCCGCCAGCGTTCATTTCCTTGAGGCCGTATCCGAATGCCGCGTTGTTCCGTGTATTCCGGATGTACAGGCTTGCGGGGCGGTCGGCATCCAGTTCTGCTGTCACGGTCCAGTCCCCGAAACGGAAAGTGTTGCTGTTTTTACGTACGGCAGGAATTGTTTTCTTGCCTTCAGGTGTAATCTGGATGAGTGTCAGCACGCGGTTTTTCTTGCATGGCGAGAACCGTGCGTCGATAGACCATTCTTTATAAAACTCTTCTCCGCGCACGGCTATGGCTTTGTTGGGATCTGCCTGATACCGGTCGGTCTGCGATATCTTGCACGGCTGTTCGCTGAATATTTCTGCCAGCGAGGCGAATTTGCCTTCCGGATGTACTGTGGTCAGCCGGTTGTTTTCAATATGGAACTGATGGCGGCTGTGAAGCAGCCAGTCCCAGTGAACTTCCTTGTCAGCTTCCAGTTCATCGTAGATCAGCACCTTATCGGGGTGAAGGAGGAAGATATGCCGGCGGAACTTCTTTAGCGGCGTTTTCCCGAATCCGTTTTCAGGCGACTGTTCAAGTCCGGCATTCTTGAAGTTCTTTTCCCACATGGGATATTCGCTGATCCCGCAATATGCCTTTGAGGCATCTCCCAACGCATAGGATATATGCTCACCGTTGAACATGCGCACGATGTTGCCATATGCCCGTGTGGTGAAAGGCTGTCCGATGCTGTCTGCAAGAATGGTATTGTATGCGCGTGTGTTCCGGTATGACAGCAGGTTATGCGAATCGGCGAAGTTCATGTAGTGGCCTATAGCCCGATATACGGGAATTCCGCGGAAGTGCAGGTTGAATGCGTTCTGGTTTGAGTGCGTGTGGCTGCCCGAACCGAACGGGCTGGACCGGAAGCTCAAGCTTAAATTGTTGCTCAAATCGTTTAGGTCGGAGTTGGCTATCATTTCGCCGCTGTCTTTGAACCACACGGCTTTGGGCGCGTCTTCCGGGAGGTTTTCATTGTCCGGACGTTCCTTTCCGCTGGCGAGCCGATAGATGCGCGTTTCGTATTCGTCCAGATAACGCCGGTTGAGCGACGAGTACCATGCAGCGTACGGGTCGCCGGTTTTGCGTGCCAGATAATCTGCGTATGCGCTGCGTATACGGAGCGGCTGGGCATTCAGTTTCTCGTGTCCGTCACCGAATCCTGCTGCAGACGAGTTGGGAAGCCAGCTGTAGGCTTCTCCGATTCCGGAGTTCCGGTACCACGGATGCTGTAGAAAATCTGTTTTTGTCAGATACGAGAACAGTTCGGCTATATAATATAAGGTAACGGCATTGGCACTGAAATAGCTCGTGCCGTTGTGCCAGTTTCCGTCACGGTTGAATCCGGATGCCGGAGCACGCGATGTCCAAAGCTCATAGCTGTATTCCAGATAGTTTCTGGCTTCGGGATATTTGTCATGAAGCACCAGTGCCGCTTGCAGGAAGTGCCGGAAGGTGAACTGCCAGAAGTGGTTGTCGAAAATATGCACTTCTTCTTTTCCGATAATGTGCGGGATATACCTGTTCAGTACAGACAGGAGGAGTTCTTCGATCTGCTGTCTCTCCTGTGTGCTGAAACGGCTGTAGCATGTTTCGTAGGTGCAGGCCAGTGTATAAGCCAGTTCGCCGGCATTGAAGTCATTCGCCAATACATTCTCGTCCGGTTCTGTTTGCAGCAGGCATCTGACGTTCTGTACCATTTTTTCGGCATAGACATCACGCTGCATCATCATATAGGCAGTATGCAGGTAGTTTGCATGCTTATACATTAGCGATATTTTCTTGTAGGGGGCCGTGTCGGTCCGGTAATCCATTGCAAGTGCATCCCTCGCTTCGCTGATCATGCGTTCAAAGTCGGGGGACTGGCGCATGTGCTTCCGTGCTTCTTCAACCGTGGCATCCAGAAAGCAGTACAGCCGTGCATGGTTTTGGGGTATGTTGCGGAGGAAGGTTTCGAAAGGAGGCGTGACGAACTGAGGCACGTCTGCATCCATTGTAAACGAGTAGGTTGGACTCCACGGCATTTTTTCTCCTCCTTTTTTCACCGAGCGGAAGCGCCAGTGCCATGTTCCCGGCTTGAGTATGCGGTGCGGGTTGAACATGCGCCATACAGCCGGCTTGGAGATTTGGGTGCTGCTGTCTTTGAATGTCTTGTCTTGCGAGAGCATGAATTGCACGGAATCCCCCTCTTCGCCGGGGGGAACAAGCAGTGGAGCCGGATTAATGAACGGCTGGTGAAACTCCTGCGGATAGGGAGTGGTGCGTGTGTTTTCGTGTATCCGGTCAGGGAAAGGTGTCGTTGCGGCATGAAGCGTGCTGCACAGCAGCGTGCAGGCCGCCAATGCCAGATTTTTCATGGTTAGCAGATTGTTCTTCATATTGTCTGTTTTTGTTTACTTCAACAAAAGTAGGCGACTCTGCTCTCTCCGACTTTCTATTTTGCGTAAAAATACTTCATTTTTATCTTATAATTAAGTCATTGGACAAAATTGAAAGTAAATTCAACGATTTTGAAAGCGGAATCGGTTTGTTCAGACTTGAATTTTGCCTATATTTGTTTTTTCGTTGAAGTATCGCGGCTTGCCGGAGTTGCTGGTAAATGAAAGCATTGGCAAACGGGCTTTTTAGCCGGGAGATTGAAGTGAATATCGGAAATACAGACTTAAGAGATAAGACAATGAAAAATGCAGTAAAGTGGCGTGTCTTTTTATGGTGCGTATATTTTTCAGTTATTCCGGCGATTGCTTTCGGACAGATTTCGTTTGAGCATATCGGTCTGTCACAGGGGCTGTCGCAAAGTACGGTTTTGAGCATAGCGCAAGACCGGAAGGGAAATATGTGGTTTGCCACTTATGACGGACTGAACCGTTTCGACGGATATAATTTTACGGTATATCAGCACGATGATTCGGATTCCACCAGCATCTCAAGCGATATAATCCGTGTTGTGATGACAGATGGTGGAGGCAATCTGTGGGTTGGCACACATCGGGGATTGTCGTTGTATGATATGGACAAGGATGTCTTCTGTAATTTCCGCTACCGTTTGAAGGACAAGGATGCGGAAGTGCTTCATATAGAAGAATGGGAAAAGGGGCATTTGCTGGTGAACACAACCGAAGGACTTGTGTTGTTTGATAAGCGGAAGAAGGCTTTTGCCGATGTTCCTTCCTGTTTAAGACCGTTGCGTCCTACTGCGGTCGAGCGTAATGATGAGCAAATCTTTTTCGGGCAAGGAAGTGAACTGATGGCTTATTCTTTCTTTACGCACAGTTTGAGTAAAATGGACTGGTTTCATTCGAAAAAAGACAGGCGGATTCTTTCCATATTTCAGCAGGCAAAAAACAAGCTGTGGGTAGGGACGGAAGGAAACGGACTGTTCCTTCTGGATGTTGAAGGGGAAAGGATGAAACATTATAGCTCCGGGAATAGGGGACTGAGTTCTGACTATATCCGGGCTTTGGCCGTAGACATGGAATCGCGTTTGTGGGTGGGCACCATCAACTCGTTGAATATATATGACGAAAAGAAGGATGAGTTTATCGTTTATAACAGCGACCCGGTCAGGGAAGGTTCGTTGTCGCAGGCTTCTGTGAGGAGCATTTATTGTGACTCTCAAGGGGGCATGTGGCTGGGCACTTATTTTGGCGGATTGAACTATTATCATCCTTTGCGCCGGCGTTTTCGCGTAATTAAGAATATTCCTTATCACAATTCGCTCAGTGACAATGTCGTGAACTGCATCCGTGAGGACAAGGAGGGAAACCTTTGGATCGGGACAAACTCCGGAGGACTGAATTTTTATGATGCGCACAGCGGACTTTATGCTTGTTACTCGCGGAACAGCGGGCTGGAATTTGATGATGTGAAAAGCCTGTATATAGACGAAGATGATGACCTGGTGTATATTGGCGGTCATTCCGGCGGATTGAATGTGCTGAACCGGCGGACAGGCAATATTGTCAGATACACAATGGAGAACAGTGGCCTTCAGACAAGGAATGTATACAGCATCATCCCCGATTCCGACGGATCGGTCTGGTTGGGCACGTCCAATGGAGAAATTTATCGTTTCTTTCCCCATTCGCAGAAGTTTGAGCGGATGACTTGCTATGTTGAGGGGGAGGTTTACAAGGATCAGGGACGCATCGCGATGTGCTTTGATTCGCAAGGAAGATTATGGGTCGGAGGAACCAACGGGGCAAATGTCTATCTTTTGTCGGGCAACCGTCTTGAAAGCACTGATTCTATAGCAGGCGGTGCGCTTCGGAATGAGATGGTGAATTGCATCCATGAAAATCTGAAGCATTCTTGTTTTTGGATCGGCACGAGAAACGGGCTGTATTGTCTGGATGGGAGAGCCCGGGTGTTGAGGCATTATACTGTAAGGAATGGTTTGCCCAACAATGTCATTCAAGGTATAATGGAAGACAGCGCAGGAATGCTTTGGGTCAGTACAGACCGTGGGCTGGCTTGTCTGGATGTGAAGGAAGAAACCTTTAGAAACTATTCCGTTGTAGACGGCTTGTCTTGCAATCAGTTTAATATAGGTGCCTATTGCATGACCGCTTCCGGAAGAATGTATTTCGGCAGTGTTGACGGAATTGTTTCATTCAATCCGGAAACATTGACGGAAAGCCCTTTCATTCCGGCTGTACTGATTACCGAGCTGCAAGTCGCAAATAAAACGGTCAAGCCGTTTGACGATACGGGAGTGCTTAAAAAGCATATCAGTGAAACCGAGAGCATCACGTTGTCTGCCGGACAGTCGTCGTTTATGCTGAAATTTGCTGTCACCGACTACATCTCAGGAACGCACAACCGTTTTGCCTATCGTCTGGACGGATATGAAAAAGACTGGATTTATGTAGAGAATCCCAACCGTTTTGCTGTGTATTCGAATCTTCCTGCCGGAGATTACCGCTTCATGGTGAAGGCAGCTAACCGTGACGGCCTGTGGAATGATGTCCCGACCGTGCTGGAAATCAAGATTCTGCCCATGTGGTATCAGACATGGTGGGCGAGGATGTTGTTTTTTGTCTGTGTGGTGGGGGTGATAGCTTTTATCATCCGTTACTTCTGGATCCGGAAGACAATGCAGTTGCAACTGGAAATGGAGCGCATGGATAAAGAGAAGGCGAGAGAAATCAACGAAATGAAAGTGCGTTTCTTTATTAACATCTCTCATGAATTGCGTACTCCTTTGACATTGATTGTAGGTCCTTTGCGGGATGTGCTTCCTCAGATTACCGACAAATGGGTGCTGTCAAAGCTGAAATACGTGAATGCGAATGCCGGGAGGTTGTTGTTTCTGGTGAATCAGTTGCTGGATTATCGGCGTGCAGAACTGGGCGTGTTTCATCTTAAGGTAAGCGAAACGGATGTTCACGCTCTGGCAGAAAAAGTGTTTAATGCCTATACAAGTCTGTCGGAGTCAAAGCAGATTGCTTATCATTTGAATTCTGATATGAGAGGGAAGAAAGTGATGTGCGATGGAAATTACGTGGAACTGATTCTGAATAATTTGCTTTCCAATGCGTTTAAGTATACACCTAAAGGCGGCAGCATCACACTTGCGTTGAAGGGAGATGATAAGAACCTGTCAATGCTGGTAAGCGATACCGGTCAGGGAATTCCGCCTGAAAAGCAGAATCTGGTGTTTGAACGCTTTTATCAGGTGAACCATGAAAACATAGGCAGCGGAATCGGATTGTCGCTCGTGAAGAAACTGGTTGATTTGCATCATGGCACGATTGAACTGACAAGTGCGGTAGGGAAGGGAAGTGTGTTTGCTGTTTGTCTTCCTGTTTCAGCCGGAGCTTACACAGCTGATGAATTGGCAGGTGAAACAGATGAAAAGGCGAAAGTGGAGGATGCTGTTGTGAGAATGGAAGATTGTCTGCCGGAAACGAATGCCGGCGAACAGCCCCGTGGTGCAGATGAAGATGAGGACGGGCAATGCGGGCAGAAAGGAAAGCAGTCGGTGCTGCTGGTTGAAGACAATGCGGATATTATAGACTATCTTGCAGATGGATTGAAAGATTATTTTCATGTGCTGAAGGCCGGAAACGGGCAGGAGGCCTGGGAGATCTTGCAGAACGAAGAGGTTAACCTGATACTGACGGATGTGATGATGCCCGTAATGGATGGTATCAGGCTTTGTTCGCAGGTGAAGCGAAACCTGAAGACCAGCCATATTCCCGTTGTGATTCTTTCGGCGAAAGCGGACGTGAAGGACCAGTTGGAAGGTTTGCATGTAGGAGCTGACGACTATATTCCCAAGCCCTTCGTCATGGAAGTGGTAATTGCAAAGATACGCAATGTCTTGCGTACATACCGGCAGGCCGTTGAATTCTATTCGAAATCACTGGAGGTTAAGCCGGAGAAAATGGCGCTGAATCCTTTGGATGAAGAGTTTCTGACAAAGGCGGTGAAGATCGTTGAAAACTATCTGGATGATGTGGGCTTCTCTGCGGATAAGTTTGCTGCCGAGATGAACATGAGCCGTTCGAGCCTGCATCTGAAAATGAAGGCCATTACGGGAGATTCCACGATGGACTTTATCCGGAAAATCCGGTTCAGCCATGCGTGCAGGCTGCTGGAAGAAGGACGCTATAACATTACGGAAATCAGTGAAATGGTAGGATTCAACACTCCTTCTTACTTTACGACCAGCTTCAAGAAGTATATGGGATGCTCTCCAACAGAATACGTGAATAAAGAATCGCGGTGATTGTCATTTCCCCAGCCTGTTTTCGCTGTCATCCGGAGATAAGAAATCCAGAGAGAATTTGTAGTGGAAGTTGTGCATCCCCTGCGTTTCATAGAATTTATGCGCACGTGTGCGTAGCCGGTTGCAGCAAACCTCTATCTGTATGCAGCCGGATTCTTTGGCTTTCCGGCAGGCATATGCATACAGTTTCTGGCCGATTCCCTGGCATCTTGCATGTGCGTCTACAGACAGTTCCATGATTTCCGCTATCTTTGCGGCATGATGGAGCTGGTATTCCATGCGCAGGTTCAGGCAGCCGACAGCTTTTCCTTCCTGTTCGTAAATCAGGCAGAGGCAGGAATCGTCTTTCTGCTGGGCATTGTAGATCTTTTCAAACTCCGTGGGCGGGAGCTGTTTTTCTTCCATGCTGCATATAAGGGCGTACACCGCCTTGCAGTCATCCGCCTTGCTTTCTCTGATACAAGCGTTCATAGGTGTCTTAGGGTTAGAGCAGTTTCAGCATTTGTTTTTCACGCTTCAGTTCTTCGAGGCTTTTCTCCGGCGAAACCAGCATCATGCTTTTGATGGTGTCCCCCGTTTCACAGGTATATTCGTAATATATCTGCTGTTCGTCTGTCAGTTTCTCTTTTGGAATCACTTCCGTGCGCATTTTGGCAAATTCTTCCAGTGGAATCTCGTCACTTTGGCGGATGAAGATGACCCGTCGTGCGATGGGATTCCTGTTGTAGTCGTGCGTCAGATAAATGCCTTTCAGAAAGTTGGGGTATTCGATGATGGGAAGTTGCAGATATACCACTTTTAAGGCCAGTTGCAGCCGTTTCTGTTCGTTGAACATCAAATAGCCGATCTGGAACGGAGAGAACAGGCCGATGCCCGTATAATAGTCGCCCGACATGTTTTGTGAATACACTTTCGGCATTGTGTCGCCGTCGGTAATGGAAGCGATCATGTACGGTTCCACTTTGAGCCCGTCGGAAAAAGAAGACGAACTGTAGGCCAGATACAGTCCGGTATATACGCCCGCGTTCGGCAGGTAGTTGATGGCTTCCTTTTCAATGTCGTCAAGGAAGGGGCGTTCGTTCTTTTTGCCGTTTATCAGCCTCGGTTCGATGGCATGCACCTTTTCATAAAGCGTATCCAGACATCCTAGGAGTTTGCGCTTTGATACATTGTTCACCTGCTGCAACGATTTGTCCAGCGCTTTTTCCTTGTCTTCTCCGTTGGATATCAGGTTTACATACATTGGAAGCACAGAAGAGTAGAGCGACGAAAGCACGCTTGATGCGATGTCTGTTTCTTCGGATATGTCTTTCATCCGTACACCCGATTCACGGAGCTTTTTCATGCGTTCATAAAGAGATAACAGTCTGTCCATAGTCATAATATCTGCACCGCAAAGATACGATTTAGTTGTTACAGCGGTATTTCAGATATTACATTTCCGTGACATTATTCTTTTATAAACATGACATTATAAAATCGGCGCAATCCGGGGTTATAATACATTATAAATTAATTCTTTCAGATGTCCGGCCGTTCTACTTTTGCTCCCGTTAAAACGAAAACAACTTATAATCAATAAAATGAAACAGATTACAGCAAACAGGAGAATGTCGGATATCCTGCTGGTTCTTTGGGCAGGAGGAGCAGCGCTGCTCTCTTATTCGTTGGTTTACGCTTTGCGCAAGCCTTACACTGCCGCTTCGTTTGAAGGACTGACTTTTTTGGGAAGCGACTACAAGGTGGCGGTGACTACTATTCAGATTCTGGGTTATGTGATAGCCAAGTTTTTCGGGATCAAGATTATTTCGGAACTGAAGAAGGAAAACCGTTTCCGGTTCTTTGTCGGGTCGGCTGTGCTGGCCGAGGCGGCGCTTGTGGGCTTTGGATTGCTGGACGCTCCGTATAATGTGGCTGCCATGTTTGTCAACGGACTTTCGCTGGGGTGCATGTGGGGAGTGATATTCAGCTTTATCGAAGGGCGCAAGGTGACCGACATTCTGGCAAGCCTGCTGGGAGTAAGCATGGTGTTCAGCTCGGGAGTGGCAAAAAGTTTCGGCCTGTTTGCCATGAATGAACTGCATGTGGACCAGTTCTGGATGCCCGCCCTTATCGGTGGCTTTGCCTTGCCTCTGCTGGTTTTTATGGGCTATATGCTGAAACGTCTTCCACAGCCTACTGCCGAAGACATCGCCTTGCGTAACGAACGTGTCACTCTTGACGGAAAAGGACGCCGGGCACTGTTCAGGAAATATGCTCCGATTCTTTCTCTGATATTCGTGGGGAACTTCATGCTGCTGATGCTGCGCGATATCAAAGAAGACTTTTTGGTGAATATTCTTGACATGAGCAACCAGTCGTCGTGGATGTTTGCCCGTATTGATACGATTGTCACGCTGATTATTCTGGGCATTTTTATGCTGTTCATCTTCTTCCGGAGCAATATCAATGCGTTGTTATGGATGATGACGCTGGTTGTGGCGGGGTGTCTTACGATGACTTATGTGTCTTATCATTACGAAACGCTTGACTTGGAGCCTACCACCTGGCTGTTTGTGGAGAGCCTTTCGCTCTATATTGCCTACCTGACTTTCCAGACCATCTTTTTCGACCGTTTCATCGCTTGTTTCCGGATAAAGGGGAATGTCGGATTCTTTATTGCCATGATTGACTTCATAGGCTATATGGGTACGGTAGCGCTGCTTTCAACCAAAGAGCTTTTCAACATCGATATCGAGTGGTTCGCTCTTTTCAATCACATAGCCTGTGCGGTGGGAGCTGTCTGCACGGTGCTGTTCATTGCGGTTGCTGTGTTGATCTACAAAAAATACAACAGGACTTTCAGACCGAAAGAACTGGAAAATGATACTTGTCTGAATGCAAATTATAACACAATTTGAATGATGGAAAAAAACTATGATGTGATAATTGTCGGCGGAGGGCTGCTGGGCTGTGCCACGGCTTACCAATTGGCTAAGCGCAAGGCCGGAAACATCTTGCTGCTTGATGGGAATGAAATCGCTTCGCAGGCTTCCTCGCGTGCGGCCTGCCTGCTGACAAGGGCGCGCACGAAACCTGCCCTGATGGAACTGGTGCAGGAAACTTATGACTGCATAAGCGAGATGGAGGAACTGTTGGGCGAGCCGCTCGGACTTCAGCAGTGCGGAAGCATCACGGTGGCTTCGTCGGAAGCTTCGCTGAAAGGACTGGAAGCATTGGAAGAAGCTGCTACACGTTTCGGCATTCCGAACGAACGCATCGGGCGTGAACAGACCAAAGAACTTCTTCCGTGGATGGATGTCGAGGCGGTGGATGTAGCTTTATATATGCCTACTGATGCGTTTATCGATTCGGCCTTGCTCTGTTCCGGTTACGCCCGGGCGGCTGCAAGGATGGGCGTGACGTTGCGGCCGAATTGCAGGGTGAAGGAAATCGTGACTGAAAACGGAAAAGTTTGCGGGGTCAGGCTGGCAGACGGTGAAGCGGTTTTTGCTCCGGTTGTTGTGAATGCAGCCGGGGCATGGGCGAATCTGCTGATGAAGCCTTTGCATGTGGGCCTTCCTTTTACTCCGGTGCGCAGCCATTTCTGGATTACCGCCATTGATCCCGACCGTTTTCCGGCAGGACATCCGTTTACGGTAATTCCTGACGCGCGTGCTTTCACCCGTTCGGATGTCGGTGCGCTGATTATCGGACTGCGTGAGAGTTGCTGCCAGCCGTTCGATCCGTCTGCGTTAACCGATAAGCTGGAAGACTTCGACTTTAACCGGAAGGCGGAATGGACTGTGCTGGATGAATGTGCGCCGCTGCTGAAGCCTTATCTGCATGATATCGATGACTTGCCGATTGCACATTATATGGCAGGACCTTCGTGCTACGTTCCTGACGCAATGTTCATCGTCGGTCCGGTGGCTTCTTATGATGGGCTGTTTGCCGTGGCCGGCTGTTGCGGAGGCGGCGTGGCTGCAGGAGGAGGGATGGGACGCCTGGCAGCAGAACTGATTCTGGGAGATAGCCCGTTTGTGGACCCTGCGCTCTTCGCTCCGGACCGTTTCGGTGCTGTTGACCCTTTTTCTGCTGATTTCCAGCGGCGTTGCGCTGATGCCCGTTCCAATAAGAAAGGAGGATAAGCGGAACCTTTGCCATCTATTTTCATGTAAAAAGACCAAACGGAAAAACATAATTGAAACTTTATTTATGAAACGCTATATTGTATTCTTGAAGCAGGTGCCTCGGTCTACAAAGGTCGAGATAGATGCCGTAACTCATACGTTGAAACGTTCGTCTGCGCTGACTCAGACCAATCCCGATGATTTGTACGCATTGCAGGCTGCGCTCGACCTGAAACGTGATACCGGAGCGGAAGTCGTGGCTGTAAGTATGGGGCCGGCTTCTGCTGAAGATGTGCTGTGCGAGGCACTTCAGCGCGGGGCAGACCGCGCGATACTGCTTTCTTCTCCTGCTTTTGCAGGGAGTGATACGTGGTGTACCAGCACCGTGCTGGCCGCTGCAGTCCGGAAAGTAGGAGATTTTGACCTGTTGTTCTTCGGCCGTATGGCTATTGACGGAGATACGGCTCAGGTGGGGCCGGAAGTGGCCGGGCAGTTGGATATCCCGCAGGTCACTTCTTTGGTGGCATTGGAGGGAATCTCTGAAAATCATCTTCGCGCGTGCAGAAGAGCGGGAACGGTAATCCAGCATCTGGAAACGGAATTGCCATGCACCGTAATGGTAAGCCGTGAGAATGGAGTGCTGGCTTGCCCCACATTGTCGGGATGGCGGTATGCCTGGAAGCAGGAGATTGTTCGCTGGGATGAAACTGATCTGAATCTGGATTCGTCTGCAGTCGGATTACATGCTTCGCCTACCAAGGTTGTTTCTACTTTTGTTCCTTGCCAGGGCAAGTCGCTTCGCTGGCTTGCAAACGCAGAAGAACTTCGTTCGGCTATCATAAGTGAAATATGAATAATCGTTTAATCTTTTAATTGGAAACTGCGGATGCCTGCAAGCGGCCAGTCGGAAAATGTGGGCTGAGGCTTGAAGGAAAGTGCGGAATACGGGCAGAAATGCGCGGTGATTCATGAAAATCTGTATCTCCAGCCTAGAGATACAAATCTCCAGTCTGAAGATACATGTCTTTAAGCTAAAGATATACTTCTCTAAGCTGAGGATGAACTTTTCAAGCCTTTATTCCGGATGCTTTGCCGGCAATAGTCTGGTTTTTCTTTTTGGACCAGCAGGAATGGTACGTTGCAGGCATTCATTTAAAACAATATGTTATGAACAATAAAACTTCGTTTGCACTCCAAGTCCTGAAAGACCGTTGTACCGGTTGCGGGCTTTGTGCTGATTCATGTGCTTTCAATGCCATCCGTCTGGTTGAATATCCGGAGATTGACCCTTATACATGCCGCTTGTGCGGAACTTGTGTGCAGGCATGTCCGGCTGAGGCTTTGCAGGTTGATGTTCCGGAGCCTGCTTCTTTTTCTCCGAAAAAGTCGGAAGGTATCTGGGTGCTTGCCGAAACGGACAGCGGAATGCTTGCTTCTGTCACGAAAGAGCTGCTTGGGGAAGCCGTTGCGTTGTCAGAAAAGCTTCGTTGCAATGTGGAGGCTGTGTTGCCCGGAAGCGGTGTGGCTGTGCTGGCTGATGAGCTGATTGCTTATGGAGCCGATCGTGTACATGTGCTGGAACATTCTTCGCTGGCTTCATTTATAGAAGAAAACTATGCGCGGGTTGTGGTTGCTTTGGCTGGCCGATACAATCCGGACATTCTGCTTGTCGGAGCGACGGAGCGGGGAAGGGGACTCGCTGCGCGTGTCGCTTCGATGCTTCATACCGGGCTGACAGCCGACTGTACGCAGTTGGAAATTGATCCGGAAAGCGGACTGCTGCATCAGATACGCCCTGCTTTCGGAGGAAACCTGATGGCTGCCATCGTCACCCCTAATTGTCGTCCGCAGATGGCTTCAGTTCGTCCGGGCGTGATGAAAGCAGCAGAACCGGACAGATCGAGGAAGGGAGAGATTGTCTGTCACGACCTTTCAGACTTTGAACCGGACCATCGGATTTGTCTGATGGACGAGATGGCGGCGAATGTATGCGGCGATACATTAGAGAATAGCCGTATTGTTATCGGAGTTGGCCGCGGCGTGAAAAACAAGGAAACCGTTGTCCGGATTCGGCAATGGGCCGAACAGATCGGCGCAGTTGTGGCCGGTTCGCGTGCGGCTGTAGAAATGGGGCTGATTGATGCGCATTTGCAGGTGGGGCAGACGGGGCATACCATTTCTCCGGATCTGTATATAGCTATTGGGATAAGCGGACAGATCCAACATACGGCAGGGCTTTCCGGGGCGAAAAAGATAGTTGCCATAAATCCGGACCGCACGGCACCTATCTTCAATATCGCTGATTATGGCTGGTCTGTATCGGCAGAGGAGGCACTTTCGGAATTGGCGAGCGTATCCTTATGAGAAGACTGTTTGCGCTTATTTGTTTTTTGTCGGGTGCATGTGCGGTGCTGCATGCGCAGGATCAGTTGGAAGTGAAGTTCCGTTCGCGAGCATTGCTTGACGTTGCGGTGTCAGGATACGGCAAGGAAGACGTGCAGGGATATTATCGTCTGGAAGACTTTCGGGTTGGGTTTAAAGCGGTTTACGGCGATTTTGAGATGAAAACGGATATCGGACTGGGAGGCGGCAAGCTTGCCATAAAAGATATGCTGCTGAATTATCACTTTGCCCACGGGGTGCTTGCGCTCGGCAACGGATATGAGCCGTTTTCGATGGATATGCTCATCAGCACAGCAGATATGCGCTTCCATCAGTCTGCCGCCTCGGTGCTGGCCTTCACAGACAGCCGGAAACTGGGAGCCACTTATCATTTTATAATGACAACTGGTATTTGGCGACCGGCATCTATACCCACAATGACATCAATAAAATCGGGGAGGGGCAGAAAAATGCCTTTGTGTCTACATCCCGTGCCGTTTGGCGGAAACGGGAAGCGGGGCATTGGCTGATTCATCTGGGCGGTGCGTTTTCATTCCGTTCGAAAGAAGCCCATGCTTCGGAACCGCCTTCAGGCAGCAGAAGCAGTGCCGGGATAACATCGATGTTTCCTGCCTCTTTGCTCGAAGCCGAGGTTTCTGATATGGGAACTGAGGTGAAAGGTCTGGCAGAGCTTTTGTGTACGGCTCCGCGTTTCATGTTGCAGGCTGAATACTTTTTTGACCGGATGAACCGTACAGGCGGCAGGCAGGCCTACCGTTCGCATGGAGGGTATGTTCAGGGAGGATTCCTGTTGAAAGGAAAGGGGTTTGCTTATGATTCGATGTACGGGATACCCGGCCGTCCGCTTACTCCGCGTGCTATAGAGCTTGTTGCGCGGTTCAATTATACGGATATGAATGATTGGCGTTCCGGCATAACAGGCGGGGAGGAAAAGGATCTGTCGGTAGGCGTGAACTTTTATCTGAACAACTATTTTGGTGTAAAAGTAAACGGAAGCTATGTGTGGGTAGGCAGGCATTGCAACGCCTTCTATCAGAAAAATTTCTTTCTGGCGCAGGCCCGTCTGCAATATATATTCTGATAGCAGCTTGTCGGAAAAAAGAAGAGGCCGCTTCATGTTTCATGAAACAGCCTCTTCCTTCAGGTTGATCAGTCAAGAAAGCTTTATGCTTCAGCAGGAGCTTCTGTTGCTTCTGCGGCAGGAGCTTCTTCAGATGCAGCAGCTTCTGCATTTGCAGCGGCTTCAGCTTCAGCCTTGGCAGCAGCAGCGGCAGCCTTCTTTTCAGCTACTTTCTTTGCAATTTCTTCGTTCACCTTCTTTTCAGCTTCCAGGCGTTCCTTAGCGGCAGCTTTCTTCTGTTCGTCAAGTTTAGCCTTCAAAGCTTCCAGACCAGACTGCTTGTTTTCTTTCCAAGCATTGAAACGTTTTTCAGCTTCAGCTTCATCGAATGCGCCTTTAGCAACACCACCCATCAAGTGCTTCTTCATGTAAACACCTTCGCGGGAAAGGATGTTACGTACAGTATCAGTAGGCTGTGCACCTACCATAACCCAGTACAATGCGCGGTCGAAATTCAAATCTACTGTGGCAGGATTGGTGTTCGGATTGTAAGTACCGATCTTTTCAATAAATCTACCATCACGTGGTGCTCTTGAATCTGCAGCGACGATTGAGTAAAACGCATAACCTTTGCGTCCTCTTCTTTGCAATCTGATTTTAGTTGCCATTTTAAAACTGTAATTTAAATTAGTTAATGATTTGAATTGTGCCAATAACCCGTATTGGCGGCGCAAAGGTACGACTTTTTATTTGTCCTGCAAAGGTTTTCTGCCTTTATTTGTTTATTTCCCTCAGCCACTTTTCCAGTTCGCCTGTCCATTGGCGTTTGTAGGTGAAGCTGTCGCGGAATCCCCAGCCGTGTCCTCCTATGGGGTAGATGTGAAGTGACGCGGGCACTCCGTTTTTTACCAGGGCTGTGTAATAGTTTACGCTGTTGGCTACGGGTACGGCTCCGTCATCCGAACTGTGCATGATGAATGCCGGAGGCGTCTGGGGAGTGACTTGAAGTTCGTTCGAATACTTTTTTTCAAGTTCCTTTGCCGGATTCTTTCCCAGCAGGTTGTCGTGAGAGCCCATATGAGTGTAGCTCGGATCCATGGTAATTACGGGATAAAAAAGAATCTGGAAGTCGGGGCGTGTTTCTGCATCGAAGTGTGTGGCTGCGGTGCTTGCCAGATGCCCTCCGGCAGAAGATCCCATGATGCCCAGTTTCTTTATGTTCCATTCGCTCTTGTGTTTCCTCAGCATGCGGATGGCCTCGTGGACATCGCTCAACGGAACTTCATTGTGTCCGTTGGGCATACGGTAGCGCAATACGGCATATGTGATGCCCTGTGCGTTGAACCATTCGGCCATATCTTTTCCTTCGTGTGCCATGGCGAGGTGAGTATATCCTCCTCCGGGGCATGCCAGCACAGCTTGTCCGTTGCCTTTTTGAGCCGGATAGACATAGAGGATTGCTTTGTTCGTATAACTTGGATGGTCGGTGCTGCCATCCTTTTCTTCTTTTATCCCGTTATCGTTCGGTGCTCCGTTGGGCCAGACGTTTATTTCTATCGGCCTTTGTGCGAACATGGCGCCGGAGAGGATAAGCAGACTCATTAATAACATTGTTTTCATGGCGCTAAGAGATTTTATGATTTGATTTTCATGCTTGCCTTGATCATGTAGGCGATTAACAGAATGTAAACGATGAGTGATACCATCTGGCTCATCGGATTAGCCAGCCATTCTTCGTTGATGAAGTTGACATCGCAGTAGCGCATGACTGCGCTCACTACTCCCATAAGAGCACCTCCGGCGATGAATCCGGATGCCAGCAGCGTGCCTTTTTCCTGACGTGCATTGTTTATCGAGCTGTCTTTGCTCCGGCTTGTTACATACCAGTTGATGGCACCGCCTACCAGCAGCGGAAGATTCAGTTCCAGCGGAATGAACATGCCCAGGGCGAAAGCCAGTGCCGGCACTTTGCAGAATGTCAGTACCAAAGCCAGCAGTGCGCCGATTCCGTAGAGAAGCCATGGTGCGCCCACTCCGTTCATCAAGGGGTCAATGACTGCTGCCATGGCATTGGCTTGTGGTGCAGCCAGCTGCCCGCTTGTGAATCCGTATGAATCGTTCAATACCATAATGACTCCGCCGACCGTGGCAGCAGATACCAGTGTGCCGAGAAATTTCCATGTTTCCTGTTTCTTCGGGGTGCTTCCCAGCCAGTAGCCGATTTTCAGGTCGGTGATGAAACCGCCGGCCATTGACAGAGCCGTGCATACCACACCACCCATTACCAGTGCGGCAACCATGCCTCCTGCTCCTTTAAGGCCTACGGCTACCATAATGACTGATGCCAGAATCAGTGTCATCAGTGTCATTCCCGAAACGGGGTTTGTTCCTACGATGGCGATGGCGTTGGCGGCCACTGTTGTGAATAAGAAAGAAATGCCTGCAACCAGTATGATGGCCACGATGGTATGCAGCACATTGCCTTCCATTACGTCAAAATAGAAGAATGCCAGTGTAAGCAGGAGCGTGAAGATAGATCCGAAAGCAATGATCTTCATGGACAGATCCTTTTGTGTACGTTCTACATTGTCTTCCGACTTCTTTCCTTTCATTTCGCTGGCAGCCAGCCCTACCGCGCTTTTGATGATGCCCCACGAACGTACGATACCGATGATGCCTGCCATTGCGATGCCTCCGATGCCTATGCTTTTGGCGTATTCGCTGAAGATCATTTCGGGTGACATGTCTTTTACAGCCATGGATATGCTCGGGTTCCATGCGTTCAGAACTTGGTCGCCCCAAAGCAATGAAATCCCCGGAACGATGATCCACCATACTGCAACAGAGCCGGCGCAGATGATGGCTGCGTATTTCAGTCCTACGATATATCCCAGTCCGAGCACGGCTGCTCCCGTGTTGATTTTGAATACCAGTTTGAACTTGTCGGCAACGGTTTCTCCAAGCCCGCAGATGCGGCTCGTGAAGTTTTCGTTCCACCAGCCGAATGTTCCGACGATGAAGTCATACAGGCCGCCCACCAGGCCGGCCATCAGCAGCGGCTTTGCCTGATCGCCTCCTTTGGCTCCGGACACAAGCACCTGCGTGCTGGCTGTGGCTTCAGGGAAGGGATATTCTCCATGCTTCTCCTTTACGAAATATTTCCGGAACGGAATGAGAAAAAGAATACCTAAAATGCCGCCTAAAAGCGAACTGATGAACATCTGCATGAAGTTTACCGTCATCTCCGGGTATTTCTCCTGAAGGATATAAAGTGCGGGGAGTGTAAAGATGGCTCCCGCTACAATGACTCCCGAACAGGCGCCGATGGACTGTATCATCACGTTTTCGCCAAGTGCGCCTTTGCGTTTGGTTGCGCTGGAGATGCCTACCGCTATGATGGCGATAGGGATAGCGGCTTCGAACACTTGTCCGACTTTCAAGCCCAGATAGGCTGCGGCGGCCGAGAAGATGACTGCCATGACAATTCCCCAGGATACGGACCATAGATTAACCTCCGGATAAGTTTTTCCGGGCGACATCAGAGGTTCGTACTTTTCACCCGGTTTCAAAGGACGGAATGCGTTTTCAGGCAATCCCGCCGGTTTTTCATTTTCTTCTTTCATGGATTCTTATGTGTTATTTTTGTTGATGTTTTCCGTGTCCAAAAGTAATAAAAAATCCTTTTCCGTTTTTCATTCTGAAAGACAAAAAGCGGAAAAGGATCTTTTGATGTGGCGGAAAGCCTGCTTATTTTGCTTTTGCCGATGTCATGTCGCCTTCAATGACCAGACGCGTGATTTCGTTTTCGGAATTGGTGCGCAGGGTAATGGTTTTGCGGAAATGTCCCGGAAACTTTCCGGCTCCGTTGTAAGTGACGGTCACTTCTCCGCTTTCGCCCGGCTTGATCGGTTCTTTCGGATACTGCGGTACCGTGCATCCGCAGGAAGCGATGGCCTGGTGGATGACCAGCGGACCATTGCCTGTATTTTTGAATTTGAAGGTGCAGGTTACTTTAGGGCTGCTTTCCGGGAAAGAGCCGAAATTGTGCGATGTCTTTTCAAAAGTAATCTGCGCTGTTCCTTGTGCCAGAACAAAGAATACGTTCATTACCAGCAGAACAGCAAATAGAGCAGCTTTTTTCATGATGTATATTCTTTATTGTATTGATAATTCATTCTGCCTGCAAAGTTACCATTTATCGGTTAACCTGCATGACTCCTTTCACTGTTTTTATTTTTTTTATCAAGGCTTCGAGTTTTGCGTTGTCGTCTACCGTTACCGTCAGCATGCCTGAAAACAGCCCGTCGTGCGAGTCAATGCTGATTGACCGCAGCAGGATGTTGTCCTCCTTGTTGATGATGGAGGTGATGTTTGTGATGATGCCGATGTCATCATGTCCGATGATGCGGAGCGTGATGGGGTATTGCTTGCCTTGGCTTTTCCCTGCCCAGCGAGCCTTGACGATGCGGTAGGGAAAGCGGGATTTCAGTTCCTTTGCGTTCGGGCAGTCATTGCGGTGTATTTTGATGCCTCCGCTGATGCTGATAAAGCCGAACACGTCGTCGCCATAAATCGGATGGCAGCATTTGGCGAGAGTGAAGTCGAGCCCTTTCAGGTTCTGGTCGATGACCAGTACGTCCTCTTTGTAATAATCTTTCGGTTCGGTCGGTGAGGGCATGTTGTAGGCTTCCGCACTCCGGTAAGTTATTTCATCGTGCAGTTCGTTTTCCCGTTTCTGCATTTCCACATATCTGTCGATAATCGCATTGATGTCTGCCGATTCGTCGGATATGCTTTGGTAGAAGTCTGTTACTGTCTTGAAGCCCAGCTTCCGGATGAGGCGCATCAAGATGGCTTCATCGTATTCTATCTTTCGGTTCTTGAACTTCCGTTCCAGCATTTCTTTGGCAAACGCGCTCTGTCGGGCGGCAATTTCCTTCAGCGCCTGTCTGATTTTGTTTCTTGCTTTCGATGTCGTTACGATGTTCAGCCAGTCGCGTTTCGGAGTCTGGGTGTTCGATGTCATGATTTCCACCTGGTCGCCGCTGTTCAGTTTCTGGCGGAGCTGCACGTTCTTTCCGTTCACTTTGGCTCCGATACACTTGCATCCTACGTTTGAATGGATTGAAAAGGCGAAGTCGAGCACAGTCGCTCCTTTCGGCAGTTTGTAGAGATCGCCTTTCGGACTGAATACGAACACCTCATCTTTATACAGGTCCAGCTTGAACTGGTCCATTGCATCGAGGTCGTTGTCTGCACTTTCCAGCGTTTCGCGGATAGAGTTCAGCCATTCGTCCAGCCCTGTTTCGCCTTTGATTCCTTTGTATCTCCAGTGGGCTGCGAGTCCTTTTTCCGCTATTTCGTCCATCCGTTCCGTGCGTATCTGCACTTCCACCCATTTTCCTTCCGGTCCCATCACCGTGATATGAAGCGATTCGTATCCGTTGCTTTTAGGCACGGAAAGCCAGTCGCGTAGCCGTTTGGGGTTGGGTAGATACATGTCCGTCACGATCGAATAAGCCTGCCAGCATTCCTGTTTCTCTTTCTCGAGCGGAGAGTCGAGGATTATGCGGATGGCAAACAAGTCATAGACTCCTTCGAAGGGACATCCCTGGCGTTTCATCTTCTGATAGATGGAGTGTATGGATTTGGTCCGTCCTTTCATATGGAATTTCAGTCCTGCTGCCTCCAGCTTTTTCCGTATCGGTTCGATGAAAGCTGCGATATAGCGGTCGCGCGTTTCCTTTGTAGCGTTCAGTTTCTCCTTTATGTGGTAGTACACATCGTGTTGCGTATATTTCAGCGACAGGTCTTCCAGTTCCGACTTCAGCTTATACAGTCCCAGTTTGTGTGCGAGCGGAGCATAAAGGTATGCAGCTTCGTTGGCCACCTTGAGCCGCGCTTCCTCATTGGGGCTGTCTTTGATCTGCCTCATCAGGTTGACGCGGTCGGCTATGATTATCAGGATAACCCGCATGTCTTCTGCGAACGACAGCAGGAGATTCCTGAAGTTTTCCGATTCGATGGTCGGGCTTTTGTCATAAAGTTCGTTGATTTTTACCAGCCCCCGTATGATTCCTGCCACATCTTCTCCGTATTCTTCTTTTATAGTATCGAGGGTACACAGGTTATATTCCACCGATTCGTGCAGCATGATTCCCAGGATCGAAGCTCTGCGCATTCCTATTTCTTCCGCCACGATTACGGCGGTCTGGATATCTTCGATGATCGGGTTCATGCCAAACACGTTGCGCGGGATTGTTCCCGCCGACATGTCTTTTATCAGATGTGCTTTCAGTTTCCGGCAGTCATCCTTCAGCAAAGTGTCTTTCGATAAAGAAAGCAGTTTTCTGTATAAGGCAATCAGCTGTTTGTGTTCCTCGGGAGTGAAAAAATCATTTTTCTCCATAGGCCTTGGTTTTTAAATCTTTTTAGTTTGCGTGTAAAGTTACTTTTTTTCTCCGTTTTTGATGCTATCTTTCGGTATTTTTTATATTTTTGAGCATCAATTGTTCCGAAACTTTCATAACCTAAATAATATTTCATTATGTTGACACAAGAAGACAAAGATTTGTTGCTCCGGAAAGGGATTTCCGAAGAAAAGATTGCCGAACAGTTGGCTTGCTTTGAAAAAGGTTTCCCTTATCTTAAACTGTATGCCGCGGCTTCTGTAGAGAATGGAGGCATTGTGGTGCCGGATGCTGAAAAGCAGAAAGAATATCTTGCGGCTTGGGATTCATACAAGGAAGGGGATAAGAAAATAGTCAAGTTTGTTCCGGCTTCGGGAGCTGCGAGCCGTATGTTCAAGAATATGTTTGAGTTTCTAGGAGCAGACTACGATGTTCCGACCACTGATTTTGAAAAGAAATTCTTCGACCATATCCACAATTTCGCTTTCTACAACGACCTGAACGCTGCATGTATGGACAATACGGGCAAGAATATTGATGCGCTGTTGGGCGAAAAGCAATACAAGGCTGTCGTTTCCAATCTTCTTGAAGCGGCGGGGCTTAATTACGGATCTTTGCCGAAAGGCCTGCTCAAATTCCACCGTTATGCCGACGGCGTGCGTACTCCGCTTGAAGAACATCTGGTTGAAGGCGCGCTGTATGCGGCGGGAAAGACCGGGCAGGTGAACGTTCACTTCACTGTATCTGCAGAGCACCGTGCCCTTTTCGCCAAACTGGTTGAAGCCAAGGTGGCAGCCTATGAAGCTAAATTCGGCGTGAAGTATGACGTCAGCTTTTCGGAGCAGAAGCCGAGCACGGATACCGTTGCCGCAGATATGGACAACAAGCCGTTCCGTGACAAGGACGGCAAGCTGCTGTTCCGTCCGGGCGGTCATGGCGCGTTGATAGAGAATTTGAATGACCTGGATGCGGATGTGGTGTTCATCAAGAATATCGACAATGTTGTTCCCGACCGTCTGAAGGATGATACCGTGCTGTACAAGAAACTGATTGCAGGCGTACTGGTCACTCTTCAGAAGCAGGCATTTGCTTACCTCGAACTGCTGGACAGCGGACACTACCGTCATGACCAGCTGGAAGAGATGATACGTTTCGTTCAGCAGCAGCTGCATTGCCGGAAAGCGGACATCAAAGACATGGAAGATGCCGATCTTGTGATTTATCTCCGCAAGAAGCTGAACCGCCCGATGCGTGTGTGCGGTATGGTGAAGAATGTGGGAGAACCGGGTGGCGGTCCGTTCCTTGCATACAATGCTGACGGAACCGTTTCCTTGCAGATTCTCGAAAGTTCGCAGATCGACATGAAAGATCCTGAAAAGAAGGCGATGTTTGAGAAAGGAACTCATTTCAATCCGGTTGACCTGGTCTGCGCTGTGCGCGACTATAAGGGAAACAAGTTCAATTTGCTGGAGCATGTGGACAAGAGCACCGGATTCATTTCCTATAAGTCGAAGAACGGAAAAGACTTGAAGGCGCTCGAACTTCCGGGTCTGTGGAACGGTTCGATGAGCGACTGGAATACGGTGTTCGTGGAGGTGCCGCTGAGCACATTCAATCCGGTCAAGACCGTAAACGACCTGTTGCGCGAACAGCATCAGTGATATGGTTTCAAACAAGATAAAGGAAGGCTGCCTGTCGGCGGCCTTCTTGTTTTTTGCAGGTGCGGTCAGATATCGATTCCCATGATGTAGTCGTTCATGTAATATCCGTTTCCAATGGGGAAATCGCCTTCGCGCACTTTTTTCATGCCCATGTGCTCATAAAACCCCAGCGACGGATTGTTGCGGTTTACGTTCAGTTCCATCCGGCATGGTCCGGGATGCAGCTCCTTGATGGCCGCTATCGCCTGTCTGAACAGTTGTTTTCCCAAGCCGTACTTCTGGAAATAGGGGAGCACGTAGATTTTCTGCAAGTGATAGAGGTCTTTTCCTTCCGGCTGGATAGATACGTATCCTGCCGGCTCGCATTCTTCATAGGCTATGTAATAGATGTGTCCTTCTTCCTCCATCTGTTTGCGCAAGCTTTCGGGCGAGTACATCCATTCCATCATGTAGTCACTCTGTTCTTTCGTCAAGATGTCCTTGTATGTGGCGGGAAACACCTGCCATGCCAGTTTGTTGATGAGGCCGATGTCGGCCGTATCTGCTTTTCTTATCGTAAACATGTTCATTTGTATTTTAATGCGTCCGTAAAGATACGGATTTTTTTGTCAGCCTATTTTTCTTTCCGCCTGTTTTGCAGACAATTTTGCCGGATTCTCCCTCCGGTTCTTTATCTCCAGGCTGGAGATACAGATTTGTCAGGGTGCCTGATGTTTCTTGCCTGGCTCGCATATGAAAGAGTCTTGTTAATTTGATTTAAATAATAGTACTATGTAATGCAAGGTATCTTGTTTGTGCGTATATTTGTGCCATACAAAATAGTTTCAGTTTATGAATGTAGACAATGTGAAATCGCAGATGCGCAAAGGGATGCTCGAATATTGCATCCTGCTGCTCCTGCACAGAGAGGCTTCGTATGCTTCCGATATCATCCAGAGGCTGAAGGAAGCCAAGTTGATTGTGGTGGAGGGGACGCTTTATCCCTTGCTTACAAGGTTGAAGAACGACGGGTTGCTTTCGTACGAGTGGGTGGAATCCACGCAAGGGCCTCCCCGAAAGTATTACAGCCTGACGGACGGCGGGGTGGAGTTCTTGCAAGGATTGGAAAATGCTTGGGACGAACTTTCCGATACGGTGAATCATTTAAGGAACAATATTAAAATCGAACAGCAATGAAAAAGACTTTGACAGTAAATTTAGGGGGGACCGTATATAATATAGATGAAGATGCCTATACCCTTCTCGACAGTTATCTGAATAACCTCCGTTACCATTTCCGCAAGAATCCGGAAGGGGAGGAAATTGTGCGCGACATGGAAAACCGCATTGCGGAACTCTTTGACGAATGTGTGAGCGGAGGAAGCCGTGTGGTTACGGTTGAGAATGTGGAAGCCATAATCGCCCGCATGGGTAAGCCCGAGGAGTTGAATGATGCGGAAGAGGACGTTGCTGAAGAGAAACCGGACAAGGATGAGAAGGTGGTCCGCCACTTGTTCCGCAATCCGGACGACAAGGTGCTGGGAGGTGTCGCTTCGGGCATTGCCGCCTATCTCGGATGGGATGTGGTTCCTTTGCGCCTGCTTCTGATTGTGGCCGGATGTTTTTTCCAGTGGCTGCTTTTGGTTTATCTGGCGGCATGGATTATTATCCCTCTCGCGCGGACGGCTACGGAAAAACTGCAGATGCGGGGGGAGCCCGTCAATATGGAAAATATCGGCCGTACGGTGACCGGGGGATTTGAAAAAAAGGATTCCAGTCCGGAAGACCGGTCATTACTGCACAAAATAGGAGATGTGCTGGTAACCGTGTTCGGCTTTGTCCTGAAACTTTGTCTTATCCTGCTGGCCGTCTGCTGCTTTCCCGTGCTGTTCGTTGTGCTGATTGTGGCTTTTGCCCTTCTGCTTGCTGCAGCGGGCATATTGGTGAGTGTACCTTCCTTGTTTTATGAATTTTCTCCGGTCATCGACTGGAATATGGTAAGTGCATTTCCGGTAACGTCGGGAGTGATGGCCGTATGCGGCCTGTTGGTTGTAGGTATTCCTATTGCAGGACTGGTGCAGGTGCTCATGCAGGTGTTCGGAAACTGGAAGCCGATGTCAACCGTGGCGAAACTTATCCTTATATTAGTATGGCTTGTGGCTGTCATTGTAGGGACAATTGTCTTTTTTGATTCCCCTTTCTTAGGCAGTGTCATGTTATAGGCGTGATTTCTGTCAGAATAACAGACATTTTGTCAGTCCGTGTCCGAAAATTTTATTCGGCACGGACTGATCTTTTTTTGGCACGGCATTTGTCATATGAAGAGCGTAATGCTTCGGCATTGCAGAATCAATTTAACTAGCAAACAAATAAAATAGATACAATTATGGGAAAGATTATTGGTATTGACTTAGGAACTACAAATTCATGTGTAGCAGTTTTTGAAGGTAACGAACCGGTGGTAATCGCCAACAGTGAAGGCAAACGTACCACTCCTTCTGTTGTAGGTTTCGTTGACGGCGGCGAACGTAAAGTCGGTGATCCGGCCAAGCGTCAGGCCATTACAAACCCGAAACGTACGGTATATTCAATCAAACGTTTCATGGGTGAAACTTACGATCAGGTTCAGAAAGAAATCTCTCGCGTGCCTTACTCAGTGGTGAGAGGTGACAACAATACGCCGCGTGTGGATATCGACGGTCGTCTGTATACTCCGCAGGAAATCTCGGCAATGATTCTCCAGAAAATGAAAAAGACGGCTGAAGACTATTTGGGCCAGGAGGTTACAGAAGCCGTAATTACTGTGCCGGCATACTTCTCTGATTCTCAGCGTCAGGCAACCAAGGAAGCGGGACAGATTGCAGGTCTGGATGTGAAACGTATTGTAAACGAGCCGACAGCAGCTGCTTTGGCATACGGTGTGGACAAGGCTAACAAGGATATGAAGGTGGCTGTGTTCGACCTTGGTGGCGGTACGTTCGATATTTCAATCCTTGAGTTTGGCGGCGGCGTGTTCGAAGTGCTGGCTACCAACGGTGATACTCATCTGGGCGGTGATGACTTCGACCAGGCTATCATCAACTGGCTGGTTCAGGAGTTCAAGAACGATGAAGGCGCTGACCTGACTACAGACCCGATGGCTATGCAGCGTTTGAAGGAAGCCGCAGAAAAGGCAAAGATTGAATTGTCTTCTTCTACTTCTACCGAAATCAACCTGCCGTATATCATGCCGGTAGGCGGTGTGCCCAAGCACTTGGTTAAGACTTTGACCCGTGCCAAATTCGAGCAGCTTGCCCACGACCTGATTCAGGCTTGTCTGGAACCGTGTAAGAAAGCGATGAGTGATGCGGGCTTGAGCAATTCGGACATTGATGAAGTAATCCTCGTAGGTGGTTCTTCACGTATTCCGGCTGTTCAGCAACTGGTTCAGGACTTCTTCGGCAAAGTTCCTTCCAAGGGTGTGAATCCGGATGAAGTGGTAGCCGTAGGTGCAGCTATCCAAGGTGCTGTGTTGAATAAGGAAGCAGGTGTAGGAAACATCGTACTGCTGGATGTAACTCCGCTGACTTTGGGTATCGAAACCATGGGCGGTGTAATGACCAAGCTGATTGATGCCAATACAACCATTCCGTGCAAGAAGAGTGAAGTCTTCTCTACAGCAGCCGACAACCAGACAGAAGTTACCATCCATGTATTGCAGGGTGAACGTCCGATGGCATCTCAGAACAAGTCAATCGGTCAGTTTAATCTGACAGGTATTGCTCCGGCTCGCCGTGGTGTTCCTCAGATTGAGGTTACATTCGATATCGATGCCAACGGTATCCTGAAAGTGTCTGCAAAGGATAAGGCTACAGGCAAGGAACAGGCTATCCGTATCGAAGCTTCATCTGGCTTGAGCAAGGAAGAAATAGACCGTATGAAAGCAGAAGCTGAAGCAAATGCTGAAGCCGACAAGAAAGAAAAGGAACGTATCGACAAGCTGAATCAGGCCGACAGCTTGATTTTCACGACAGAAAATCAGTTGAAGGATCTTGGCGACAAGATTCCTGCCGACAAGAAAGCTCCTATTGAGGCTGCTCTGCAGAAACTGAAAGACGCTCATAAGGCTCAGGATCTGGCTGCCATCGATGCAGCAAGCGCAGAACTGCAAACTGCATTCCAGGCAGCAAGCGCTGAAATGTATGCGCAGACAGGAGCCCAGGGCGGTGCCCAGGCTGGTCCTAACGCCGGACAGGCAAACAGCGGTCAGAGTTCAAGCAAGAATAATGACAATGTGCAGGATGCGGATTTTGAGGAAGTCAAATGATTCCGATAAGTAAATACATACTAAATCGCAAGCAAAATCGTGCAACTCACCAGAGCTGCACGATTTTTGCGTTTATAGGGTTGATGATATCCCTGTAACAAAGACTTTTGTTGCGTACCATAAATCATCTTCAATTTTCAAAATTAGTATAGTTAAAAGCCGTAAGAATACCAAATATGCGATATGGTGTTTCTCGGTATCTTCTTCAGAAATAATGACATTGTCCAAAATTTTGTGTAAATGGAACTGGATTCAATAGTTTCAATGCAAAGTCTGTATCGTTCATCCTTAACTTCATATGCCGCCCTTTCCATTATCTTTTTATTGATATCTTTTCCGCATTGTCTGTGGAATTTATTCAGCCCATATCATTTCTTTTATGGTTTTTCACTACTTTTGCAGTTAAATTTAATCGTTCGTGAAATGAATAGCATACGGATTATAGTGAAATATCTGCTTCTGGCGTTGGTTGTTGCCCCAATTTTATTGTCAGGGTGCAAAAAATCTGAGGCTTGCATATCAGAGGGTGACAGGTATATAGAAATAAAGTTCACGCAAGAAGATAGCGATACAAGAGCCGAAATCGGGGATGACGGAAGCGGGTTCTTCACCGATGGTGACAAAGTCGGACTTTATATATACGGAAAGCAGACAAAGCAGGTCATACTGACTAGGGAGGGTGGACAATGGACTCCGAAACTGCTGAAAAGCGAATTGGGGGCAGGTACCGTACGTCTTTCCGCATACTATCCGGCCAGGGAGGATGTTTCGCCCGAAACGGACCGGCATACCCACAGTGTAGATACGGATCAGACAGGAAGCGGATATGAGGATTCGGATTTATTGTGGAGTCATATCGACATGGAACAGGACGATTTGACAGGAAATGTAATAGAGATGCCGTTTGTTCATGGAATGCACAAGTTGTCCATTCATATTTCAAGCGACGGCGGTTCGCTTCCGGAAGACTTGACCGTTATTGTGAAGAATATTACAGAAGGTTCATTTGACCTTTCCACTGGGCAGATAGACATTCCTGGGGGAACGATGAAGGACATAAGCCCCCGCATATTGTCAGAATCGGAGGGGAAATACTCGGCTATTCTTTTTCCCGGCAGTCTTGATGCCTATGCTGAAGGATGGGTTGAGATATCCACCGGCGGCAAGACTTCCGTTTACAAAGCTCCGGTGAAAATCGGAGAAAGCAGCCTTCTGGAGAGCGGAAAAGAAACAGTGCTTAATTTGCATCTCAAATCCGATGGAGATATAGGTACGGATCCTGACCCTGCTCCAGATCCTGACTATGGTGGCAAGACATGCTGGGTCTACGGAGTCAAGACCGCGGGCCTGCCAGATTATCCAAGAGATCATGAAGAGTCTGTACCCGAGTACAGTTTTCTGGTTCCGGAAAACTTTCCCAGCGGTATGTGGTATAAAGTTTCCGGTGTTATGTATCTGAACTGGCAGAAAGACTTTTTATGGTATGACTGCGATAAGAACGATCCGGACGATAGTAAATCTCGTCCTGGATATCATGACGGCAATATGTGCTGGGCGGCGGGCGCATCTAATTTGCTGCATTGGTGGACACGGCTCAATCAACCGTATATCGAGGCGTATGATGCAAAGTACAATTCAAATCCATGGCCGTCATATCCGCGTCCTTCTTTTGGATTTTCCGATAAGGATAGCAGTGGGATTTTCGATTTCTTCAGAAACATATCCAGAAACAGAGGGGGATCGGATGCCGTTGGAATTAACTGGTTTATCTGCGGGACTCCGGGAATATCATCTCCGGATCCTGACATCGATGACAATTTTAATGGATATTTTACGGAAATATTCGACAACATAGACGTTGCAGTCAAGCCCAAAGACGCTATGAATAAAGAGAGTCTTAGCAGGATCATCAAAGGAGCTCTGGAAAATAAGCAGGGACTGGGTTTCGTTCAGTCTAACGTGAGCAAAGGGGTTACGCACGTTATGACAATTTGGGGTGTGGAATTTGATGATGCGGGTTATGTATCTGCCCTGTATTATGTAGACAATAATGACCACTATAACTTTGAGGTTAAAGGAGGGACCAATAAATTCCAGCATCACCGCCTGATACGGCAGGAGATCAGATATAGGGATGGACTTTGGAAAGTAATGATGGGAAATTCTAACGTACACGCCATATCCAGTATAACGCTTGTGGATCTGAAACGGGATATCTGGCAGAAAGAATTCCCTGAAGTGGTGATTAAAGAAGATTATATTCAATAAATGGCAAGTTATCATGAGCAATAAGATATTTCACAGTTCAATTATGGCTGTTGCGGCCGGCCTGATTATAACCATGTCTGTTTCATGCGGGAAGACTCCTGTTGATGGCGGCGATGAAGCAGATGGGACGGGAGTGATTGACATCCGTACATCCATTGACGCGCTGACCAAGGCTCCCGTGCTTGATGAAGAAGGAAAAGGAAATTTCTCTCACGGAGATATTTTTACGGTTACCGTGTCTGGAAGCGGTTTTGCCAGCACCGGCAGAAACTATGCTGCGGGAATTACCGAACTTATGTGGAAAGACCTTGACTTGCCTGAAGATGTCGGGGATGTGTATTTTTCCGGCTGTTATCCTGTGCAGGAAACAGCAGGTATATTCACATTTACTGTTTCTCCGACAGAAGAAACGGATCTTCTGCTGGCCAGGGCGGTAAATGTGGAGAAAGATGCTAACACTGCAGTAAACCTGGCTTTCAGACATGCCCTTCACAGGCTTGTAATCATATATGTGTCAGATGATTTGAGCGATGAACAGTTGTCGCAGGTTTCCACTTCTGTCAGAGCCCTTTCTTCCTGCAGCGTGGATCAGACAAAAGGGATTATATTGGACGGTACGGCTGCGGGATTGTCTGAGGTCGGGAGCAGACAAGGCAGGCGGGCTTCATTCTTTATAGTACCTCAGGAAAAGGATTACATTACGCTTGATGTAAGCGTGGGAACAATGACGCGGACAATTGATATTCCTGACCATGCTCAGGATGGCAGTCCTGTCGCCATGCTCGAAGGAGGAAAGAGCCTGACTGTGCAAATAAATGTATCCTCCGATGAGATTAAGCTTGACGGGGTGCAGATAGGAGGATGGGAGCATCAGGGAACTGTGGACGGAGAGATAGAGCTGTAACGTTCTGCATATGACATGCCCGGAGTGGAGGATCTTATAAATGAAATGTATTCCGGGTCTGAATCTTGAAGTGCATTCTATTTCTTGCAGGCTCTAAAGGTGTCATTGGATATTTTTCCTGTTGTTCTTTTCGTTATTTATGAAGAATATTGTACTTTTGCATACAAGAGATGTGGTTTGCTTGCGGATGTTTGACTTAAAGTAGGCACTGCATTTGTGGCTATTTATTCAGGAAACCAATGAATTCTATATAAATGATGAGGAAAAGGTGTGTAGTCCGGACGGATTGCATGCCTTTTTGTTTAGAACCTGTTTCAATTTTCCGATTCAGTAAAAACAGAAAACATCCTCGAAAACAATTCTCAAGCCGAGGCAGAGCAAAATTTCATTCACTCGAAAGGATCAAGTCAGCCAGAAGGACAGCTGTTTCCGGCTCGTCTTTCGGAGCGTCTTTGGACTTCCATGCCACGATGAACCGGACGGATGCTGACTTCACTTCATAGCCTTTCTCTTTCCATCCCGCCAGTTCTTTCTGCATTTTTGCTGACAGTCTGGCTATCGGCTGACGGCCGGATGTACGGTATAAATAGGAATCTTTGCAAAGCAAAGGGTCGCCGCTTCTTAAAGCCAAAACATCTTGCTTGATTCCTTTAAAGAAGTCAAGATAAACATCCTTATGAGAAAGCTGGAGAACAATCTCTTCGGGCATTCCATATTGCTTCTCGTCGATGGAGTAGCGGTCTTGCGGCAAACGGTCAAAGAAATAGCCGTTTGTGTGTATGCAGAGGCTGCCTTTTGCACGGGTAATTCCTACATAGTACCGGCGCATCAGGTTGTCGTCTTTCTGGTAATTGTCGGAAATGAGCATATATACGTTGTCAAACTCCCGGCCTTTAGCCTTATGGATGGTAGATACCACCACATCAGCTCCGGACAGATCACAGAAATCTTCTACCGACGATTCAAAAACATACTCTTTAAAGTCGCTGATGTATTTTACTTTGTTTGTCTGTTCAAACAGTTCCACGCATCGCCTTATATATGTCAGACTCTGACTTGTGGCGTAGGCGTTGAAAGTTGCACGTTTGGCATCCTCCCACAATTCGTCTGAAATCATAGGCGTTCTCAGCCGTCTGTCCATATATTTCAGGAAGTACCGTATTTCAGCGATGTTGCAGAACCGGATTTCGTCCAGCGACTGTATCAGTTTGCTGTTAGCCCCTTGTTTCCTCAGCAGAGCCATCAGGATGACTGCCTCATCATTCGTTTGGGTGAGGACGCACGAGGTTCCTGCCTTTTTGTGCAAAGTCAGTTCGTCCACAAGCGGCTGGTACATGTATTTTGAGCGGTGGAATGTCGTTTCCACCCAACCGTCCTCTTTGCTCATGGAAGAGATGGGATTTTTCTTTATTCTTCTGCCGATGTTTCTTGTAAAAGCATTGGCGAAATCCACCACATGGCGTGCACAGCGGTAGTTCTCTGTCATTTCAATCAGTTTGCTTCCGGGACTTTGCGTGAGCTTATACATGTATCCCGAGTCCGATCCGCGGAAGTCGTAGATGTTCTGGTCATCATCGCCTACTGCTATCACACGCATTTCTTCATTGTTGGCCATGAGCGCTTTCACCAGCGCATATTCTTCGGCACCCATGTCTTGGGCTTCATCGATGACCAGTACGGTCTTGCCGATTTTGTTAGGTTCAACTTCTCCCTCCTCTATCATCTGGGCAGCTTTTTCAACCACATTCCTGGCATCTTCAAGGTTGCCTATCCGTCCCAGAAGGTCGAAGCAATAAGAATGGAAAGTCTTTATTTCGACAAAATGTGCAGCGTTGCCGATCAGTTCCATCAGCCGCTGCTTGAATTCGGTGGCGGCCGCCCTTGAAAATGTCAGCATCAGCAGCTGTTCGTGTTTCACGTCTTCAAGAATCAGAAGCGACGCAAGTTTATGGACGAGCACACGTGTCTTCCCGCTGCCCGGTCCTGCGGCTACGACAATGCAGCGCGAACTTTTGTCGGATATGATCTCCATCTGACGTTTGGATAGCTGGCCGAAGAGCTGTTTGTATTTCTTGGGTGTCAGGTTACGCTCTATTTCAATCGTCCTTTCTCCCTTGAAATATTTTGCGATAAATTTCTTGTAGTCCATCTGGAAATAATCCTGCACGTATTGCAGGGCGGCGCTATAGTCTTTTACCATCAGATTGGCATATTCGCCCACGATATGTACCTGTTGGATTTTCTGTTTGTAGAACTCGTTCAGCATCCGGTAATCGTCAATTTTGTATCTTGACTTGTTGTCTTTTATCCGTCTGATGTCCATGCCGTTGTAAAGGACCAGAAAACCGCCTTCAAGTTTGAGCGCACCGATTTTTGAAAGGTAGAGAAGCGCTTCCTCCACATCTTCCAGTGTTATGTCGTTGAGTTCTTTAAAAAGGGACTGGCTGTTCGCTTTTATTTCATTCAGCAGTTCCACAACGGAAAATTGCACAGAGTTGTCAGGGGAAGCGGAAATTCTAGCCTCTTCATCGGAAGCAAGTTTGTATAGCCATTCTACGGTGAACCGGCTTATTGCCAACCGTTTTTCAAATCGGCTGAGAGTCGATTCCATGTTTGTCTGGCGGATGATTTTCAGGTTGTGGGCTGCGTCCTCTTTTTTGCGGGTATATCCTTTGATGCAAAGGAAGTACAGCAAAGTTCGGATATCCTTCTCTTTGGAAGTGCTGATGCCGTTCTTTACAGCATTGTCGTTCAACTGCTTGCATGATATCTGCAATGTTTCGTCGGGGATGCTGTTGAGAATGTATTTTTCAAGTTTCGCAAAACGTTCAAGAAGTGTCCGTGATTTCTTCTCCGAGTCGCCTGCATCCATCAGATAGGCAGAAATGTCCCTGCTGTCCGCCAGAATGCCTTCTTGCCGCATCCTTTCGACAACAGACACGATTTCCTTTTTCTTCAGTCCCAGGATGTCTGCCAGATAGTCGATTCGTGATTCGGCCTCTGAATCCGGAGTTTTGGTGATGTGCTTTTGGGAAATCAGCGATTTGATGATCCGGACAGCATTTTCTATTTCATCACTGCCGAACAGCAGGGAAGCAGTTATACGGTTTCTTGCCTCGTCCACGTTCTTTACAGTAATGCCGGTGGCATAGACGTGCGGCACATTGTTGCCCCTTTCGATGTATCCGTTCTGTTCTAAGGTTGCCAAGGCTGTCCTTACACGGGTTTCAATGTCTGAAACAGCGTCGTCCCATCCTGCCTGCCGTGCGATTTCCAGAGCCGAGCAGCATATCCTTTTGCGTTGCCTGGTAAGGTCTTTTATAGCTTTCCATATCTGCTGGATTTCACTGATGCTCAGTTTCGTCTGGTTCAGCAGAATAAAATGCTTGTCCAGGTCATTGTCACAGTAAAGCACATAGCAGCGGGCATTCAGGCTGGGATCCCGGCCGGCTCTTCCTGCCTCTTGCACATAATTTTCCAGCGAATCGGAAATATCGTAATGTACAACGAGCCCTACATCTTTTTTATCCACGCCCATGCCGAACGCTGAAGTTGCCACGATGATGCGTATCTGGTCGTTCATGAACGCGTCCTGGTTGGCTATTTTTACGTCCGAGTCCATCTTTCCGTTGAAGGCCAGTGCTTTATATCCGTCGCGGGTTAATTTCTTTGCCAGTTCTTCGGTGCGCTTGGTCCGCGATGTATAGACGATTGTCGGGCAGTCGGATTCGGATATAAGTTCCCTTAGCTTCAGGTATTTGTCCTCATCCGTTTCAGAGTGGATGACCGAATAGTGCAGGTTTGTTCTTGAAGCCGTTGAAGCAAACAGCTCCAAGTCCAGGTTGAGCGTTTGCTTGAAATAGTCGCGTATGTCTTGCACCACTTTTTGCTTTGCCGTAGCGGTGAAGCAGGAAACCGGTATCGGGTCTTTGCATCCTTTTTTCAGCTGATATTCCTTTATGAATTTTCCGATATAAAGATAGTCTACCCTGAAATCCTGTCCCCATGAAGAAAAACAATGCGCTTCGTCGATAACGAACCTTACGACATGGCGTGCCATCAGAATTCGTTCGATGGTTTTTGAACGAAGCGTTTCCGGGGATATGTATAGCAGTGAAGCCTCTCCGTCGTGCACTCTCTGTATGGCTAATGCCCTGGTTATGGGGTCTAGCAGGCCATTGATGGTCACGGCATCGGTAATGCCTCTGTCGGCAAGATTGTCTACCTGATCTTTCATCAGCGACTGCAAAGGAGAGATGACAACTGTCAGTCCATGTACGGAACGGCCCTCCATCAGTGCGGGCAGTTGGAAAGTCAGTGATTTGCCTCCTCCGGTCGGGAATATCGCAAGCAGCGACTTGCCTTTTATGGCTGCCCGGGCAGCCCGTTCCTGAAGCGGTTCGCCGTTGTATGTGCGGAAATGTTCATAACCGAAAAATGCCTTTAAATTATGGTGTACATCCAATTGGGTGTTGCAATAGTCGCATCCTTCGTTGCATGGGGTATGGCGGAGGAGTTTTACAACATATTCAACTGCCGGATAGTTCCGGAGCACCCATCTGGGCGTAACCGAGCGGTAGTCTGCCGTGTCAATCAGAGCCAGTGCATATGCCAGTTCGCACGGGTATTGCCTGATCAGCGTCTGAAGATCGGCATGGTCGCATATTTTTCCATTGTAGAGGCTTCTTGCCAGTTCCGCCAGTCCTTTTCTGCTGTATCTTGCGTTTACCATGCTGAGGAATCCTTCAAATTCTTTCTTTTCTTTCAGCAATGATGCGAAGAGTTCCTGTTTTTTGTCCGGCAGTGATTTCCAGCGCGTTATTTCGTCCATCAGCAGGTCCCTTGCCTTTTCACAGTCGTTTACCGGATTGTTCATCTGGTCGCTCACCAGCTTGTCGTCTTTCACGAGCCGGTGATACGGGCGTTCAGGGAAAAGCAGGGGAGAGATGTAAAGGGTATCGACGAGCATCCTGCCAGGAGGCGTTTGGTCAAACAGGTAAGTGGCATCGTGATGGATAATGTTGTGTCCGCAGATATAGCCGGCATTTCCCATAAAGTCAAAAAGTTCCTTTTTTGAATTCTTGTGAAATACAGCTCCGTCGTCGCGGAGAGCTCCGATGTCATGGATCTTGCGGTCTTTCAGACCTACCTCAACGTCTACTATGACGTAGTGCGGAATGGAATACGGTGCAGGCACAGAACTGTTGCCGACGGCTTCGTCTGCGTCTTCGGCATTCCAGATCCCTCTAAGTTTGTTCCATAGTGACATATCTAACCGGCTGTTTGATATAGCAATCCAATCCTTTTTACAAAGGTAAGCATAAAACGGAAAAATAGTGAAATTTTTTCGTGTTCTTTTGGCCGGTATGCTGTTCAGAAGCCGTTTGTGGGTGGAATTAGTTTCATCGGAAAATTGAAACGCTCTTAAACGGGATCTGTTTCTTCCAGAAGTCAGTGTACCGCTTTCTTTTTCTTTCTGGCGGCGGCGCACAGGTAGATTACCAGCGCTGCAAATGCAGCCACGACAATGCCCATTTCGGTTTTGTGTTCCATGGGAGCAATCCAGATTTCATTGAACAGATTCATGCGTCCCATGATTTCTACCGGTGTCCAGAATACTACTACCGTAGCGATTGCCATGCGGATATTTGCTCCCCACGAAGCAATCCGCAGTTGCTTGGCGAAGATGAAGAAGGAGCCGATCAGGCATCCCAGCCCGACAAGCAGTGTGACCGGATGATGGTCGCCCAGAAAATTGTCGTCGTAGCAGAACATGAGCAAAAGGTAGGATCCCCAAAGAATCATGATCAGTTCCATGAAAGTGACAATGGACGTATGGCGCGTCATGGGGCGGGCGGCGATTTCATTTTTCCGGTTTCTCAGGATGCGGCGCTGCCACCAGTTGATGAAGTTGCATCCGTTTTTTGTGCTGAATATGTACATGAGCATTACCATCATCCAGAAACCGAAAGAAGCGGGCATAATCAGGTATTCCGGGCGCGTGATGACTTCGCCGGTAACCGGATCGAGCTGAGGCTGGGTGCCGTAGCGGTTGGCGTAGTACATGAAAAGAAATTCCACCCATCCGGTCCAGAACAGCAAGCCGCCGAAAAATCCCCAGAGTGTCTGCCGGGTATCACCTTTTGCATAAACGCCCGCTATGACCATGATCATGCCTGCGGCTCCCATGGCGAAGGCCGAATAGTGGAGTGCCGTTTCGTTCATGGCGTGTTCCATGATAATCATCAGAGCATGTCCTAAGGGCATGGTAAAAAGAACCGTCAGAAATGAGGCGATAGCTTTCCACCAGTAACGTTTGGCGGAAGCGGGTTTGCAGTCTTTTGTTCCGTTGTCAGTCATAATCGATTTGTCTATATGTTTTTGCCGTAAAAAAATAACGGTGCAAAATTAGCCATCTGCCGCGACAATGCCAATACCTGAAAATAGGTATTTGCTTATTCTTTTCTTTTCATTAATTTTGCCCCAATTTTTCTGTTTCAGCCTGTTGGAAAGGCGGTTTCAGAAGATGAACCAGAATGTGGATGAAAATGGGAAAACTTGTGTTTGTTGATAAGGAAGAAGCTGTGCGGAGAATGGACAGATGGGGAGGGGAAGGAACTCCCTTTTTCTTCATGATTGATTTTGACATGGAACAATGCCTGGTGGAGCGTCCCGAAGATATTCCGGAGGATGAGCTTTTGTTTTTATTTCCCCGGGCCGGAAACTGGGCCGGGAAAATGCCGCGTCTGAAGGAACCTTTCTTATGGAAAAGCTTTCCGGAAAGTTTTGAGGACTACAGCCATTCTTTTGACATTGTCCGGAGGAATATCTGGGAAGGGAATACGTTTCTCATTAACCTGACATGCGCTACTCCGGTGGAAACGGATCTCTCTCTGTTCCGTATATTTGTCCGTGCGGAGGCGCTTTATAAGTTGTGGCTGAAAGACCGGTTTGTGGTCTTCTCGCCTGAGATTTTTGTCCGCATACAGGACGGATTTATCAGTTCTCATCCCATGAAGGGAACGATTGACGCGTCTGTGCCTGATGCCGGGCTGCGATTGCTTTCCGATGAAAAGGAAACGGCTGAACATGCCACAATCACCGATCTGATACGCAATGATCTGAGCCAGATAGCGGATGAGGTTACGGTGATGCGCTACCGCTATCTGGATGAAGTGGACACGCATGACGGGCGGCTGCTCCAGATGAGTTCTGAGATACGGGGCCGCCTGCCTCTCGATTACGCCCGGAGGCTGGGAGAACTGTTTTTCCGTTTGCTTCCTGCCGGTTCCGTTACCGGTGCTCCCAAGAAAAAAACGGTGGATATCATTCGGGAAGCCGAAAACTATTCCCGGGGATTCTATACGGGTGTAATGGGTTATTTTGACGGGAAAGATCTGGACAGTGCCGTGATGATCCGTTTTCTGGAGCAGGAAGCGGGAGGGAAGCTGGTATTCAAGAGTGGGGGAGGTATAACCTTTCTGAGCGATGTGCGTGATGAATATGAAGAAATGAAAAGAAAAGTGTATGTGCCGATTTATTGAAACGGTTCGGATTGAAGGGCGGACGGCCTGGAATATGCCGCTGCATGATGAGCGGATGAATGCCACTCGCCGTGCGGTGTGGGGAAACATGCCTCCGCTTCGGCTGGAAGATGTGATTCGTCCTGCCCTTTATAGCAGCAGGACACGGTGCCGGATTGTGTATGGCCGGGAGATTGAACGGGTGGAATATTTTCCTTACCGTATCCGTCCGGTGCATAGTCTGCGGCTCGTTCCGTGCGGTGGCGTTGACTATTCGTTCAAGTATGCCGACCGTACCGGACTTGATGTCCTGTTCTCGCAAAGAGGAAACGCTGATGATGTGCTGATTGTGCGCAACGGACTGCTTACGGACACTTCCATTGCCAATATCGCTCTATGGAACGGAAGTGAATGGCATACGCCGGCACATCCCTTGCTCAAGGGAACCAGGCGTGAAGAACTGTTGCGGGATGGTGTGATCGCCGAGCGTGAGATAGCGGTGTCAGCTCTTCCGGGATACCGGAAAATCTGCCTGTTCAATGCCATGCTGCTTTTTGGTGAGGTAGAACTTCCCTGCACTTCAGTCATGTACTGAACCTTGTGAAATGCTCTCCTGTTTTGCCGGCGTGTTTTTTGTCATCCTTACGACTTCCTCACACAGTCCGGCGATTGTTTCCCTGTGTGTAATCATAATGAGGGTTTTTCCTTTTACCTGTCCGGACAGACGCTTCAGCAACGTTTCTTCCGTTTCCTTGTCAAGGGAGGAGGTCGGCTCGTCCATCAGCAGGATGTTTCCGGGTCGCAACAGGCCGCGTGCGATGGCTATGCGTTGCGCTTGTCCTTCGCTAAGTCCTGCTCCGCCTTCTCCGCATGGTGTGTCAAGGCCGTCTGGCAGGGCCGTTACGAAATCGGCTGCGGCAAGATACAGTGCGTTGTAGAGCTCTTGGTCGGTTGCTTGCGGTCTGCCCATCAGAAGATTGCTTCTGATTGTTCCGCTCAGCAGGGTATTTCCTTGCGGTATATAAGAGAGGTTGCAGCGGGTGTGAGGGGAGCTCTTTACTGTTTCTTTGCTGTTATAGAATGCTATTTCGCCTTCGTCGGGCTGGAGCAGTGCCAGCATCAGCCGGATGAGGGTGCTTTTTCCTGCGCCGGTTTCACCCACAACGGCGGTGAGGCTTCCGGGCTTGAAGTCGTGCGAGAAATTGTCCAGAACGTTTCGGTTGCTTCCGGGATATGAAAAATGGAGATGATTGACGCGTATTCCCAAGGGGCCTTCCATACGGAGGGACGGGCTCGCCTCTTCTGCAGGGAGTGCTTCCAGTTCTTTCAGCCGGTCGATGGAAGTAAAGACGCGTATGAACGTGGGGATTTGCCGGCTCATGTCCACCATCGGGCGTTGTATCTGTGCCACCAGCTGCAGAAAGGCGGCCATCATGCCGAATGTAACCGTTCCATCCTGCAGTCCGAATATTCCCCACAGGAAAGCGGTTGCATAGCCGCTCATGAATCCGATCTGTATCATTGAGCGTGAGAAAATGGAAAAGTTTGTGCGGCGGACAATCCTGTCCTGCAATAGGAACTGTATGTTTGCAAACTTGTCGATTGTCTTTTCCGTATATTCCAGCGTGCGTATCAGTATGCGGTGTTGCAGGTTTTCCTGCAGATGGCTTTGTATGTGGCTGTCCGTTTCACGTATTTCGCGTGTCATCCGGCGCATTTTCCGTACGTAGCCCTTGCTGAACAGCAAAGCGACCGGCATGATGAATAGGAGTATTCCGGCAAGGCGTACGTCCAGTCTGGAAAGGAAAAACAAGGCTCCTCCGAATTGGACGACAGTGATGAATACGGCGGGAACTGTGCTGCACAGTGCGTTGGTGATTGTGCTCACGTCTTCTTCCAGCCGGTTCAGCACATCACCGCTGTGGTATGTTTCCTGTCCGTTCCATCGGCTGTCCATCAGGTGGACAAACAGTTTTCTCCGCAGCTCGTTTCTCAGCCGTATTTCTGTCTGTGCGGTCAGCCGGCTTCTTGCTGCCGAGAGCAGCAGCTGCATGGCCAGGCATGATGCCAGCCAGCCTATATAAGAGCCGAGCCTGTCATCCGATATTCCCGTTGCGATGTCAATGAGGCGCTTGCACACATACACGAATGCAAGTGAAACACAAACATGCAGCGTACCTGTCAGTGCGCTGCATGCGATAGCCGGACGGAATCCGTCCGATATTTTCCATAGCCATTTCAGGTTGTTCATCGTTCATTTCTTTTCACCCACCATCTGCATGCGAACAGCAGGTAGCGGCGTGTGGGCAGCATTTTTCTCCAAAGTGTGGCCTTATACCGTTCGATGGAAGAGGAACAGTCTATGTATCTTCCGTTCCGTATGATCTTGACAACTTTCCCCACGATGTCGTTCTTGCTGCAGCGTTCGGTTGTGTGAAGATTGCCGTCGCCCATCAGCACGAATTCATTTCCGTCATTCTTGTAAATGCGGTGGAGCACGAATCCTTTTTCCGGCAAATGGGCCAGTACGATATCTCCTACGGCGGCTGTTTTCCTGTAGGTCTGCAATATGACGCTGTCACGTCCGTCTACGATGAACGGATACATGCTGTTTCCTTTGGCCCGCAAGGTTACGGAGTTTCCTCCGGCAAGCATGCGTGCCACTTCCGTGAAGAATTGGTCGTTGTTCAGCAAGAGTTTGTCTGTAAGCATAGTCGAAGCGAAAGAATCTATAAAAAAAACGAACGCAAAAACGCACAGTCGCGGAAACGTATTTTTGAAGGAGTCGGAGCGCGCGAAGCTTTTGTGTGCTCCGTGAACTCCGGACTCTTTCAATGCTCCGTGTCTTAACGCTTTTACGTTCTTCTAAAGAATGCGGTTATTCCGATCAGTTGCTCTTTGTGATTACCGCACGGCTCATGCGAGGATCGTCGTAGAACATATTTTCTACACCGCCCTTATAGTCAACCTTGAGTTGCGATTTGTTCACACCGAACTCTTCAACAAGGCAGTTGTATACGGCTTCCGCACGTGCCTTACTCAGACGTTCGTTGAGCTTCTTGCTTCCGGTACCGGCATCAGCATATCCGGTGATTGTATAAACGGTAGAGGGATCTCCCTTCTTGATGACTTCAGCCAGCATGCCGAGGTTGACGCGGGCTTCGTTCGAGAGGTCGCTCTTTCCGATCCGGAACGTGATCAGGTTGGAAGATGCAATCTGCTTGGTGACTGTTTCAGGCTTTTCGGCAAGCTGCTCTCTCAGGCGGGCGTTCTCGTCGTTCATGCGGTTAAGTTTCTCGCGCATGGCGTTGAGTTCGTCGTTGTTGTAGGCAGTGCGTGTAATCGTCTTGCTGCGTTCCCATCCTCTCGGCTTGATTTTGTAAGTGAAGCCTACGGTTGCTGCCAGCAGACCTTCTCCGCCACGCTCTCCGGTTTCTCCGTCAAAGTCGTCGCTCATTATGGTACCGCGGATGTCGAGGTTGATGTCCCATGCCGAGCTGAGGCGGAATGTGTTCAGGATACCGAAGTTTGCGGCAATGTCCGTATGGGTAGGAGAGTCTGTCGCCTTGATCACACCCAGACCACCGTAGGGGATGCAGTTCCAGATACGCTTCTCGTTATATCCGCAGAACAGGTTGGAGAAGTTGAACATGGCATCGAAGTGGAAGTGGTAGAAGTTGATGTCCTGGTTGGTCAGCCAGTAGCCGTTCCAGGGTTTGCCGCTGATGGGAGTGCCGTCAGAGTGCGCCCCGTTCTGTGTCGCTCCGTCAAGCGAAAGTCCGCTGTACATGAAGCGTACACCGATGCCCGGTGTGAACCATTTGCCTATGGCAATGTCCAGTGCGGGTGAGATACGCTTGCCGAACTTCATCTGTCTGTCGTGGTCGCTGAACATCATTTGCGGACCTGCGCCCACGCTGATGAACCAGTTGCTCCAGAAACGGTTTGTTTCTACTTTATACTTGTCGCTGCTGTATTCCACGGTTTCTGTGGTTTCAGCGTTTTCTCCGGTTTGTGCGAAAACCGGACACGCAGCCGCCAAGGCTAAAGCTGCGATGAATGTTTTCTGTTTCATGTCGTTTATTTTTTGTTTATAAAATCAATCAGTTTTCTCTCACGCAACGAATGCCGTGTGCATCGCGGCGGCTTGATATGAAATCGCAGACTGCAACGCCATTGCCTGAACTGTAACCTGTGGTACCGCTTTGCTCTGTATATCTTCCGAAGTGAAAATAGGCCGAATACAGTACGTCTGTATTTCCTATTCCATACGGGGTGGCCGACCAGTAGAAACCGCTAACGCCAAGCATCAGTTCGCCTCCTTGTCCCGCTGCTATCATGGTGCCATCCGTACCATAGCGTTTGGAAATGGGCGGGTAATACGCTCCTTCCGTGTCGCTTTCATTTTTCTTGAAGTAATAGCCGTTGTCATATCTTACATAGTTGATATAGTCCAGCCTGTTGGTTACTCCGGATATGCCGGAAGTATCACCATTGCTTCTTGATACGAAATAGGTCCATGTAAACTTGTTGGGTACACGGTATCCTACAGGTGACGGGTCGTAGATGGTCTTCACGTCTGTCCATTCTGCCACACATTCAGAGTTGCTCAGATAGTCCGGCCATCCGGGTTGCCAGTCGTTTGTATCTCCCCAAAGGTAGTTGTTCGATTCGGCAAGCCAGTCCTGATGGGTATTGTCCTGATACTTCATCATCTGGTCTGGATGGCGGACGGATTCTTCAATCGTACCTGTCTGTGAAACATATACAGGAAATGACGTTTCGATATCTTGCACTGCACCGTCTGCATAGTAGGTCAGCGAATTGGGAAACGGATCTTTGCGTCCCCACTGATAAAGCATTGCGTTGACAGAGGTTTTGTTATGGGCACCGATGTTGCGGTCCATTACTGTCAGTTGTGTTCCCACTCTGTTGGTATACTCTTCGTCAGCGGGCGTTTCTCCGCCTGTTCCCCAAATATGCCAGCTCCACAAGATATTTCCCTGTTGGTCGGGTTCGTCATATACAGCTATAACTGCATTGCCGGAAAGGCTGTTTACGTTGTAGTAGACGCGTCCGTTTTCCAGAGAAACATCGGAAACAAAGTTTTCTACATCGCTCCACAAAAGTTTTGCCGACTGCGGATTGATATATGCCGATTCTGTATGGAAACCCGCATTGGGGATGATTCCTTTCTGTCCGTTGCCAATGACAGTTGCCAGAAAGTCATGACGTCCCGTTTCTGTTACGATATAGCAGTTTGCTGTTTCTTCTTCTTCGGTTATCTCAGTGATTTCCGCTTGGTTATTTTCCAGCACTTGTGCATTGAGCGGCAACGTGTAATATTTGCCGGCTTCAAGATTGCATAGAGCTTGGGTTGTGAAAGTCACCTTGTGTCGGTCGGTATGGAATGTGCAGGTCCATGTTGTTCCCTCTTGCTCCCCTGGAGCCATTATGGCGTAGGCCACTACAGTTTCAGTAATCGGCGGTTGGTTGGCAAATGTCAGGTTGAGTGAATTTCCGGGTGTGCCTTCTGCGGTGAGTCCGTTTTCCGGATTTGCCAGGTCATAGGTAAAATTGCCTGATACCGGAGCGCCGGTTTGCAGTTCGGCACGGAGCATCAGTTCGTCACCTGTCAGTTCGCCCACTCCATTCAGGTCAATTTCAAAGCGGACAAGAGCGGCCATTTGGCGCATGCGCACTTTGTAGCCGTCTTCTTCGTCTGTAATGCTTTGTGAAGCCTTTATGTCATATCGCGCAATAGAACTTTCGTCAGCATATGTCTGTTCGGCAGAGATCGTTACCGGGATGGAATGCAGGTCAGTCAGTCCTTCCACATAAGGATAATAAGCGTATCGGGGTATTGCATTCGCTTCGGCTGTTCCAGAGAAAGTCGCTTCTGCGGCTGCTTCGGTGTTGTTTCCTGTAAACAGGAGGTTTACGGCATTGTCACCGAACACTCCGATCTTGTCGTTTGCACTCCATTCTATCAGTACCACTCCATTTTCTGTCATGTCACCTACTTGTGTACGTGACTGTTGAAGCGATGTAAATCCGTCGGCTGTACCTGTCAGATGTATTTCGCTGCTCTGTTGCAGCATCTGTTTTTCATCCGTGTCAGTGCAGGAGGCCATCGTTCCCAGCAGTCCGATACAGCAAGCTTTGAGAATCAGTTTCATTCTATTTGTGTCTTGATCGTTTTTTCTAAAATGAATGATTTTGCAGTCTTTTTCCGGCATCTTCTCTCCATCACAGACTATGCTGCTTGCAATATCGCTGCATGTGTTTGCATAATCTGCAATCAACTGGATTACAATGAGGGTGTGCCGTCAGGCACACCTTCACTGCATAAGACCAAAATTATTTCCAAACGCTGCCACCGGATGCGTAAGAAGCGTCTGAGAATCTGTTTTGAGTAGTTCCTCCATCGGCTGTACGCAACGGGAAACGGTAGTTGTTGTTGACGATAACAGACGGCAGATAGCTGCTGGGATCATCAGCATACACACGGTCCATCAGCACGATGTTCATCGGGCCGTAGATGTTGTCTTCGCCAAATTCCAGAATGCGGTTATAGAAGTAGTTGTTGATATGGGTAGCCCACGCTCCGATGTTACCTTCGGTTCCACCGTCAGACAGACCTACACCCCAATTCCCACTTGCAACATATGGTTTGCAACTTTTTTCTATACTTGGATCGACGAAGTATCCGTCGAGCGAGTTGATATAGAATGGAGTTTCTTGATTCGGATTATTATTGTCTGCAATTGAGAGTTCAAACGTATTCCAAATATCGTTCTCTTTTTCTGTGAGTGACTCTCTCCAGAAGATGTAGTGGTGTGTATATACATAATGAGTCCAATTCCATTCACTTTCATCTCCAAGATGGAAGCTTCCCGGGATGTTGCCAGCTATTTTTCCACTTCTCGGCACAACCCGCTGCCAATCCTGTATATAAGCTGAACCTGTACTTCCTCCTGCACGCAGTGTTGTATGGTCGAAATCCACATTACTTTCAAATCTTGACGGTATATATTCCGGTTCATTGTACGTTGAAGACCCATTTGCCTTTCTATCCTCATAAGATGAATGCATGTAATATTCAACAGATTTCTGATCGTTAACACTGGTAGCCCAGTTATTTACCTTTGTTCCGTCTTCCAGTGTATAGCCGCGGCGTGCCCAGTTGTCTTTTAATGACCCCCAGTTGTTTACGAATACACCTTGGTGTGGAGTCGGCAGCGTATAGTTGACATCCTCTTCACTCGTTATACGTGCAATGAAAATCAAACCTCCACGAGCCTCTCCCACTGTAAGTTTTTTAGAATAAGTGACATATTTGCAATCAAAATTGTCATAGAAGTTATTAAGGTCGTTTGCATAATCACTCACTCCGTTGTGGTTTGACGGGTGACCTGTATCAGAATCATACGATGGAATAATCATGGCAAATTCTCTCGGATTTGCATCTACAAGAGCCTTAATCTTAGCTACGGCTTCGCCAAAAGTGACACCTATCTCATGTCTGTTGCATAACAGCCTTGCACCTGACAAATTGTCGCCGCTTCTGTTTTCTTCTCCGGTAAGTTCGAAGCAGCGGATACCGGCATTCCATTGTTCCGTGATGCTTGCTGTCTGTGTTTGGTAAATAGTTGAGTTCTCTCCATTATATTGGCATGAGAACGAATTTGCCGTTCCAGGGATTGAAAGCTGTGAAACCAGCACGTTATCATTAAGTCCAGAAATCCATTCGTTGGTTTCGCCGGCATTAATTTCCGGAGCCTGAACCCTGATACAAGTCTTCTGGTGAGGCTTGAGCACAACATTCTGAGAACCCAGCGACAGAGTGCGGCTACTTGTATTGAATCCTGCTACACGAATGGTTACGTTGTCCAAGTTTTGGTTAGGCAGAAGGAACACGTTGAATGTGATTTCTTCACCTGCATCAAGGGTTAGAGGTTTACGTGTATCACCATCATTCCAATACGTGCTGACCGTTGCATAAGTGTTGGTAGTATGCTGCTGAAGCGATTCACAGTATGGTACATTGTTGAAATTTCCGTCTGTAGTCGTGTTTCCCTCTCTCAGATTGCAACGGAACTGCCCTGTAACAGGTTCGCTGTTTGATTCGACGTTGAACGAGGCTATCGGCTGTTTGGTGGGACCTACAAAAGTGATTTCGAGCGTGGTTACCAGCGGCACAAAATCAAGTGAAATGCCGTCTTGTTCTGCATCAGGAGCCGGCACCTTATAGCCTTTGTTTATAGCTGCCATGTAGAGCCAGTTCATATTTGGCTTGGCTGTCCATGTATTGCCGCTTTTGGTGATGGTGTGTTCCTGATTGATGGGCACGTATCCTGTAAGCACGCCGTCTTCGAAGCTCACGAGATTTCTTATCTGAGTGTTCGTGATGCTTGCTTTCGAAGGATAGACAGCATAAAAGTCTTGCGTTGCGCTCGTTCTGTCCCACTGCAGTCCGTCTTGTCCGTTGATAGCGGCAAGATAGGCTTCGCTTGCATCTGTTTCTTTAATACCCTGAATGTCGTAATCTACTTGCTGCTGGTTGGGCGAAGTGGGAGAATAAATTGATACCTGATCAGTAGATTCCCACGTGATATCTTGACTTTCACGAAAACCGAACTCACCTTCGTGTCCTTCCGTAAAGTCATAGTCACCGTATGCAACACGCGTTATCGGACCGGCATATTGTGCGCTTGCACCAAACACGATTCCGTTGCCTTGCGGTATATTGTTTTTTCCACTTTCCAGCTCGTCGGAACATCCGGCGAAAGCAAGAAGTGCCAACGTGCCCATAAACGGCACGCCTAAATAGTGTTTCAGTTTCATATCAGTTACTCCTTTCTTTTTAATTATTTGATGATGTTCCCCAGATATCTTGACCTCGGTTTGTGAAATCAAAATTCTCATCAATTTGCTGGCTTCCTGCTGTGACGTCACTGTTAGGTTCTTCTTTGTCGACCACTGAAGCAGTCATAAACCCCTGCTCCAGTTCCACCTCCGTTTTCTCGGTGAGTGGAGCAATGTACTCTTTCTTCATAGTTTTCCTTTCTTTTTTAGTTTATTGGTTTGAATTTGAATCTCTTGAATGCGCTGGAGGCAGCCGCCGGCCGCCAGGCCAGCAATGTTTTTCATTTGCTTTTTCCGTTCATTCGCTGTTCCCTTTTAATTTTTTTAATTACGTGAGTTCTGTATAATGTTGATTTGTTCCCCTAAATGGAATAATAGCGGTAAAGTATCAAATGTTGTGGTGCTTGAAACAACATTTTAACGATCCCGCTACATCCTTAGCGGCTAAAGTTACGTATATTTATGATATGACGGATAATTTTTGCGAAGAATTTGCTCTTCGGGTGGTAAAAAATGCCAAAAAAGACAAATTTCGCGCTCTGATACCCTAGGAAATGCAGGTTTTGTGGGCAAAAGAAGTCCATTCCGGATTATGCAATTGTACCGGCGGAGCGTCATTTCTTTTTCTTCGAATGCCCGTAGCCGTATCCATGTCCGTAACCGTAACCATATCCATATCCATATCCGTATCCGTATCCCCGGCGTTTCGGATCCACTCCGTTGAGAACGAGCGCCATGTTGCGCAGCTTCTTTCCTTCGTAGAGGTCTTCGATGTCAGGGAGCTGGCGGCGGTCCAGGCGTCCGGCGCGAGCCACAAACACGGTGAGGTCCGCTATACGGTTGGCGATGCTGGCATCGGCGATGATGCCCACAGGCACGTTGTCGGCAATGATATAGTCGTAACGTTTGCGCAGTTCGGCAATCAGTTCGTCCAGTCGGCTGTCCATCAGCAGTTCGGCCGGGTTGGGAGCCGAGGGTCCGGACGGAATGACATCGAAGTATTCGTGCTTCTGGATAATGTCATCTACGGTGACCGAAGAGTCGGACAAGTAGTTTGTAACGCCGTTTTGACGGCTTCCGAAGCGGTGGCTCAGCGTACCCTTTCGGATGTCGAGGTCTACCATGACGATCCGTTTCTTTGTATAAGAAAGGCTGGTGGCAAGGTTCTGCGAGATGAAGGTCTTTCCGGCACCTTCGCTGAACGATGTAAATGTGATCACCTGTATGGGCTTGTCTTTGTGCGACATGAACGAGATGTTGGTGCGCAGGATGCGGAAGGCTTCAGACACCATGCCGTCTTCGTCCGCTATGCCTGCAGTTCTTCCATTCTGGTGTTCTTTCGATTTTTCCTTGTCGAAAGGAATCTCTCCGAGGAACGGCACGTTCAGTGCTTTTTCCACCTCCTTGCGGCTGCGTACACGTGTGTCCATGAAAAGTACCAGCAGGCATCCCACAGCCGGCAGGGCGATTCCGATAAGTATTCCGAGCAGCAGAATGCGGTTCCGCTGGGGTGAGATGGGCGAATCGCTTCCTTCCGCTCCGTCGATTACCCGGGCATTGTTGTCCGCCATTGCCTGCGAGAGCGCGTTTTCCTCACGTTTGTTCAGCAGATACAGGTAAAGCGCTTCCTTGATCTTCTGCTGGCGTTCGATCGACAGCATCTGGCGTTCTTTGGTCGGGATTGCCGTTACGCGGTCCTGTGCCCTCATTTCCCGGTTCTGCGCATCGTTCCGCTTTACGTTCAGGCTGACAATCATGTTGTCGACGGCGCGTATGATATTCTGTTTCATGGCCCTGAGCGTGTTGTTCAGCTCTTTCACAACCGGATTGTTCTCGCTGCTGTCGTCTATCAGCCGGTCGCGCTTCAGTTTGGCTGTGTTGTACAGATTGATCTGGTTTTCGATATTCATGTCGCTGATACCGGTGTTCGACGGAATCAGGTCGGTTTCCTTGGTCGGGTCTGTCAGGTATTCCTTGATGAAGTTAGCCAGTCTGAGCTGCGTTTCCAGTTCCAGTGCGTCGGTGTTGTACTTCTGCGATTCAGACATGTACATGCCTGCCGATGAAGCGATATCGATGATCTGGTTTCTCTGCTTGAACGATTCCAGATCCGATTCTACGCTTCCCAGTTCGCTTTCGATGATGATGAGGCGTTCGTTGATGAAGTTGGCCGTATTCACCGCCACCTGGTTCTTGTCTTTCACCGCCTCTTCGTTATACACGTTGATAAGCGTGTTCAGCATGTCTTCCGCACGTGCCGGCGAACTGTCTTTCAGCGAGAGGGTAAGGATGGAGGATTCTTCTTCTTCCTGACGGATTCCGATCGCCCCCTTGTAATAGTTTACCATAGACTCCATCGGACGCTTTACGATGCGGATCGAAGCGTCTTTCCATGAATCGGTATAGAAGTTGGTGGATGTGGCCACGATGCGCATGCCTTCGGCCAGTTCCGTTGTGTCGTTCAGGCTGATGGTATAGTTCGGTTTGGCACTGATGCCTGTAAAGTCCGAAAGCTCCACAGTTTTGTTGTCCTTCAGCGTCAGCGTAAAGGCAAAATGCTGTTCGGGCAAAGCATCCGGGAAATTGACCAGTACGGGCGACTGTGTATACAGCTCGTTGGTGCGCAGTCCGTCTTCCTTCAGGTAGCTGATATCGGCGTGTATCCGCTTTACCACTTCGCGCACCAGTTTCTTGGAACGGAACTGAAGAATTTCGTTCGCTACGTTTACCTTGTTGATGATGTTGTCGAAGCGGTCCAGTCCCGTAGTGGAAGTCTTGTTGGACGGATCTTTGATGATAACGGTTGCCGACCGGAAATAGACCAGCGGCGCACTGGCGTAGCAGTACCATGCTATGCCTCCGCATACCAGTATCGAAATGAGGAACCATTTCCACTTGGATGCGAAATAAACGAGCAGATCCATTACATTGATGCTCTGGTCGTTTTTGTTTGTCGGAGTATTAGTCTGCATAGTTTTTTATAGAATGGTTATTTGATAGCCCACAAAATTGAACATACAACGGTTGCGATGGACAGCAGGGTTGTTCCGATCTGCCAGCCGCGGTCTTCGTTGTCTTTCTTGCGGTATCTGGGTTCTACATATACGATGTCGTTCTGCTGCAGGTAGAAACAGGGTGAGTCGAACACGTCTGTGCTGCGCAGGTCGAGCATGTGCATTTCGCGTTCGCCGTTCACTTCCCGGATGACGGCTACCCGGTCTACCTTCGCTTTCGCACTCAGGTCACCCGCTTTGGCTATGGCTTCCAGAATCGTTATCCGGTCGCCGTTTGTGGTGAAGGTGCCGTTATTTGCAACAGCTCCCAGCATGGTGTACTTGAAGTTGAGGAACTCGATCGAGATGAGCGGGTCGTTCATGTAGTTTCCCTCCTCGATCCGCTTCTTGATCAGTTCTTTCACCTGGCTTACAGTCAAGCCCTCTACGTACAACTTGCCGAGAATGGGAAAGTCGATGTTTCCTGACGCGTCCACGCGGTATCCGTTCTCGTTTGTTCGGGTTGAGTTGTCTGCCGTTACATTTCCGTCGGCTCCGACCTTGAAGTTTCCTCCCGAAACGTTGAACGGAATGGCAAGTTCCGGATTTTTGTTGCTTACCGTGATGTTCAGCCGGTCGTCTTTGTGGATAACAGCTTCATAGCTGGTTTCTACGGGGTATTTTTCCCCCAGCTGCATATCCTGCAGGTAGACGAAATTCTTTCGTGAAGCACAGGATGTCAGCAACAGTACGGCAATCAGACTTGCCCATAAAAATTGTTTGTTCATTGTTGTGTGTTATAAATTTAATGGATTATACTTATTTCTTTTGGAGTTGACAAGCGATTCAGATTCTGAAAGCACAGAAGCGCCGCTTCTTTGTCGGGCCTGCACTCCAACGTACCGACGGTTGTCATTCCGGACAGCCGTGCCAGTGTGTCGTACAGGCAGTTGCGCAGGCGGATATCCTGCGATATGACTGAGCATCCCGGATAAAGGATGGCAAATGCTTTTGTTCCTTCCTTCAGAATGAAGCGGTTTTCGGGCGCCTGGACCAGCCGTACCATCCCTTCTATGGGATAGGAGGCGTTTTTATAGCAGGGCGTCTTTCCGCTCCAGGGTGTGCCGTAGGCATACGCTCTGTCGTTCACGATGCGGACGGTAGGATTGTCATCGTTCAACAGTTCAGCACCCGGTATGCAGGCGGTCCATAGGCTGGCATGGGTGCTTTTGCCTGTTCCGCTTTTTCCCATGAAAAGGTAAGCCTTGTTTTCGTGTGAAACCGTTGCGGCATGAATGGATACAGCCTCATGGAGCAGTATGGCTTGTGCATAAGCGATGCGGATCATGGAAGACAGTATGTTTCCCACGTATTTGTCGCTCCACAGAACAGAAGCTCTGACGGACGAAAAGTCTGGGGATGCCTGTAGCCGATGGGTATAGCCGTTGTTTGAAACATCAACGCGATAGCCTGCGCTTGAAGCGTATAAGCTCAGATGCCCCATGTCATTATCGGTTTCCTCCAGCAGCTTGTCCGAACTTTCTTCCTGCGAAATACCGTCTGGCAGTGCCGAAAAGTTGAAAAGAATCTGTCCGTCCGTATTTTCTGTTTCCCGGAAAGGCCGGAAAGAAGGAAGCAGCTTTTCGATGTCTGATGCTTCAGGCAACTGTACCGAGAACAGAAAGTCTGCTATGCGGAAATAATATGTAGTGCAATTGATAGGCATAAAAATACTTAATCGGAAAATTTAAACTCTAATCTCTCTGCCTCCTTTACCTGAACTGTCCTTTTATCAGGCTGGTGAAAATCCAGAAGGCTTCTGCCGGCGCATAGCGGAAAGCAAAACCTACGTTGCGTCCGAACGAGCGGGCTGTTTCCCATTTGCGTGCTTTGTTTCCCGTGTTGCTGTATAGCGGATTATGCTGTCCGAAGTTCCCCCCCCTCCATACAATGTCGGAAAGAGGCTGCGCTGTAGATGCGGTTTCATCGTATGGAAGACATTCGGCAGGCAGTCCGAGGCAGTCTGTCAGAAAAGCATGCAGCAGCGGATTCCATTGTCCGAGCCCCAGTTTCCGGCATACTGCTTTCATTTCTTCCCGGTTGATTTCCCCATGCAGTTTGTAGCAGGCACGTGCCATGTCGCAAAACTGGCGCAGGCCGATGCCTCGTCCGAGAGCATGTTTCAGGATGTGCAGGTTCAGCAATAGCAGGTTGAGGAAAGGGGAGGGAAGCCGGTAAGGTGCCGATCCTGTTTCTTGAAATCCTTTCTGACGTATCAGCAGGCCGATGGCATGTTGCTGGAATGGATTGTACAGATCAAACAGCCGTTGGTGATGTTCCACCTTCACTCCTTGCCACACATAGAATGCACTGCCGTCGGGTTCTTCCTTTATCTGTATGCGCATTTGCCTTATATGTTGCAGTGCGGCCTCCCTGTCGTGTGCGCTTTGAAAGTAAAGATCGATGTCGCCGCATTCCCTGAGCAGCGGATTTTCGTAAAGCCGGGCTATGCCTTGTCCTTTCAGGAGGATCGGATTCAGTCCTTTTTCCTGGAAGGAGGAGCAGAGAGCCTGCAATGCAGCGTTCATTTTTTTGTTTCTCCGTTCGATGGCATCCGTTTCGGCGGTCCATTGCAGCAGCAATGTTTGGGGAGGAAGCAGATTGTCCGGCAAGCAGCGCAGTCCCTGGAATGTCAGTCCGGTAACCGTCTGCTGTCCGGCCATCCTGAATACATGCTTCCACTCCGTTGCCGAAAGAGGAAAAAGATTCAGGTTGTTCGGGCTGCATTCCCATAATCCGGCCTTCAGAAGCGCAAGCAACGCCGTCTGTTCCCTCTCTGTGTTTTCTGTTTCCCTGGATGTCATAGTTTCAGAGATGTCAGCATATCAGACCGTAAGATTTCCATTCGGCCAGTTGCCTTTCCACGTCGTGCAGAGCCGTATCTTTGTTTGTTTCATATATTCCGCACAGATAGTCGGCCAGTCCCTCAGGGGTTGAATTTCCTTCCTCTATCTGTGTCCATAGCTGTGCAGCCGTCTGATTCAGGCTATATACGCTGCTCATGTTTACATTTCCGTCGCATGCGTCCGCAATCATGTACTGGCTGCCTATTTTTCTCAGTTTCAGTCCGGGTTTCGTCTTTACCATATTTCTTGTTTTAGAATTTTTTTCCTGTAAGAATGGAACTTACCGTAAGGAAGATAATCTTGCAGTCAAGCCACAGTGACCTTTCCCTCATATATTTCAGGTCCATTCTGAGCCGTTCCAGCATTTTCTCCATCGTATCGGTATAGCCGTTGTAGAGCGTGGCCGGAGAAAAAACCCCGGGGCGAAGCTGGTACAGCAGTTCGTAGTTCGGATTTATCGCCGTAATTTTGTCGACAAAGAACTTGCGTTCCGGGCGCGGCCCCACAAAACTCATTTCCCCTTTGAGTATGTTCCACAGTTGAGGCAGTTCGTCCAGATGATGCTCACGCAGGAAACCTCCTATCTTGGTGAGCCGTTTGTCGTTCTTCTGGCATAAAGCCGGTTTGCCGTCTGATTCAGACTGTACGGTCATGGAGCGGAATTTGTAGAGCATGAACGGCTTTCCCCCGTAGCCGATACGCTCCTGCTTGAATATGGCCGGACCTCCATCCTCCCATTTGATCAGACAATAAATAGCCAGGTATGCAGGTGAGAACACCACCATACCCAACAAACTCCCCAAAAAGTCGAAGACACGTTTTGTCCTACATGCAGCAACCGACATGCTTCTGTAATTGTAACTTCTTTCTGCCGTTACATTTGCTTCCAGTGTCTTTGCGATTGCATCTGTACTTTCATTTTTCATAACAATATATATTTAAGCATTTACTTATCATCTTTTCCTTGGTGAATAGCTCCCGGTATCTGCTTGCCGCACCTTCTGAATACCTTTTATATGCAGCTTCGTCTTCCGTTACAGCTTTGATGGCTTCGGCCAGCCTGTGCGCATCTTCCGGATTGACATTCAGTCCGGATATGCCGTGCGCATTAACCCACGCCACTCCTGAATGCGGAATGTTTGTGGCGATGACCGGTTTTCCGCACGACATGGCTTCGATCTGCACGATGCCGAAAGCTTCTGTCTTTTGTATGCTGCTGAGACAGAACACATCGCATGCTCCATAGTATCCGGAAAGCTCTTCATCGCTGATGCGTCCTACCAGAAATACTTTCTCCGACAGGTTCTGTTCTTCGATTTCTTTCTGCAGGTCATCTTTCAGCGGTCCTGTTCCCCCTATCAGGATCACATAGCTTTCATCCAAGTATTTGGCTGCATTGATCAGGTATCTGTAGCCTTTGTAAGGGACCAAACGCCCAAGCGAGAACACGATTTTTTTTCCCCTGTATCTTTCTCTGATTTCTTCTGTTTTTTTCAAGTCCTGTTTTACGGGTGCTATTCCGATCGGGAGGCAGACCGTTTTTTCCTGTACTTTCTGCAGAAAAGGTGATTCGGCCAGATATACAGGCGATGTGCCTATAATCAGGTCAGCACGTCTGATCAGCCATTGTTGCAGCGGCTTGTACAGTTTCAGCAGAAACTGCTGCTTCAATATGTCGCTATGCCAGTGCAGGATGACTCTCCCCTTGTAGCCGGACAGAAACAAGGCCAGGCAGGCCATCGGATCGGGATGATGCACATGGATGATGTCATATTGCCGCTGCATCTTCCGCAGCATAAAGACCATAGCCGGCGAAATCATGGTTGCGGCGGCTTTCATCCATGTATGGCAGCATATTATCCGTGCATGTTCGTTTATTGGAATGATCCTGTTTCCCCCTTGTATGGCAGCGCACATCATGTCACAGTCAGTGTGCTGTTCAGACAGTCCGACAGTTAAGTCATATGCCACCTTTTCTATTCCTCCGCGTATCGGATAAAATTTGCCGAGTTGCAGTATTTTCAACGGTTTATTTTTCATAGAAGTTTTTCATTTGTTTGTTGTTCCCGGCAGCGTCTGACTGTATGCCTCCGCTTTAGAAACTGTTTTGAATTTATCGTGTGCTGATTTGGGATGAGTTTTTGAGGCATTTCCGTTTGTGTGATGAGGAAGATAGCGGGCTATCTGACGAAGAACAGAAGCGGAAAAGACCAAAAAATAGCCCAAAGCACACACGAAAACGAATACATCAAGCCAAGAAAAACTTTTTGGAGAAATTCAAAACAGTTTCTTACTTATTTCTCAAAAGATCAAGGGCTTTTTCTATTACACTATCTCCATTATTTAAAAACGTGTCAATATCTTCTTCAGCTACAATATCTGGTTGAATTCCAACACCTATAAATTCATTTCCATCGGTATCTAATTCATGTTTGGTGCAAATACAACAACCCAATCCAAATCCAAGATCAATAAAGATTGGATTTCCTGTACTTCCTCCGGTAGGAGTCCCGATAATTTTTCCTCTTTTAGCACCTCTGAACAGTACGCAAAAATTTTCAGCGGAAGAAAAAGTGGTAGCATTTACCAATAACACAATAGGTTTCTGATAAATTTCCTTTTCATTAATAGGTAAAATGGGGGCTGGAGTTTGCATATACCATTCCCGCGGATAATTCCAAGAAGCATGGGCTGCTATATACATTGGCGAACTCCATGTTCCTTGTGGAATGGGCAGATGGATAAAATGGCTGACAAGGTAATCTGCATTTAATGAATTTCCACCGCTATTATTACGAATATCAATAATTAAAGCATCTGTTTTTAATATTTCATCATACAGTTCATCGAAATATGCACGATTGAAATCGGAATTTTGAAAACTACCCACAGTCAACAAGCCTATATTATCTTCCTTTACCCTAAAGCTCATCGAAGGAGTATCTTTTTGTAAGTCCCATGAAAGATTTCTATTACTCTCTACTACAAACTCCTTCCCTTTTTCATTCTTGAATAAAATTTTACTTGATTTAGAGCCTTTATCCTTGGTCAATTCAAACTCTGCAAATGGTCTATATTTTGACCATTGGGGAGTTGAAGAAGCTAAATAAGGTCGAATATGTCTATTTCCATAATCCAGTACATTTTCGCCATCTATTTCTACAATCTCACACCCGGGACGTACTCTCGACTGTTGCAGATTTGAACTATATACATCCGTTACAAATACTCTATCACCGATTCTTTTAGTTTTCATCGGAAACGGCCGAATCCAATCAGACGGATTCTTGGGATTATTCATCGGGAAAATATATGTATGTCCATCATGAAGCTGATTACAAAGAATTTGCATCCCTTTCAAGAAATCTTCATCGGATGAAGTTGCTATCAAAGACGGCATCGAAGCTACACACAAACTATCCCAATCGAATTTTAGTTTATCATAAAAAGCAAAATTGTATTTTACTTCTGTGCAAAAACGCGACAATATATAAGCTTTCGTAGGTGCATTTAGTTCGGCTTCCCCAGTTTGTCCATATGCAAAAGTATTTTTTACAAATAAACAAACACATAATAGTATAAGAATCTTTTTCATCTTATGATAAATTCAATATGCAATTTCTATAATCTTAGAATTACCTCTATTCGATTGCAAACATAGGAAATTCTTAATTAATATCATCGCCGTTAGACAAAATCAATTCTTCAATATTGATTTATTTGCCAGTTTGTTCAGAAAAGCCCCATTGCATTATAATAGAAAACAAACATCCGGCTTTGCATCAAAGAATGCAAAGCCGGATGTTTGTTGCGGTGCGTACGGGACTTTAACTTACACAATCAAGAAATCTCACAAAGCTGCAATATGTTGATAATAATCAAGTTATTACAAATCAACTATATTACTAAATATCATTAAATACCTTTTGCTGTTTCAATTATTGGGTGTATATTTGGGTGTTGATTTTAATACACCCAGCTATGAACATCAAGAGAAACATCATCTTTTCATTGGAAAGCCGCAAGAAGAACGGAGTGCCAATCGTGGAGAATGTCCCTATCCGTATGCGTGTTGTTTTTGACAGCCACCGCATCGAGTTCACAACAGGCTACCGCATTGATGTCGCCAAATGGGATGCCGACAAGCAGCGTGTAAAGAACGGATGTACCAACAAACTGAAGCAAAGCGCATCGGAAATCAATGCTGACTTGCTGAAATACTACACCGAAATCCAGAATATATTCAAGGAGTTCGAGGTGCAGGGATTTATGCCGACTACCGAGCAGGTAAAGGACGCGTTCAACAGATTGCACAATGGAAAAAAGGAAGATGAGGAACAGGCTCCGGTCGTATTTCTGCCTTTGGAGGTGTTTGATGAGTTCATCAAGGAGTGCGGTACGCAAAACGGCTGGTCTGATGCCACCTATGAGAAATTTGCCGCAGTCAGGAAACATCTTGAAAAATTCGACAAGGGGCTGACATTTGAATCGTTGGACGAGCCCAAACTGACAAAGTATGTGAATTTCCTGAAAGACACCGAAGATATGCGGAACACGTCCATCATGAAACAGGTCGCCTATCTGAAATGGTTCCTGCGCTGGTGTACCAAGAAAGGATATTGCATGAACAATGCCTATGAAGATTTCAACCCCAAATTGCGAAGCACACCGAAAAAGGTGATATTCCTCACTTGGGAGGAACTGAACAAACTCAAAAACTATCAGATACCCGAAACAAAGCAATATCTTGAACGGGTGAGAGATGTCTTTCTGTTCTGTTGCTTTACCGGACTCCGGTATTCGGATGTACATAATCTGAAGAAAAGCGACATTAGGGACGGATATATAGAAATTACTACCGTAAAGACCGCAGAAAGGCTAATCATCGAGCTTAACAACCACAGCAAGGCAATACTCGACAAATACAAGGGTGTGGAATTTGAGGGGCACAAGGCTCTCCCGGTCATAAGCAATCAAAAGATGAATGACTATTTGAAGGAACTGGGCGAACTTGCCGAAATCAACGAGCCTGTAAGTGAAACCTACTACAAAGGAAGCAGCCGTATAGACACCATTACACCCAAATACGCATTGCTGGGTACCCATGCGGGGAGAAGGACTTTCATCTGTAACGCTCTGGCTCTCGGTATTCCGGCACAGGTAGTGATGAAATGGACGGGACATAGTGACTACAAGGCTATGAAACCCTACATCGACATTGCCGATGATGTAAAAGCCAGTGCGATGAATAAATTCAACCAACTATAAAAACAATCAGCAAGTTTCACGGGATGCCTGTTATTGGGCTTATCTTTGTAACTTTCAATACATACAACAATGAGCAACAACGATAACAATATAGAGAAATATTACTGTCCGATAAACTCGATTAAATATAAAAATGTAGTGTTCGGCCATTGTGTATTCAGTGGTCGAGTCTTATTTTATAGTTCCATGCCCCCTCAAAAGATAGATAACTGGTAATCTTCTTTCT
>ERZ894203.198-NODE-198-length-60758-cov-19.929345_pt1 | contig 60758 bp, 46 predicted proteins | sample MGYA00380286_ERZ894203 | MGnify/ENA primary metagenome ERZ894203 (study PRJEB32331, sample SAMN06328484) | human gut metagenome | biome: human gut microbiome; feature: stool | host: Homo sapiens | collected 2014-02-06 ... | reverse complement strand
CATCCTCGAAATCTGTTTTTAGAAAACATTGCATGAGTTCACTTATCAGACTATCGTCTGCCACTTCAGTATTGACATATACTGACATTTATTATCATTGTTTGCATTACTTTTCTAATCCAATATCACATATCTGCCAAAACCCATGCTTGTATTCTTTCCTATATGCACAAGCTGTCCTGCAATAAGATATTCAAGTGACTCATCGCTTATGTTTCCAAAGACACATTCCCCTTTAATTCCGTGCAATGCAATATGGCTTTTATGTGTATTTGAATATCTGTCAATCTTAGTATGGTACACTTCCTGCTCTTCTATATATGGAAATTCACTTTCAAGATATATTTTTCCTACATCATTTCCCTCCATACAATTTAACAGATATACTCTCCTAATTGCAGCTTCTGTCAATGCCTGTCCGTCAAATTTGTTTAGCCATTGTCCTCTGAATTTCTGTGATAATGGTGTGCAAAATTTCAGTATTTTTCTGTCTGAGCTGTTTAATTTTTTTAATTGATATTCGATATAGTTTGACAGTGTATTTATTATTATTTTGTTATTGTTAATAGCACCATCCTCAAGTATCGGCTGTCTTTTTTCGTTAAATATGCCTGCTATCTCAAATCTGCTTTTTTCTTTTCCTATTCCCTTCATCCCCAGCATATATAATGCCTGCAATATCTGTGAAAAATATATTATAACATTTCCAAATAAGATAATATTTACTTTTAGCTTGTCTCCTCCGCTGAATGTTGTCTGCTTATTTTCACACTCTATTATATATCCCAGACTTTCACCGTTTGTTACATACTTCGGTTTTATTTTTAATGGATGATAAAATATTCTTGGTACCGTACAATCTTCTTTGAATTTACAAGCATTACAATTTCTATCCGACAGGCAATATTGTTCAAGAAGCATTTCTCCCATACCGCCTCTTATCGCCGAAACTTTATTTTCCGGCATTTTTGTATCTTCTGTGAATTCAAATACTAAATTTATTTTACTGTATCTTATATCGAACTTTTCACTGTTTTTCATCCTACAAACTCTCCACAAATCTCATAAATGCTTTCTGTCCATCTTCCGTGCGTTTATAAACTCCTGCACATTCAAGCACCTTAACAAATACTTTGCTTATCTCATCATGGATTATATCCATTATATTTTCCGGAGTTATCGTATAATTTCCTATCCACTCGTCTACCCAGTCAGCGTGTTTTTCAAGTATCTCATCCGCACTAATATCTTTGTGATTTAATATTGCATCTGCAAGGTCGCTCATTTCCTTTTTAAGTCTTGCCGGAAGCACCGCAAGTCCCATTACCTCGATAAGTCCAATGTTTTCTTTCTTAATATGATGAAGGTCTGCTGACGGATGGTAAACTCCCCACGGTGCTTCTTTAGTTGTGATGTTATTGCGGAGCACGAGGTCAAGTTCGTACTTTCCATCACGCATACGGGCAATAGGGGTTATTGTATTATGTGGTTCTCCGTCTGTCTCGCTGAATATAAATGCGTCTTCATCTGTATATGCTCTCCAGCTTGTGAGAATATGGTCTGCCGCATTTACTATACTGTCTGCATTTTTCCCCTGTAAACGAATTACGGACATAGGCCATTTTACAATTCCTGCTTTTACATCTTCAAATCCCGGAATTACAAATGTTTTTTCATAATCAGCTTTCGCCATTGCAAATGTATATCCGCCGCCCTGAAAATGGTCATGACTTAAAATAGAGCCTCCAACTATAGGCAGGTCTGCGTTTGAGCCAGCCATATAATGTGGAAACTGTCTTACAAAATCAAGAATTTTCTTAAATACTGCATGGTCTATTTTCATCGGTGTATGCTCGGCATTAAATATAATGCAATGTTCATTATAATAAACATATGGCGAATACTGCATATAATACTGCTGTCCGTCTAATGTAACAGGAATAATCCTATGATTTTGTCTTGCAGGATGTGAAAAATGACCTGCATATCCCTCGTTTTCCTTGCACAAAAGACAAGCCGGATAACCGGACTTCTTTGCTTTTCCAGCCTTTGCAATATCTCTTGGGTCTTTCTCCGGCTTTGAAAGATTTATGGTAATATCAATCTCGCCGTACTCCGTATCAGTAACCCATTTTTCATCTCTTGCAATTCTGTCTTTTCTTATATAATTGGATGCCTGACTGAAACTATAATAAAAATCAGTTGCCACCTTTGGAGAAACTGCATATTTATCCTTAAATTCTTTTCTTACAATACTTGGCGGCGGAGTTATACAGCCCATTATTTTTGTGTCAAATAAATCCTTTGCAGTAATCGTGTCCTCTTTCATAATGCCGTTTTCAAAGGCATACTTCATCATATCTTCAAGTATCTCATGAACCGGTCTGAATGATGCAGCCTCATGTTTCTCTTCTGAATTTTCACACTTCTGCGACTCACTCAAATCCTTAGCATCAGAATTTTCATTCTTCACATCATATTCCATCACATCAAACAACTCTAAAAGTCTATTTGTAACATAAATCTCATCACATTCCTCAATTAAGCCATTAGCTTTCCCGTATGAAACAAGTTCACTGATATATTTAGTAATCATACTCTCATATCCTCCTGCTGTTTTTAGCAATCCTGTATGCCTGCTTCTTTTTCAAACAGAGAATACAGCACAACAATTCTCATTTATTATCAACTTTAATCAATAACTTTCATTCCACCGTACTTACGAATTTTAAGCACATTGCAAGCACCTTTTCCAAATACTTTATCCATCTTTTCAAGATATTCAGGTACGGCTTCATTTTTAACAAATGCCTGTATTGTTCCTGCAAATCCGCCGCCATGCACACGACATACTCCTTTTCCACACTCAAGTACAGTGTCGCTTATCGCAAGTGCAAGTGATACATTCTGATGTTTTATATCGTTTACAGTATATACATTCTGGAGATACTTGTATGATGAGTCTCCCGACTCTTTTACAAGTTCTAAAAATTCGTCAATCTTTTCTGCCTTTAATGCATCCGCTTCTTTTTGGACACGCTTATTTTCATTTATAAAATGAATTGCACGAAGCACGGCTCTGTCCCCACATTTCTGTCTAATCTCAGCTATATTTTCTATCACATCATCAATTGTTACTTCTAAGAGAACTTCTTTTCCAAAATAAGCCGCAACCTCTTTCATTTCCTGTGGTACTGCCGCATAGTCTGCCGTAAGGTCTGCATGAGAGCCCTTTGTATCCGTAATACATAAACTGTAACCATACTTATTCATGTCGAATTCAACCTTTTCAACAACCGGTTCTTTTGGTTTTGCAAAATTAACATGAACAAGACTTCCTACAGAACAAGCCATCTGATCCATAAGTCCGCAAGGTTTTCCAAAATATACATTTTCCGCATACTGACCGATAATAGCAATCGTGACCGCATCCATTTTTCCGTCATTGTAAAGCTGTGAAATAATAGTTCCCACAACCGTTTCAAATGCTGCCGATGAGGACAATCCTGCACCTATGAGCACATCACTTGTGACATATGCAGTAAATCCTCCAATATCAAAACCGTGGTCTTTTGCACCTTTGAGCACACCTTTTATCAGGGCTTTTGTTGTTTCCTTTTCGCTTTCTTTATAAGAAATGTCATTTACATCAATAACAATTTCTTTATATGTACCTGAGATAAGATGAATCATGTTGTCATCTGTTTTTCTCGTGACTGCAATAGCGTCCAGATTGATAGATGCCGCTAAAATCTCACCGTGCTGATGGTCTGTATGGTTTCCTCCGACCTCGCTTCTTCCCGGTGCACTGTATATTGCTGCATCTCCTTCGCCATAAAGCTTTTCAAACTTCTCAATCGCTTTTATATAACGCTCTGTCTGATACTCTATCCTACTCTCATCAACATAAATGTCTGTCAACAGGTCTTTGTAATCACCTTTCTTTAATACTTCTTTTATTTCATTTGTTTTTTTCATGCACAAAATCCTCCCAATTTTTATTATGTACTCTCGGTATTTTATTTCAACATAAAGCTAAACCTTTCAACATTTAACTCTAATATAATGCCAATTTATTATAATGTCAATAAAAGTTTACTTATTTTTACTAAACTTTTGTAACAGTTCAGCCTAAAAAAGATAAGTCAATAATACATGAGCTTGCTCAATGTATTATTGACTTGTTTTTTGGGGCAGAATAGCCTTTCATTTATGAAATGAAGTAAACTCAAGCTGCATAGCAGCGACTGACATAAGCATTATCATGCTTATATACATTCAAACTGTTTTACAATCCCTTTTATACATTCATTCAAATCAGGTTTTAACTGTTCAAGTGATACCGGCGATGAATATAATATCGCATTGTAACAGGTTGAATTTACAAGCTCAACTATCATAAACATCATCATATCTTCATTTCTGAACTGCCTTCCCGACTTTTCTATAAGTTCATGAAATATATCCATGCAGCTCTGGTTTTCATGCTGTCCTATGCGGATATTTGAAAACATCGCCCAGCTTAAGTTTTTTGAGATAAACCTCATCAAAGCCTGATTGTTGCTAAGCTGTTCAACAATATTATCAGCTATAAACAAAATACAGTCTTCAAGGTTTTTACAATCACTTTTTTCAAGCTCGACATTCGCATTCTCAAAAAGTTTGTCTGCCTTATGCGTGATAAGTCTGTCTCTTATGTCATACTTATCCTTAAAGTAAAGGTAAAATGTTCCCTTTGCCATTTTTGCATTTTTTACTATCTCTGAAATTGATGTATTGTTGATTCCTTTTTCCGTAAATAATTTGAATGCTGATGCAAGCAACGCATCCTGCTTATTTTTCTTTTTTTCTTCTATCTTACTCATCTGCATCACCTGCTTCTGCCGGTCTATTTATCATCATCTTTCTCGATTGATGCTGTTGACATTACGAATTTAACGCTTCCTTCCATTCCGTCTGAAATCTTTGAGAAACTCTTATAGTTGTTTGATGCCTTTACTATCTTGTCAAGTCTGTCTCTGAAATCATCACCTGAGTCAATAACATCATTTACTGTTCCTGTAAGTTTTTCGATTCCATCCTCATTAAACTCTACAACACCATCCTTAAGATCGCCTGCTCCATCTGCAAGCTTACCAATGGCATCTGATACATCACCTGTTTTTGATACAAGTGTTGAAACTCCGTCAAAGAGTTTAACTGCACCTGAAGCAAGTGATTTAGCACCGGTTCTTAATTTATTGCTGCCTGATGTAACTTTCTTTGAGTTCTTTGTTATTGTCTTTTCATTCTTGATAAGCTTATCTGCTGCCTTGTCAAGCTTTTTATTATTTGATGTAAGCTTTGTTCCTGCTTTATACATCTTCTTTACACTCTCATCAAGTTTTTCAACACTAGGATTAAGCTGCTTGCTGTATGCTGTTGAAAGTGCACTTCCCGCATCTTTAAGCTGTGTGAGTTTATCACTTATTCCGTTAAGCTCTGAATCCTCTGATTTGGTATTTGTGCTTGATTCCATCTGCGTAAGTCCTGCATTTACCTGGTCAAGTCCACCGTCTACTCCGTCAAGTCCCGTATCTACCGATGTAAGTCCTGCTGAGACAGTGTCAAGTCCTGTGCTTAACTTATCCATTCCTGCTGAGAGACTGTCAAGTCCTGCTGATGTCTTATCAAGTGTCGAATCCATCGTGTCAAGTCCTTTTACAAGAGCTGATGAGTCGGATGTTGAATCTTCTATTGTTTTTCCTACTGTCTGTGAAGCTTTTACATACTTCTCTATTGCTTCAATCTTTGCCTTGTCTGCGTCTGATGCTGTTGCCTTAAGTGTCTCTAACTCTGCGAGCATAGTGTTTACGGTATCATCACTTACCGCGATGTTTTTAGCACCGTCATTTATTGCTTTAACTCCTGATTTTACAGAAGATACACCACCCTTTACGCCTGTTACGGCTTTCTTTAATGTAGTATCTGAATCGCCTGAAATGCTGTCTTTAGCACTTTTGACTCCGGCTTTAAGTCCGTTGTCTCCTGTTACACCTGTCTGTAATGCTGAAACTCCGGCTTTAATCTTTTTAACTCCGGCTTTAAGTCCATCTTCGCCTGTCACACCGTTCTGGAGTGAGACAACTCCACTGTGAAGTGTATCTATTCCCTGTGCAAGTGTGTCAACGCTGTTAAGGGATGTATTTACCGTAGTAACATATGTGTTAAGGTTCGTGTCAAATGTCTTAGAACCCTCTGAAAGCTTTGAAGTTCCTGTCTTCTGGAGTGTTCCCACTGCATCTACTATCTTTTTCGTATTAGAAGAATAGGTTTTTACACTCTTTGAGAATGTCTTTGTTCCTGCAACATATGTGATAACTCCGTCAAGAAGTTTGTCAGTTCCTTTTGTGTAGGTCACGATACCGTTTTTAAGTGTGTTGCTTCCGCTCTTTGCTGAACTTACGCCACTCTTGAGTGTATCCATACCGTCTGAGTAATCACCGAACTTATCATTCAATGTATCAAGATTTGTGCTGAGCTTATCTGAACCGTCGATAAGTTTCTGTGTTGCATCTGTAAGGTCATCGAGTTTGTCAGAAAGGTCATCCATATTTCCTATATCATCAAGATCCATGTCTGAGAAGAACTCAGATGTTGCAACTGTGTATGTTGATTTCATCTCAAAGTCAGTAACATCCGCCTTTATAGTAACCGTATCAGTCACTTTATCATTTATCTTGCTAAGGTCTATATCAACATCATCACCGAGGTCGAGATTGTCAAGGTCAAGGCTTTCTGAAAGGCCCGGCATACCATATGCCATTACTATATTGTTCTCACCCTCTGATACTACACTTCCGTTATCTATCGTCAAATTTTTGAAATTGTCAACAGGAAGTATCATACCTGTAACCATAACGAACGGTGTGTAGATATCTACATCTTTTTCACCAATCTTTTCTGTCTTTTTTGAAGTATTAGTATATTTAATCTTCATCTCAAGCTTTCCGCTTTTTCCAGCGAGATCCTTTGCTGCAATTTCCTTGCCGTCAAGTTTGTAGGTTATTGACATTCCGACAGGCATTTCTTTATCAGTTTTTCCCTGATAATAAATATCATCACTTTCGGTATTCCAGTTTACTGTATCTCCGTCCTGTGTGAATTTTTCATCACCCTTTGTATTTGTTATATCTTTAAGGTCTGAAGAATCTTTTACTTCACCCTTATTTGCTGCATTTTTAAGCCAGTCAGAAACTATAACATCTGTTTTCTTTCCATTTGCATCGAGTGTTGCATAAACAGTCTCCTGCTTTGAAACATCTTCTGAATCAAGTCCTGACTTTGAAGAAGTCTTAACATCTTCTTTTACTTTATCTACCTGTTTTGCAACTACTTTGTTTGTAAGAACAAACATATGAGATGCATACTCTACACTACCAACGAGCAGTCCTGCTGCTAAAAGTCCTGTAACACCGATTTTGGCAACTTTTTTAATATTTTTTCTCATGATACTGCCTCCTATATATTCTAATGCGTGTCATATTAATAAACGATTTTATATATTTATGCCGGGGACCTATATGTCTGCCCCATGCATCATTACTCTGTTCTATTTTGCCTCAAGTTTCTTTTGTGCATCATTCTTTGCAACTCCTGCTTTTATCATATCCCATGAACTTCTTATAATGATAGGATCAAATATCCAGAGCATTGCAGGAAGTATGCATATAACAACTATCATACTTATAATCGCACCTCTTGAAAGAAGATTACATATAGCACTTATCATATCAATAGCTGAATATGCCGTTACACCAAATGTTGCGGCGAAGAAACAGAAACCACTTGTAAGTATTGATTTCATTGAAGTTTCATGTGCTATCCTTATCGCATCTTTCTTACTGCATCCGTTTACCGTTCGTTCCTTATGGTATCTGTTTGTCATAAGTATCGCATAATCGACTGTCGCACCAAGCTGGATAGTACCGATAACGATACTTGCAACGAATGCCAGTGAAGTATTTGTATAGTATGGAACCGCCATGTTGCAGGCAATCGCAAACTCAATAACCGCTACAAGGATGATAGGTATTGAAATTGATTTGAATGTTACAAGGATGATTATAAATATAGCAGCTATAGATATATAATTAACAGTCTTTAAATCTATATCTGTAGTGTCCTGAAGATCCTTCATAAGAGGAGCTTCACCGATAACCATCGCATCTTTCTGATAGCCTTTTACGATTTTCTGCATCTCATCAAGCTGTGCATTTACTTTATCGGTTGCCGAACTGTAATCTGAGCACACAAACTGTAATTCATACTTGTCAGTTTTTAACATACTCTTTACATCTTCAGGTATCATCGTTTCAGGGAAGTTTGGTCCTACAAGTGAGTTAAGACCGATAACCCATTTAACCCCGTCAACCTTTTCAATCTTCTTAATCATCTGGTTCTTGTCTTTTGCACTAAGACCGTCTTTTAAGAGAACCATATGAACATTACTCATATTAAAGTGTTCTTTAAGTTTGTCATTTGCTTCTGCACTAGGAATATTCTTTGGAAGTCCCTGGTCGATATTGTAGTAAATCTTATAATTGCTGTTTCCGTATATCGCAGGTCCGAGCAGTACAAGAAATACCACGATAGCAATTTTATAATGCTTTACGATAAAGTCAGAAACCTTTGTAAGTGGCGGAATAAGAGCCTTGTGAGTAGTCTTTTCGATTGCATTATCAAATGTAAGAATCATTGCCGGAAGAACTGTTACACAAGTTATAACACCAATTACAACACCCTTAGACATTACGATACCGATATTTGCACCGAGTTTGAATGTCATAAAGCACAGAGCCACGAAACCGGCTATTGTCGTAACAGAACTGCTTGATACTGACTTAAATGTGTTTGATATTGCATGAGCCATTGCTCTCTTTCTGTCATCCGGAAATCTCTTTTTATTCGCTTCATAACTCTCAAGAAGGAATATCGAGTAATCCATCGTAACCGCAAGCTGAAGTACCGCCGCAAGTGCCTGTGTGATATATGATATTTCACCTAGGAAAATATTACTTCCGAGGTTGAACACTATTGCCATTCCTATATTTGCAAGGAATATAAACGGTGTAAGGAATGAATCCATCGTGATAAGAAGAACCACAAGTGATAAAACTGCTGCGATAACCACATATATCGGCATCTCCTGTAAAGCAAGGTTCTTAATATCAGTAACGACACCTGACATTCCGCTTGCATAAACATCTTTTCCAACCGTCTTACGGATATTTGTGATGGCATCCATCGTATCGTCCGCTGATGTCGTATCATCAAACAAGGCTATCATCATAGTTGCGTTTCCATTGAAAAAGGCTTCTTCAAGATTTTTAGGAAGCATCTCCGTCGGTATGCTTATATCAAGCATATCATCATACCAAAGTACATCTTTAACATGGTCGATACCCTCAATCTTTTTCTCAAGTGCTGCCGCCTGTTTATTCGACATATCCTCAACAACTATCATAGAAAAAGCACCCATTCCAAATTCATCAACAAGTGTATCCTGACCCGATACTGTTTCAAGAGTATTCGGAAGATAAGATAATACATCGTAGTTTACTCGTGTGCTTACATATCCAATCACAGATGGAACAAGCAACACACACGCAATAAGCAGGATTATGTTCTTATGTCTTGTAATCCATTTTCCTAACATTTTTTCTCGTCCTTTCTTTATCCTGTCCGACTAACAGCAAACAAAACAGCATACCGAATCGAACATTAATTGACCAATTTTCATCATTAAGTGACCATCGGTCATTTCTATAATCCATATACTACAACAAAAATGACCAACAGTCAACATCAAATTTGACTATTGGTCATTTTTATCAAAAACACACAAAATTCACATATTTTATGGAATTATTATATCCATAACTCACAAAACAATCATATTTTGTAACAACAATACAAATATCAGACAATCATAATCTTCCATCAAGCTGCTAAAATACAGTTATCAAACAAAACAAACTTATTAACAACTTATCTAAATCTTTTTATCATCAATCTTTTTATCATTGCCAATAAAAGTAAATTGGAGTTTGACACCATAATAAATAATATTAATCGGTATTATGTCGTCGTCAGTACTTAAGGGTGGTATTCTCACCCTTTATGTACTGTTACGAACGACAGCATAGCGAAAGCGTACCGATGTTATTATTTATTATGAGGCAAACTCCTCATAATGTGGTTTATTTAGCAAGCAAAAGCATAATCTCATTACTTCTGTTTACAAACTCCGTCATCTCCTCTGCCTTAAGCGGATGGTTCGCAAGTACGGCAAGGTCATAGAGCTGTTTACAGAACATATCAACATTTTCTGCATCCTTATTATTAAGAATATACTGCACAAGTTTGTTTGATGAGTTGAGTACAAGTGTTGCAGAGTCTCCAAACATATCCATGTCCATTCCTGCTCCGCCTGCACTATACATCTTCATCATATCCTGCATACGGCGTGTCTCCTCTGAGAGTGTGAGCATTGATGAAACATTCTCATTTTTAAGTTTCTCTACTTTTACTTCAAGATTTTCTTTTCCGAGTGCTTTCTTAAAGATTTCGCTAAGTTCCTCGGTCTCTTTCTTGATAGTCTCCTCGTCCGCATCGTCCTTCATTGTATCATTAAGACCTGCATCTATACGCTTGAAGCTTACTTTTAAATCACCCTGCTCAAGCTGTGAAATAAATGCCTGGTCAATATTATGACTCAATATAACTGCATTTATATTCTGCTCCTTGAACATATTTACATACTGGCTCTGCTGCTGCATATCAGTTACATAGTAAACTGTCGTTGGTTCTTCCTCGTTTTCACCGTTTTTATTTTCTGATGCATCTGTGTTTTCCGTATTTTCAGCAGTATTTTCCTTTGTATCTCCGTCTTTTTCTTTGACTGCATCAACATATTCAGGAAGCGTGATATATTTATCATTTAAATCCTTAAAGATGATATAATCTGACATCTTTTCTCTGAACTTACTGTCTTTTAAGCATCCGTATTTGATGAATGGGCTTATATCTTCCCAGTATTTCTCATAATTTTCTTTGTCTACTTTATACATTCCTGAAAGCTTGTCGGCAACTTTCTTTGTAATGTAATCAGAAATCTTCTTTACAAAACCGTCATTTTGCAATGCACTTCTTGAAACATTGAGTGGAAGGTCAGGACAGTCGATAACACCCTTAAGAAGCATCAGGAACTCTGGAATAACTTCCTTGATATTATCAGCGATAAATACCTGATTATTGTAGAGTTTAATAACACCCTCAAGATTGTCATACTCCGTATTTACCTTAGGGAAGTATAAGATACCTTTAAGGTTGAACGGATAATCCATATTCAAATGAATCCAGAAAAGAGGCTCCTTGTAGTCATTAAAGACTGATCTATAAAATTCCTTGTATTCATCATCTGTGCAATCATTAGGATGTTTCATCCAAAGCGGAGTTGTCGTGCTGATAGAAACAGGTCTTTTATTTATCTTCACTTTTTCTTTGCGTGGTGATACCTCGACAACTTCTTTTTCTCCGTTCTCATTTTCTCTTTCCTCTGTCTTTGCTTCCTCGACAATGTTTTCAACTACAACATCATCTTCACGGAGTTCTTCCTTATCTATAGTCTCATACTCCTGCTCGGCTCCCTCTTTTGAAAGGAATATCTCTACAGGCATAAATGAACAGTATTTTGTAAGAACTTCTCTTACACGGTACTCATTTGCAAATTCTAAGCTGTCCTCTGAAAGGTAAAGTGTGATAGTTGTACCTATCTCTTTTTTGTCTCCCTCTGACATTTCAAAGTTGATTCCACCCTCTGACTCCCAGCGTACAGGTGTTGCTCCCTCTTTCCATGACAATGTGTCGATAGTAACTCTGTCGGCTACCATAAATGCTGAATAAAAACCAAGTCCAAAGTGTCCTATTATCTGCTCCTCATTTGCCTTGTCCTTATATTTTTCAAGGAAGTCAGTAGCACCTGAAAATGCGACCTGATTTATGTACTCGTCAACCTCATCTTCAGTCATGCCAAGACCGGTATCAGTGAATGAAAGACTCTTTCCTTCAGTATCAACAACAACCTGAATACTTGGCTTGTAATCATCAGGAAGTGTGTACTCTCCCATAATATCAAGCTTTTTAAGCTTTGTAATCGCATCACATCCGTTTGATACAAGCTCACGGATAAATATATCATGGTCTGAATAAAGCCATTTCTTTATAATAGGAAACATATTTTCTGATTCAATTGATAAACTGCCTTTTCTGCTCTGCATAATAAAATCTCTCCTTTACTTTTATATTCACTATAATCAGCCCTTTTCCACAGGACTTTTATCTACGATTTATTTCGTCAGCAATCATTGTCATTGACTGCTAACAGCTTTCACAAAGAGTATAATAATACGATATTAAAAAAATGTCAAGAAAAAATTAGCACTCTTTTGAAAAGAGTGCTAATTTATGTTTTTCTGATTAAAGACGGCTTGTTCCCCGCCTGATTATTACCCTATGCAATATAAGCATAAAATTTTCCTGATTGTCTTAAAATAGCGTTGTAACTTCTCCTACAACTTTTTCTCCACAATTCCCCTTAGAATCATATGCAGTAACCGCATACTCGTAAGTAGTACCTGAATTTGCAAAAATATCGTTGTAAGACTGTGCCGTATTTGTGTTGAGCATTGCTATATAAGTCCATGTCTTAGTGCCTTTAACTCGTCTATAAACATTACAGTAAGATGTATATGAATTTGCCATCCAGCTTATCTTTACACCATCCATTGTTGCCTGAAGTCCAGTTATCGCTGCCATTGAATTTTTAGAATATACTGTAAGTTTCTTTTTCCGGCTTCCTACCGTAAATTGAAGCTTTGCGTTAAACACCTGATTTTCCTTAAATTTAACAAGCCATTTATCATATGATATGGCACCGCTCTTGGCATTCACCTTAAGTTTCTTTGTTTTCCATGTTGGAAATATCTTTGCAACAACATTCATATTTTTTACTGCAGTTCGGTTTATCTTGCTTATATCTGTATATCCGTCCTGGCTTACAAGTTTTATTTTAACTTTGGTTGACGGTTTCTTTACATATCCGAGTACATAACATATATTGTTTGCCGCATCTCTTCCAAGTTCATTATACGCAAGCTGTGTATAATGTATTGTACTGTGTATTTGATTTAATGATGTAGGCAGTTTCAATGATTTACTTCTTGTCTTATTATATGAAGTATATTTCGCATTGGTTTTATACTTATTTTTGAAATAACTTTTTACTGTATTATCCGTAAGCCACACTTCTGACAACTGGCTTGCGAGAAAAATGTCCTTATATGCCGCTTTACCTGAATTACACATATAATACTGTGCTTTTCTAGGACCTGTCAGCTCAAGGTCAGCAAGTGATGTCGGTTTTCTGTGCGATCTTACCATAAGTATTCCGCCAAACTCAAGTTTCTTATTTACATACTTATAATCTTTTGCACTGTTTCCCTTAAGCTGTTTCTTTAATGCTCTGTGCATTTTCATATAATATGTGAGATATTTTCCGGCTTTCATCTTAAAATCCTGTTCTCCCTGAAGCCAGAAATATCCTTTATGGCTGAGCTTATAATGTCCGGCTTTTATCTCATTATTAAGGGTACGCTCACAGGCTTTATAAAGTGCTACAGCCTGCCAGAAATTATTATCTTTTCCCGCTTTCGGCTGCCATGTAGTAATAGAACTTCCGCCATGTGCCGCATTTACAACCCATACTTTTTCCTTTAATTTATTTGTCCACTGGTTTGCCAACGCACTGTCAATACCTGATTTTGCCTTTGCCCCGCTTGCAGAAGTAAGATTATTTGTCCTGCACCACTCATAATCCGAACTGTTATCGGTAAGAGATTTTGGAACAAACTTCGATGCATTTGCGACTGAAAGTGCCGGTGATGTTTTACTCCAATTTGCAACTCTTTTATAATGAGAACGACATGACGGACCATATGTATTATAAACTTTTCCTGCACTGTTTAATATGGCATTATTTGTATATTCTGCATTCGTTTTATCATCACTATGGCTTCCCTCCATATTACTCTGACCTATAAGTAACAAAAGACTTATCTTTGCCGGCCTGACTAATACTCCATAAGTTGTTCCATCCTTAAGCTCAACTACAGCTTTTCCACAACCTACCGCAAATATCTTTTTATGGTTGCTGTTTGCCACACTAACAATCTTTCTGTCTTTTTTTCCTGTTGTAACATTAGTCGATACAACATTTTCTGTAGCTATTCTTCTTATCTCTTTATTAAAGGTATGCCTGTCATCATATTTTAATGTAATTTTCTTTTTTGTCTTGGCATAACTCACTAATGGAGGAAGTGTTGTGTTCTCCGGTTCTGCCGTCGGTTCCGGACTCGCTGTATTCTCCGGATTTTCAGTTTCCGAAGGTTTCTCCGTCTGTACCTCTATATCATTATCGGTATCTGCTGATGCCTTTTGGTTATTCAGGCTATATCCTGCCACTCCGAATAACATACATATTGCTGCTATTAAAATAATCTGTTTTTTTAATTTCATAATAATATTTAATCCCTATCCCTTTATTTCTTAATTATCATAAATACTGAGGCTGAAATAATATTATCAGCCTCAGCTTGAGTTTAATCTTAGTATATATTTATGTCATTTTTATGCAAATCATATAACTTTATTTTGCCACTATGTTTTAGTGTTTGCCCCTTGCGGTACAAACACTAAAGATTACAGCCTGTCTTAAATGCATCTTCGATGCATGAGGCTGTAATCTGACAAAAATTTAATTCTTTGGCGTATAGCCTGACAGCAAGTGTCAGGCTTACGATTTTACTTTGCCACTATGTTTACAATTCTTCCCGGTACATAAATTTCTTTGATGATGTTCTTTCCGTCAAGTCTGTCGCCAAGTGCTTCTTTTGCTCTCGCAAGTACATCGTCTTTGGCATCGTCTTTTCCAATTGAAAGTGTTACTTTTGTCTTTCCGTTTATCTGAACGGCTATCTCTACAGTTGACTCTACGGTCTTTGCTTCTTCATACTCAGGCCATGACTGCTCGTAAAGTCTGCCCTCACCGCCTATTATCTCCCATATTTCTTCTGTGATATGAGGTGCTACAGGATTGAGAAGTGTAATGAGCGTCTTGTACTCGCCAAGTGTGATACTGTTTTTCTTATAAAAATCATTTATAAGTGCCATCATTGCGGCTATAGCAGTATTGTACTTGAGGTTTTCAAAGTCACTGCTTACTTTCTTTATCGTCTGGTGCATTTTTGTCTCAAGGTCTTTTGAATAACCGTCATTGTCTTTGTCAAGTATCGTCTGAAGTTTCCATACTCTGTCGAGGAAACGGCGGCATCCTTTTACACCGTCATCTGACCAAGATGCACTGAGGTCAAATGCTCCGATGAACATCTCGTAAGTACGAAGTGTATCTGCTCCGTATTCTTTTACAATATCGTCAGGATTGATTACATTTCCGCGTGATTTACTCATCTTCTCGCCGTTTTCACCGAGAATCATGCCGTGTGATGTTCTCTTCTGGTATGGTTCAGGAGTAGGCACAACACCCTCATCATAGAGGAATTTATGCCAGAAACGTGAGTAGAGAAGATGGAGTGTAGTATGCTCCATACCACCGTTGTACCAGTCAACAGGAAGCCAGTATTTAAGTGCCTCAGTACTTGCAAGTGCCTCTGTATTTGTCGGGTCAGTATATCTCAAGAAGTACCATGATGAACCCGCCCACTGTGGCATCGTGTCTGTCTCCCTCTTTGCAGGACCTCCACAGCAAGGGCAGGTTGTATTCACCCAGTCTGTCATTGCCGCAAGCGGTGACTCTCCATTGTCAGTAGGCATATAGCTGTCTACCTCAGGAAGTAAGAGAGGAAGTTCACTCTCGTCAAGAGGTACATATCCGCATTTATCACAATGTACGATTGGAATAGGCTCGCCCCAGTATCTCTGTCTTGAGAATACCCAGTCACGGAGTTTATAATTTACTTTGCGGTTACCAATCTTTTTCTCTGTAAGGAAATCTTTTACTTTCTCCTTAGCTTCTTCTACTGTAAGCCCTGTAAGGAAACCTGAATTTATCATCTTTCCTGTTGCCACATCAGTAAATGCAGCCGCATCTATATCAACAGGTCCCTCACTTCCCTCAACAACCTGAATCATAGGAAGTGAGAATTTCTTTGCAAATTCCCAGTCACGATCATCATGTGCAGGAACTGCCATGATAGCACCTGTTCCGTATGTCATAAGTACATAATCAGAAATCCAGATAGGAATTTCCGTATCATTTATAGGATTTATAGCCGTAAGTCCGTCAAGAACAACACCTGTCTTGTCTTTTGCAAGTTCTGTACGCTCAAAGTCAGACTTTCTTGATGCCATCTCTCTGTATTCCACAATGGCATCCCAGTTTTTAATCTTATCCTTATACTTGTCAATAATAGGATGCTCAGGTGAAACTACCATGTAAGTTGCACCAAAGAGTGTGTCAGGTCTTGTAGTATAAACACGAAGTTTATCCTCTTTATCTTTAATTCTGAAATCAACCTCCGCACCCTCTGAACGACCAATCCAGTTCCTCTGTGAAGTCTTTACTCGCTCGATATAATCTACATCGTTAAGTCCCTCTAAGAGTTTGTCAGCATAATTTGTAATCTTAAGCATCCACTCACTCTTAACCTTGCGGACTACAGGCGAACCACATCTCTCGCATACACCGTTTACAACTTCCTCATTTGCAAGTCCTACCTTACATGATGTACACCAGTTGATAGGCATTTCTTTTTTATATGCAAGTCCTGCATTAAAGAGTTTGAGGAAAATCCACTGTGTCCATTTGTAATAATCAGGGTCAGTCGTATTTATCTCTCTGTCCCAGTCAAAAGAATAACCGAGTGAATGAAGCTGCTCTTTAAATCTTGCAACATTCTTCTTAGTAACCTCTTTTGGATGAACTTTATTCTTGATAGCATAGTTTTCAGTAGGAAGACCAAATGCATCCCATCCCATAGGATATAATACATTGTATCCCTGCATCCTGCGTTTTCTTGCTACTATATCAAGAGCAGTATATGGACGAGGATGCCCTACATGAAGTCCCTGTCCTGACGGATAAGGAAATTCTACAAGTGCATAAAACTTTGGCTTTGTATAATCATTTTCTGTCTTAAAAGCCTTTTCGTCGTCCCATATCTTCTGCCATTTTTTCTCCACCGTATGGTGGTTATACATCTCTGCCATTTTATCCTCCATTTCTATTTCATGTACTTTCGGAATCATACTACAAAAGTAAAAATATAAACATAGCCATACTGCACACACAACCAATAACTGCACCTGCGATAACATCTTTAGGAAAATGTACTCCCGTGATAACCCTGATAATTGCAAGTAACAGTCCCATTATAAGAATTATTGTTCCTAATATCTTATTTATAACCCATATCGAACCGCCTATGACAAATATCGAGAACACATGACGGCTCGGAAAAGAAAGACCTTTTGTATCTTTCTTTATAAGAGGTTTAAAACCGTACAGTTCATATGGTCTTTTTGCATTTATCTTTTCCCTGAACTTGCTCAGCAAAACAAAGAACAGTGCCGGAACCAGGATAAGTCCTGCGACAAGTTTATATTCCCTGCTTACGACAAGCCAGCCTATCTCGACAAAATATAAAAGTGCAGTAAGAACCGTAAGTATCTTTCCAAATATATCTATAACTACCGGGACTGCTCTTTTTCTGCCAAGCAGTCCTATTATCTTTTCATATGTCTCTTTTTTCAAAACACCCTCCGGACTCATACTCATATAACAATCTTAATCATCATTGCTGCTCACACACTGCGATGTGACATTAGCCATATAACATTTAACTGCCATTACTGTTCACACACTGCGATACGACTATCATCATTATAACAACTGCAAATTGTTACCAGAGTAATATCATGCTTACTGTTCCTGCTCCGATTTTGCAATTTCAAGACTGAGTTCCTCAAGCTGCTTGTCATCGACAACATTAGGGGCATCTGTCATAAGACATGACGCATCCTTAATCTTAGGGAATGCAATAACATCTCTGATGCTGTCCTCGTGTGCCATTATCATGACAAGTCTGTCAAGACCATAGGCAAGTCCTGCGTGTGGCGGTACTCCGTACTTAAACGCATCGAGAAGGAAACCGAACTGCTCATGTGCTTTCTCATCAGTAAATCCAAGTGCACGAAGCATCTTCTCCTGAACATCATCCTGATGGATACGGATGGAACCTCCACCAATCTCTGTTCCGTTAAGAACTATGTCATATGCTCTCGCACGAACTTTTTCAGGATTTGACTCAAGGTACTGAATATCATCCTCGAACGGCATAGTGAACGGATGGTGCATTGCAAGGTATCTTCCCTGTTCTTCTGAATACTCAAACTCAGGGAACTCTGTAACCCAGAGGAATTTATAAACATTCTTATCAAGAAGGTCAAGATTTTTTGCAATCTCAAGTCTTAAGTTTCCGAGTACATCCCATACTATCTTATTCTTGTCGGCTGCAAACAAGAGAAGGTCACCTGGTTCACCCTCCATCGCATCAACAAGAGCCTTAAGCTCATCATCAGTCATAAATTTAGCAAATGATGACTTGTATGTTCCATCCTCATTTATTGCAAGGTATGCAAGACCTTTTGCACCGAAGTCCTTTGCAAACTTAACAAGTGCATCAATCTTCTTACGAGGCATACCGCCCTGTCCCTTTGCATTGATACCACGGACTGAACCGCCGTTTTCAAGTGCTCCGGTAAATACGCCAAAACCGCATCCCTTAACTACTTCTGAAACATCCTTTAGCTCCATTCCGAAGCGGAGGTCAGGCTTGTCTGAACCAAATCTGTCCATTGCCTCCTGCCATGTCATTCTCTGAATAGGAAGTTCTATATCAACATCAAGGATTTCCTTGAAAAGTTTCTGTAAAAGTCTTTCATTTACATCCATCACATCGTCTTCATCGACAAATGAAAGCTCCATGTCAACCTGTGTAAACTCAGGCTGTCTGTCTGCTCTAAGGTCCTCATCCCTGAAACATCTTGCAAGCTGGAAATATCTGTCATAGCCTGAGCACATAAGAAGCTGCTTAAAAAGCTGTGGTGACTGTGGCAGTGCATAAAATGTCCCCGGATGCACACGGCTTGGCACAAGATAATCTCTTGCACCCTCAGGTGTAGACTTTGTGAGCATAGGTGTCTCTATCTCTAAAAATCCCTCATCGGCAAGAAACTGACGAATCAATGTTGCAACCTTACTTCTCATAATGAGATTTTTCTGAAGATCAGGTCTTCTAAGGTCGAGATAACGGTATTTTAATCTGAGTTCCTCTTTTGTCTTGCTGTCCGCTTCGATAGGGAACGGTGGTGTATCTGACTCAGAAAGAACACGCAGTTCTTCTGCACGAAGCTCGATGGCACCTGTGGCAAGATTTTCATTAACCGCACCTGAACGTGCCGTAACCTTACCTTTAACAGCTATGACAAACTCACTTCTAAGTTTCTCTGCCTTTGCAAAATCTGCTTTATTTATCTCTCCATCTTCAAAGATAACCTGTAATATTCCTGAACGGTCACGCATATCAACAAAGATGATACCACCTTTATTTCTCTGCTTCTGAACCCATCCCATCATAGTGACTTCTTCACCAATATTTTTTTCACTTAACTCGGCACATCTGCAAGTACGCTTCATGCCTCTCATTGATTCAGCCATTTTGTCTTGTCCTCCAATATCTGTAACTCTTAATTGTCTAATAAAACTCTCTAATCTAGCAGTATAACAGATTTTTTACTGTTTGTGAAGTGGCGAGAAATGGATTTTTTAATACTGCAAATGAGGTGCCAAAATCCTCACACGAAACTTTTCACTTACGATGTTTTCGTTTCCGAAAACATCTACCGTCCATCTATCAACACCTCTTTACCTTTAAACGCAAAGCCGTAATGATGTATATTTTCTGCTTTCACTCCCCGTTTGATTAGCTCTGCGTCATAGTTTTTTTCTTCTATCTGCTTTAATGCTGCGGCAACTGTTTCTTCTAGTGAGTTTTCTTTTCTCTGATTTATCACTTTAAATTCGATTACGATGCCCGGATATTTTTCATTATTTTTGTCTATCGGCTCAAGCATTATGTCATATCGTCCAAATCCGCTTTCTCTGTTTGATGCTATGATATAGTTTTGTGTCTGGTCTACCATAAGACCCAGTACAAAACCATGGTAGAAATTTTCAGGTGCTTTCTTGTCTGATGTATGTTTTCCTGAGTCAAATGAACTGAATGTATTTAATGCAACCTCATTCATGTACTCATTCATGCTTTCTATATCTCCGTTTATAAGTGCTTTTATAAATTCATTTGTTTCCATTTTTGCAGGACTAAACCATCTGAGTATCATATTTTCAAACATAAGTTTTATTTCAAAGTTTGTGAGTGCAAGATTATACATAACTGCTTTTGTTCTATCTCCTGTTAGTGCATCTGATGATATTACTTTAAGATAGCCACTCGCAAGCATAAGACTCCACACTGCATCTTCTGAATAATCAAGTTCTGAAAATACTATCTGCTCATCTATCGGTACAGCTATCGTTTCTCCTTTAAGAAGCATTTCCATCATCATTTTTATATATGAACTGCCTGTTTTCACTAGACTATTTATGAGTCCGTTTGAACTTGAGTCTGCCCAATAGGTTTTAAATCTCTTAAATTTCAAAAAATTTATTATCGACCACGGATTATAAATGTCTCTTTTATCTCCAAATGTAAAGCCATCATACCATTTCTTTACTTCTTCTTTTTTGTCAGAAAGTTCCTGTTCATCAAGTGCATTAAATACTTCTTCCTCCGTAAAACCAAAGGCTGTCTCGTATTGGTTTGATGTTGTTGTAACTACTACAAGATTGTTGAGGTCAGAGAAAATGCTTTCTTTGGATACCCTTGTAATTCCCGTCATTATCGCTCTTTCCAGATAAGGATTTGTCTTAAAAGTAGAATTAAAAAGACTTCTCGTAAATCCTACAAGTTCCTCCCAATATCCGTTTACATAAGCCTCCTGCATTGGTGTATCATATTCATCAAGAAGAATGATTACTTTCTTACCAAAATGCCTGCATAACATTGAAGAAAGGTCTTTGATTGCTCTGCATACGATTTCATTTGACATCTCCTTACTAACATCCGTATCTTTTGAATAATTATCAAACTTATCAAAAATTCCCTTCTCAGCGTCAGTTAATACATTACTCCTAATAAGGTATGAATGTTGTTTATATGCCTCATTTATAATTGATATTATGTCATTTTTAGTATCTTTAAAATTATTCTTCTTTATTTCCGCAAAACTTAAAAATATTACCGGATATGTTCCCTGTAATTCACGATATTTTTCATCTTTCCATATATCAAGTCCTTCAAATAAATCCCCTCTATTTTTATACTCATTTGAGAAAAAGCATTTAATCATGTCCATGTTCAATGTTTTTCCAAATCGGCGTGGACGGGTTATAAGCGTTACTGAATCATCGCTATCCCACCATTCCCTTATAAATAGTGTTTTATCTACATAAAAATTGTCTTTTTCCCGTATTGATTCAAAACTCTGTTTTCCTATTGCTACAACTTTTGCCATATGCCCCCTCCTTACCAGAACATTGCTCTACGAACACCAATAATTGTCGTTTGAATAAATTTGCTGCATACCGTCCATCTATTTGTTTTGTCTATCAGCTCAAGCATTATGTTATCCCACGAATCTTCCACATAATAAAATACTTCACCTCAAAAAACTTCATTATATATAACTTTTAATACATAGTAACATACTGCTTTTTTTGATGCAATAACACTCTTACAATAAATCATATTTGCCGGATTAGAGAATAAAGAGTCGCTTGCGACTCTTTCTCGCTTGAGCGGAATGCGTAGCATTATTTCTTTTCCGCGAAATGTGCATCCTCACTGAGTTTTTTGTGCTATGAAAAACGAGAAGTTTCCTATAACATAAAAAAGCCCATTTGATCTACAAATGAGCAAAAACTTTTTTAAAACAATAACACTTCTTTCTCAAACATACCCAGCGTTTCCATTTGCAATCCATCTGCCATCTCCTGAAGTCTTTTTGTCTCCGGAAAATCATCGGCATGGAATACACGCTGAAACGCAAGAAATACTTCCATATCATAGTCCTCTACTTCATCTATCATTATTGCCATTGCCGTTTTAGGGTCAAATGCCTTTCTATAACTTCTGTCTGTTATAAGAGCCGAAAATACATCACAGGTTCTAAGTATCCTAGACATTTCAGGGATATTTTTTCCCTTAAGACCATCTGGATACCCGGAGCCATCATAATTCTCATGGTGATGATATACTGCTTCTATTATATTTTCAGGGTAATCTTCACCTTTTAATATATCTCTGCTGTATGTCGAGTGCATCCTCACATACTTCATTTTCTCAATAACAAGTGTATCATCCTTTTCATCAGAATACACATATCTGTTTACCCTTAACTTCCCTATATCATGCAAGACTCCTGCAACTGCAATATCATCACGGAATTGTTTGTCTTTTCCCAGTTCTTTTGAAATAAGAACGGCCATATTGCTCACCTCAAGTGCATGGTGCATTTCTGAGCAGACTGTTTCTTTTATCTGTTTAGGAATTTTTTTATTCTCCAAAATCCTATCAAAATAGTTTTCCATAGTAATCTTCATTTCTGCACACATTTTTTTTGTATATCAAGTTTGTGTCAAGTGTGCACAGACACAAATCTTGTGTGTAAAAAATTAGATTTTTCACACTAAAACTCCATTTAGTTTCTTGTCATTATGATATTTATTATCTAAACCTCAATTACTCCTCTGAAAATAACTGCCTTTTTCTTTCTATCATCTCATCAACCCTCGATATATAAGATGTAATATCCTTAACATTCTCGCAACGCTTTACTTTCTCATCGGCAAGCATTTTCTTAGTGCTCGCTCCTGCTCCCGCTGCAAGTATTCCCTGCTTTTCTTCCATTATAAGAATATTGTATATACACTCTTTTCCTTTTCTCGCATATCCGATATTTTCCTGACCGCTGCTGCCAAAGTGTCCTGCCGAGTTTTTCTGGCGGTACATATAGTAAGGTTCATATCCCTCACTCTTTGCAAATTTCTGGCCTATATCGAGCATCTTTTCCATAACAGCCGCCTTGTCATTTTCAGATAATATTCCATCTGCCTTGCCGCTGTTTTTCTTTTCTTCTTCATCAAGTACACTGCGAAGCCTTGAAGCCCTTTTTACGACAAGTGAATGTATAGTCAGACTGTCAGGATTTAATTCTTTTATCCGGTGCAGGGTATCTCTGAAATCATCTTCATTCTCCCCCGGAAGCCCGATTATGAGATCCATGTTTATGTTGTCAAATCCAACCTGTCTGGCAAGCTTAAAAGCTTCTATTGTCTGCTCCACCGTATGTTTTCTTCCAATAAGGTCTAATGTCTTTTGCTGCATCGTCTGTGGGTTTACTGATATTCTTCTGACACCATGATTATACATTACTTCAAGTTTTTCTCTTGTAATGCTGTCAGGTCTGCCTGCCTCTATCGTAAATTCATATCCAAGTTCCATAGGAAAGTTTTCTTTTATGCAACCTATAAGTCTGTCTAGCTGCATTGCCGTGAGCGTGGTCGGTGTTCCGCCGCCAACATATATACTTGTCACATTTTTATTTTTATAAATGTTCGCAAGATACTTTATCTCTCTTTCTAACGCATCAAGATATTTTTCCGCAAGATGACCGAATTTTTCATATGGATATGATGTAAATGAACAGTAAAGACAAGTAGTAGGACAGAACGGGATACCTATATAGAGACTGTAACCGGTTTTGTAATCACATTTTTCAAGAATTTCTGCTTCCTTTTTTGCAATTTCAAGACCAAGCTCAATTTTTTCCTCACTACAGCAGTAAGTATCTCTAAGTTCTTTTCTTACTTCATCCTCCATTTTTCCAGACAATAGCTCATTCATGGCTATCTTTGCAGGTCTTACCCCTGTCATTGTCCCCCATAAAGGTATTACTCTCTTTAATAAGTGACCGTCTGATATATCATTGAGTTTTTCAGCCGGTATATCTCTAAGCTGCTCAAAAATGAGCTTTTTCAATACATTTTTATAATATGTTCTGTACGGATGTGTCGTCTTATCTTTATTTTTATGCCAGTCTTTTTCACCTGTTACCTCTTCCGTTTTCTTTAAGTCGTAATCTCCACAGATAACTTCTACAGCTATCTGTTTCATTGAAAGACTGATATTTACCGTGAGTAAAACATCATCCGCAAACTCATACTCACTTCTTTCCTCACCGCAGATAACCACAACACTTCTCTGTCCCGGAAAAAAACTGTTTACAAGAGCCTGTATCTCATAGTCAAAATCACGCTCTGACAAATTTATCTCTATCATAATAACACCCTATTCCACGGCAAAAGGATTGAGCATCTTCTCATCCTTAATATTTGTCATCATTCCATGTCCCGTATAAACTCTTACATAATCAGGAAGTACAAAAAGTTTCTCTCTTATAGAACGCACTATCTCACCCATGCTTCCTCCCGGAAAATCTGTTCTTCCGACCGACTGCTGAAAAAGAGTATCTCCTGAGAACAATATTCCACTACCTGTAAAGTAGTAACACATTCCGCCTTTTGTATGACCCGGTGTCAGCAGACATCTTACTTTCTCTCCAAGTAATTCTATCTCCTGACCGTCATTTAAAAACTCATCAGCTTTTACCGTATATCCGCCGCCAAACTGTGATGAGAGGTTTATATCAGGATTTTCGAGTGTTTCTTTTTCCGCTGCTGCGGCATAAACCTTTATGCCATATCTGTTTCTTATCTCATCGACTGCACCGATATGGTCAAAATGACCATGTGTAAGAAGTATCGCAACCGGTTTTAACTCTTTCTTTTCTATAAAGTCTGCTATCTTCCCTGCTTCTTCGCCAGGGTCAACGATAACACATTCTCTTGTATCTGTATTACTCAAAAAATAACAGTTTGTCTGAACCGGTCCTACAACCTTAAAATCACATTTTAACTGACTCATCATTATCTCCATTCCACTTATAAAATATATTTCCAAAGCTGCGGCCGTCTGCCACACCCTGAAATAAGCAGTACATATCAAAAAACTTGATACAATCCGCTACGCCTGTGTTCTCTGTATATCTTTTATTCCTTCTATCTGTCTTATCTTCTTTGTAACTTCATGTAACGCTTCAACTCCGCAGATTGCAAAACCTACATTTATCGTTGCTATTCCCTGTTTGCTCGTTCTTATGTTCATCGACTTTACATCTATCTTCAACTCAGTAAATACTTTTGTTATCTCCAGTAAAAGTCCCATTCTGTCATTTGCATAGATGATTATCTCAGCATCATAAAGCTCATTGTCCTTGCCCTCAGGACTTACCTGCCATTCTGCTTCTATTATACGATGCCTGTCCGCCTCTGAAAGATTCATCATATTTATACAGTCAGTTCTGTGTATCGAAACACCTCGTCCTCTTGTGACAAATCCGATTATCTCATCACCCGGAACCGGATTGCAGCACTTAGAGAATCTTACTGATACATCATCTATTCCCGCAACAACTATACCATTTTTAGAACGAACCGATGCCGCTTTATTTTGCTGTGCTCCAGCAGTTGCCGTACTTCCATTTACAGCTTCCAGTATATCCTTATCAGTAGGTGATGTAGGATTTTTCTTTCTGTAATCACTCTGAAGCTTGTTTATAACCTGACCTTCCTTTAAACCACCATGTCCTACCGCTGCAAGAACTGAATCCCAATCCTTAAATCCATATTTCTTCTTACAGGTATCTGTATATTCAGGTTTTATAAGCTCATACAGGTTTATTCCCTGTGCTTTACAGTAATTTGCAAGCAGCTCTTTCCCTTTTATTATATTTTCTTCTTTGTACTGCGAGCGGAACCACTGATTTATCTTATTTTTAGCCTGTGTACTCTTTACAATAGAGAGCCAGTCACGACTTGGTCCTCTTGAGTTTTGCGAAGTGATTATCTCCACTCTGTCACCATTTTGTAATTTATACTCAATAGGCACAAGATTTCCATTTACCCTTGCACCAACCATCTTGTTTCCTACAGCACTGTGAACCGCATACGCAAAATCAATAGGTGTAGAATCTGCCGGAAGATTTTTAACATCACCATCTTTGGTAAAACAGTAAACATGGTCTGAGAAAAGATCCAGGTCACTCTTTAAAAGACTTAAAAATTCCTTATTGTCAGACATATCTCTCTGCCACTCAAGAATTCTTCTGAGCCATGCGAGTTTTTCCTCCTCGCTGTCGGCAGTATTGTGTCCGTACTGGTTTTCCTTATATTTCCAATGTGCAGCAATACCGTACTCAGCAGTTCTATGCATCTCATAGGTTCTTATCTGTATCTCAAAAGGCTGACCCTGCGGTCCTATAAGAGTTGTATGAAGTGACTGATAATTATTTGGTTTCGGCATAGCTATATAATCTTTAAAATGCCCTGGAATAGGCTTATATATCTCATGTATGACACCAAGAGCCGTATAACATTCCCTCTCAGTATCTACGATTATCCTCACGGCAAAAAGGTCATATATCTGTTCAAGTTTTTTGTTCTGCGTTATCATCTTTTTGTAGATGCTGAAATAATGCTTTGCCCTGCCATCGATAGTTGCTTCTATACCGGCCTCTTTGATATGTTTATCTACCTCGGAAACTATCTGCTTGATAAATTCCTCTCTCCTGCCCCTGCCCTTATCTATCCTCTCAACAAGGTCATTATATACATCCGGCTCAAGATATTTGAAAGCAAGATCATCAAGTTCAACTTTAACTTTAGAAATACCAAGTCTGTCTGCGATAGGTGCATAGATATCGAGTGTCTCCCTTGATTTTTCCTTCTGCTTTTCAGGCGTCTGATATTGCATTGTTCTCTGATTGTGAAGTCTGTCTGCAAGTTTTATAAGGATAACTCTTATATCCTTTGCCATTGCAAGAAACATCTTTCTTAAGTTCTCTGCCTGAACTTCTACCTTGTCGGCAACATAGTTTAACTGTGTAAGCTTTGTAACTCCATCGACAAGAAGTGCAACCTCGTCACCAAACTCAGCCGCTATCTCCTCACTTGTCATAACCGTATCTTCAACAACATCGTGAAGCATACCTGCAACTATAGTCTCCTTATCAAGCTCCAGTTCGGCAAGTATGATACAGACACACACCGGATGGATGATATATGGCTCACCCGATTTTCTAAGCTGTCCGTCATGTGCTTTATATGCTATCTTATATGCTTTTTCAATCTGTGATATATCTCCTGACGGATGATATCTCTTTATCATGGCTATCAATTTGTCATAAAGAATCTGTGGATCCGTAAAATCTTCCGGTATCATACTGGTTTTTAATTCCCCATTATCTATCTTCAGCTCCATACTCTTTTTATCAGTCTTATCCATATGCTGCCTCCATCCTGTGTAATATAATTTAAACATTCACAAAGCATTTGATTTCTATTCCTGTGAATAACTCCATGCTGCCTTAATCTGCTTTATAATCCTTCCGGTACTCCACCGCTTCTTTGAATTGGCGATACTATTCGGATCATTTATAAGAAGCTTTCCTTTAGAATCAATTCCTTTTATTACTATAAAATGTCCCTGGGTCGTAAAATCCCCCGGTGACATACTGCATATCATAGGTCTTTTCTGTTTAAGTTCTGCTTTTATTGAAGCAGCATTTAACGAAACTTTCTTTACTGAAAGTTCAAAGTCCTTTGCCCCCTCCGTCATAAGTGTCCATGATGTTCCTGTATCATCATTATAATAATTATTATTTGAACAATATTCCGCTATATCCGCCGGTGTCATTGCCGTATCTTTTGTTATCCCTGCATAGACCATTGCAAGGCAGGTAGGACCACAGCCATTAACTGCAATCATCGAGTTCCCGTATTTTACATATCCCCATCTGGTATCCCACTGCTGTAATAAAGGTATCCCTTTTTTTAACTCATTTGCACTTATCCTTCCATTTGCTTCAATGTCCTTATCATGCTTAGGGTAGCCTGCCACAAACTCTATAGTTTCGTGATTTTTTATCGCAAGATTTAATAGTTCCTTAGGATATTTTGATATGTTCATAAGTATATCTTCAACACCGTCATATCTGCCCTTTAACCTCACAAGGCTGTTATATAGTTTTTCATACCCCTTTGGCACATTTGCAGGTACATCTGCTTCATCATCTGCCGGCTTTGCAGTCGCTTTCTTCTTTTTCACCTCAGATGTCTGTTTATTTTCTACTTTTGGTTCATAAGTCTGCTCCACCATTTTCGGAGTTTCCTTACTGCTCCTTTTTGAACTGCCATGTCCGCCTGTAAGTCCTCTTACTAAAGAAAAAACGCCAAATAAGGCAAAAAGCATAACTATAAGAAGCACAGCTCTAGCTATCATAACCTGCCTTCTTCTTTTTCTTCTTCGTATTCTTCTCTCTAGGTATCTTCTGTACTCTATCTCCTCACGCGTCACTCTATCAAAGCCCCTCTCTGGTTGTCTGTCACACCACGGATGTGAACATTAACCCTCACTTACTTACCCTACATATCAAATTCCATAAGCTTTGCCATAAGCTCATCAAATTCATCTGAAGTGATATTCTCATTCTCAAACTCATCTGTTATAAGTTCCTCTATCTCATCCCACTCATAGCGGCTCTTATTGTCAGCCAATTTATCAATCTCTTTATTCCACTTTCTATAAAAACTGCTCTTATCTTCCTTACCCATATATTTCCTCCGTATCCGTTTCGCTAATCAGACCTTTGTGAAACTGTCTTTATCCTTGATAAATTGCACAAATATAACAAATAATGTTTCACAATAACCTGTGTTTAGATAATAATACATTATACACCCATGTCCGTCAAATTTTCAAACCATTTCATTAAGATAAAACTTATTTTTTTGTAACATATGCTCCCCAAACTGCGAAATCGTCATTTTTTTGTACTTATCATTTCTATTTTCACCACAAAAATCACTTTGTGTATCATTTTTCTCACTGTACTCTGTCATCATACTTTTTCTTCCAAGGTGTATATTCCACTTTCCATTATTTTCTTCTATAAAATCATCTTCTATTTCGACATACATATTCTCTTCACACTCAGTTGTGAACATTTTAACAAAACTTTTTATATTGATTACCCTCGCCATAAGAAGCTCAAATGTCTGTCTTTTTAATATTTTTTGACCCCCTTTAACATTTCTTTCATCATTAAGGATTTTATCGACAAAATATGACTCATCAAATTTAAGCTTTGATATACCTTTTTTCTGCATATCACCTTTGCGGTATGAATATTCAAAAAGTGCATCAATATATTTTTCTGTACCGTCTCTCTCATCAAATATAACTGTCTCAACAGTCTCCGGATTATCTTCACATATATACATCACATACCCCGTGATTTTACCGGCTTTCACAAAAACAGCCAGCTCACCGCCACAGGCTTTCATCTCACGGTTTTTCTGTTCAAAATAAAACTCATCTCTCTTTACATAACAATCAAATATTTCTGACATTATCTTTTCAGACCTGATTATAAATTCCGACTTCTGTTTTTCTGACAATTCAGCATACCCGATAACCTCAATTTCATTTGATGACATTTCAGCATAAACAGCAGCTTTTATTTCATTTTGTGTTATTTTGTCATACCCTGCCGCCAACAATTTATTATCAATATTTTTTCTTTCACCATTCCTCGAAACAATCTCAAATGAATTTACCGTATAAACATTAGTAAAATCATATGGGAGATAGATTTTTTCATCAGCCGGCATCAGATAAACAAACGGTGCATCCTTTTCATAAAGATATCTAAAACTCTCTCTTAAGAGTGCATCCATATATCCCCTGTGCCTGTATGCCTTGTCGGTACAAACTCCCACAATATAATATATTGTTTTTTCACTGCCGAAAAGCTGCATACGGTACGGATTCAGATGCAGCATACTCTCTTCACCGTAAATAATCGTCGTGCTCTCTTTCCATCTGTCTGAAAAATAAAACGATATATATTCTGTGCTGTCATCAAAATTATTTTCCCACAACCTCCTGCATACTTCCTCCAGTTTTTTTGTACGCTCACAAGGCTTTATAATTTTCACCTTGGCTTTATCATATCTACTCATGCTTTTTTCCAATCTCCCTGTTTACCATCATATCTAAAAGAATATTTCCAACCGGTCCCTGTCCTGCCTTACAATAGAACATATTTTTCACTCGTTCCCTGTCTTTTCTTCCGTAATCTCCACCGTTTTCAATGACTCCTTTTATCTGTTCAAAAAGTTCGTCAAAATTTTCCGCTTTCTCTCCCGGCGTTACATCCTCATATTCAAAATACATTTCCCTGTCTTTTTCAAGATAATGCTTATAATCATAGCAATAAAACAGTATAGGTCTGTCAAGCAGCAGATAATCAATATAAATACTTGAATAGTCTGTTATCAGTGCTTTTGATTCGATTGTAAGTATCTGTGTGTCTATATCCTCTCTTGTAATATCAATAATATGAGGATATTTTTCAAGTTTTTCAATTTCCTCCCTGTGATAAAAATGTTTCTTTATAACAAGATAATAATCTTTCCCTGCAAGGTATTTTTCAAGTTTATCCAGTTCAAAAATCTTTTCAATATGAATAGGTTCTTTTCCTTCATTTCTATGTGTCGGGCAATAAAGTATTATATTTTTACCCGGAAAATAAGGCTTCGGTTTTTTCTCATCAAAAAAAATATCACTTCGTGGCTGTCCCAGACATATTATCTGGTCTTTTCTTCTTCTAAACGCACTCTGATAAATAGGCACAAACATCTCACTTGTCGCAACAAAGTACATTTTTCCAAGCGGTATATAAATAAGACTGTCTCTTAACTTCTGTTTCGGACTGTCCCAGTTTTTTTCATATTTGTTGTCATAAACTACTTTTTTAAGCGGTACACCATGCCAAAGGTCGATTATTATCGCATTTCCGAGAAATGTATGTTCAAGGTCACTTATACCATTTGAGATAACTGCATATCCTGCACGAAGCTGAACTTTTCTTGCTTCTTTTGTTCCCCACAGGCAAGCCTCATATCCCATTTTTCTTATTTCATCAACAATAGTTTTGTCTTTTGTTATCCATACTGCCCTTATATCATCCCTGTCTGATGCCTCTATAAACAACTGTTTTGAGTTGTCTGCAAACCTCTCCCCAAGCCATGCTCCAAATACACACAGCTTGTAATCTCTGGGCATGAGCATTGTAAGAAACATAACAATATACTTAAATACCACTTTAACTGCTTTTAATACTTTTATCATCACTACCCCCAGATAACCTGCATTATTTTTCTTATAGTTCCATTTTTCCAGATGTGATTTTTCTTATAGAACATAATACGATACAATTTCGCTCTGCTGCCAAGAGAAGCATATCCGCTCATAAGCTCATATTCTTTACAATACTTTTCTGCAGCTAATTCTTCTCTGTATATCTCCACAAAAAATTTCACCTGATTTCTTGATGTTTCCATAGCTTCTTTATAACTTTTTCTGCCATTTGCAAGCCTTTTTAAAAGATATACCGGATTATTATTATTTTTAGCACCGACACTGTTGCCTGAATGCTGCCTGTAACTAAGCAGCGGCTTCTTTATAACTTCTATCTTTCCAAAAACCGATGCATATAATGCTGCAAGATAGTCGTGCATGATTATATATTCAGAAGACGCATATTCTGATATTCCGGCTATAAGTTTTTTGTTACACATCATCGTACATCCTGTCACATGATTTTGTATAAGTATCTGTGGCAGTTTTGAATCTGCATTTATATGTGACATTTCAAACATTGAATCTGCATTTATATTTCCGTTTTCATCAATAACTTCCACATCACCATGAACAAGCAGAGGAAAGTCTCTGCCATATCTTTCCTCTGCCTGTTTCATCTTATTAAATGTAATTTCTATCTTGTCCTTTTTCCAAATATCATCCTGATCGCAGAACATAACATAATCAGACTCTTTCGCATCATTTATCAAAAGAGCGAAATTATTTTTTGCGGAGCCGCTCGGTTTTTCATTTACTTTAAATATTACTTCCTGCTCAACTTCATCTGAAAACTTTTTAACTATCTCCGCCGTTTTGTCACTACTGCGGTCATCCCTTATGACAAGTCTCCATTCTGTATATGTCTGGTCTTTCAACGACTCAAGCTGTTCTCTTATATATTCCTGTCCATTATAGACAGCCATTATAATAGTAATCACAATAAATCAATTCTCCATTTCCACATATGTCCTTTATCATATGACTTCCACACCATGTTGTGCAGCGGGCAGCCACTTATGGTCTTTCCACGATAGAACCATATGCATCATAACCTGTTGTACGGTTTGCCCATTCCGTACTTAAAACCGGTTTGCCCTTAGATGTAAATCCTGTAACCCTGTAACCCGTAAACATTTCAACATGATATACACCTTTATATCTTCCGTTTTTTGCACCCGGCTTAAAAATAAGATCACCTGCTCTAAATTTCATCTTCTGTATCTGTCCCTCAGTCATTTTTCCACTTACTTTTTTGTGATGTATCATACACCACCTGCATATGTCAGCGGCAACAGGTGCATATGATCTGGCTCCAAAATAAGTTCCATACCTTGAGTAAGCACGCCATACAAGTGAACTGCAGTCATAATAACCTCTCTGCATTCTTTTTGGCTGACTATATGTTCCCTTTGCTATTGATTTTGCCTTTCTTATAACTCTATATGTCTTAGGAGTTACAACGGACACTGCACAGCCTACTTTTGCTCCTCCTATATTTGCAACTATGACTGATGTTCCAACTTTTCTCGCTTTTATCTTTCCTTTGCCATTTACCTTCACAACAGAAGATTTTAAAGATTTCCACTTAATTCCTTTTGATATTCCCTTTATTGATAACTTTGAACTTTTTCCTTTTATCAATACAAGATATGTCCTGTTTATTTTTACCTTAATAACATTAATATAAACATTAAAAGTTGCACCATATATTGTAAATGTAACTGTTGTTTTTCCAGGTTTATATGCCCATATAGAAACAACATTATTTTTTAACTTTGCTGAAACTGACATTGAGGAATTTGATGACTTATAATCAAAGTCGATATTTTGATTTTCTCCGTCTAAAGCAATGTCACTTTTCAACTTAAAATCAAATTTTGTATTGTAATCATATGAAGACATATATTTAGTCTGGCTTGAAGACACAAGCTCGACATTTGACATATCAGGATATACAAAAACACTAAATGTAAGTCTGTCATAATATGTAGACTCATCATATGTATTATCCTCACCGTTGTCTGTATCTTCAGCACTGTCAGATATTATTCCTGTTCCCTTGATTGTAATATCCGCATACACATCAACTTTTCCTGAAGAAAGTGCCTCATACTGTGCACCAAGATTTTCTATATCAGTGACTTTCATAATATTTTCATCACTGACACTCCACTTGACCGATTCGACATCACCTTTTTCACTTGTATAATTGACAAGTGTAAATACACCTGAGTCATGTATCGAAACATTATAATCCTTAATATTCTCAACATCAAACTCAATATTTTTTTCTTCCGCTGCCGCTTTCCTGTAACTTCCCACAAATGACAGCAGACTTACGCACATTACAAACGCCAAAAATATGCAAAGTCCTTTTTTGCTCTTATTATAAACTTCATCCACTTTGTTCTTCAATGATCTGTCCTCCTATAAACTGTCTATTATCTTATCTGCTACCTGCGAAGGAGTATATCCGTCAGTCTCTACCACTATATCCGCAGCCGCATTATATTTTGGTGCCCGCTCCTCCATAAGTTTTTTTATGTATGGTATATTCATATTGCCATTTAAAAGTGGTCTGTTGGTACTGTCTTTCACATGAGAATATATTGTCTCTGGTGTTGCCGTAAGAAGTACCACTTTACCTATTTTTTTCATCTTCTCCACATTTACTTCTCTCATCGCCATACCTCCACCGCATGAAACGATACACGGTTCAAGTTCGGCCAACTTATCTATAATGCCTGTTTCTGTTTTTCTGAAATATTCTTCTCCCTCGTCAGCAAAAATCTCTGCAATACTTTTTTTCTCCTGTTTTACAATCATTGCATCCGTATCGTTTTCCTTAACCCCAAGTTTTTTACTGAGAATCCTTGAAGTGCTCGTCTTACCGACCCCCATAAAACCGATCATAAAAATATGTTCCTTTAATCTGTTCATCTGTTCTCTCCCTTTGTCTTTATATTGTAGCCATGCGTTTGCGAAACTATCATAAATCTTGATTAAATTGTGCAGATATAACATATAGTGTTAGTCGGCATTTTTGTCGTCGTCAGCACTTTGTACTCTAAATGAATGCAATTTTCAAACTAAAAATAATGTATGCTTGCATACAATTATTTTTAATGAAAATTATATGAGTGAAACGAACAGCGAGAAAATTTTATTTTCGAGCTGTAGCATTCATTTATATGACAGCGTTTTTTGCTGATTTATGTACTGCTACGAACGACAACATAGCGAGAGCGTGCCGACGATATTATTTGTTATATCTGTGCAATTGACACAACATATAGTTAGTTTCGCAATTACCTATTGTATCATAGGATATTTAAAATTGCCCTCAAATCATCAACATTTATCTGCCCCGGTGCACTTGCCTTTCCAAGACAGCCAAATGTCATGGCAGAACCAAAACTTTTCCCTGCCACTCTGCTGACTTTGCCATAGTCTCCCATAGACATTGTTATGACCGGCAATCCGACATTTTTACTTACAAAATCCTGCGTCGCTTCCATCAATGTAAATACATCATGCCTGTTTTGCGGCATACAGGCTAGTTTTGGTATCGAAACACCCTGGGATTTCATAAAACATAATCTTTTGATTATCTCATCATAAGACGGTGTCTTGTCAAAATCATGATACGAACCCACAACAACAACATTTTTTTTAAGAGACTTTACAATGTCCTTCGTGTTTTTTTCATCCATAAAATATACTTCTATATCGACCATATCAATATCACCGCTCTCTGAAATAGCTATAAGCATATCTTTATATGCAGACTCTTCTATCTCTTTGTTTCCGCCCTCGTTCTTTGTACGGAATGTTGCAAGCAGCGGTTTCTTTCCAACGACGGTTCTCAGCAGACTCGCTGTCTGAAGAATTTTTGAAATATCAGAACTTTCATCATAAAAATCTATTCTCCACTCTATAAGGTCAACACCCTTACTTAATGCAAGTTTTTCTCCCTCCTCAAGTATATCCTCATGTGTCACTTCCACCACAGGTGCACATATCTTTGGACTCCCCTCTCCTATCGTTATATCTCTAACTCTTATCATCGGTCATTTCCTTTCCTGCCGGATTTTATTCATCATCTTTAAGTGTATCTTTAACTCCTGCCGTAACAGCCACTACTGCTGCCACTACTACCACTACCGCTATAACAACGATTCCTATTACTCCTGCTATAAGTACCATATTACTCCTCATTTCTGCACACTTTTTTTTGCATAGTGCGAAAATTTTTGACTTTTGCACATAAGATTTGTGTCAAGTGTGCGCAGACACAAATCTTGTGTGTGAAAAATCGGATTTTCCACACTATCATCCTAAAGTAAAACGGATATTCACAACCTGCTCATAACGCTATTATAAAATAATATTAACTCCTTGTAAAGTTTACATACCCATATTGTCAAAAAGGAGTAACAGTTCAGCCCCAAAAAAGATAAGTCAATAATACATGAGCTTGCTCAATGTATTATTGACTTGTTTTTTGAGGCTGAATAGCCTTTCATTTATGAAATGAAGTAAACACAAGCTGCATAGCAGCGACTGACAGCTTGCTGGCAGGTTTACGAATGTAATAAATGAGGGGCTGAACTGTTACAAAAAAGGAGCACACCGGCATAAAGCGATGTACTCCTTTTATTTATAATCATGTCATATGTACTAATTTATATTATAAAATGCACGCATCATTATATTTCAAAAATTAGTTGTTGATGAGTTTGTCTCCCTCATTGTTCCAGCTATAAAGCTTACGGATTTCTTCTCCGACTTTCTCTGACTGATGCTCAGAAGCAAGTTTTCTCATAGCCTTGAAGTGAACCTGACGTCCTGCCGGTGACATATCGAGAAGGAATTCTTTTGCGAATGTACCATCCTGAATATCTTTAAGAATCTGTTTCATAGCTTTCTTTGTATCCTCTGTTACGATCTTAGGTCCTGTGATGTAATCACCATACTCTGCTGTGTTAGAGATAGAATATCTCATTCCTGCGAAACCTGACTGGTAGATAAGATCTACGATAAGCTTCATCTCATGGATACACTCAAAGTATGCATTTCTTGGATCATATCCTGCTTCGCAAAGTGTCTCAAAACCAGCCTGCATAAGTGCACAAACACCACCACAAAGTACAGCCTGCTCACCGAAGAGGTCTGTCTCTGTCTCTGTACGGAATGTTGTCTCAAGAACACCGGCTCTTGCTCCACCGATACCAAGTGCATATGCGAGTGCCATGTCAAGTGCCTTACCTGTTGCATCCTGCTCTACTGCTACGAGACAAGGTGTTCCTTTTCCTGCCTGATACTCAGAACGTACTGTATGACCTGGTGCTTTAGGAGCGATCATTGTTACATCTACATCCTTTGGAGGTACGATACATCCAAAATGAATATTAAATCCATGAGCAAACATAAGCATATTTCCTGCTTCAAGGTTTGGCTCAATGTCAGCTTTATACATATCTGCCTGCTTCTCATCATTGATAAGAATCATGATAATATCAGCCTTCTTTGCAGCTTCTGCTGCTGTATATACTTTAAAGCCCTGCTTTTCAGCCTTTGCCCAAGATTTTGAACCTTCATAAAGACCGATAATGACATCACAACCTGACTCCTTAAGGTTGAGTGCATGAGCATGACCCTGACTACCATATCCGATAATGGCGATTGTCTTGCCATCCAATAAAGATAAATTACAATCATCCTGATAAAAAATTCTTGCTTCTGCCATTTTATTTTCCTCCTGTGAAAATTAATTAATATATGTGAAGTACAGACTATCGCCTGCGCTATCGCCAATTTTAATCTGCTTAATCGAAATCATCAAGCATTACCTCAGCACCTCTGCTTAGTCCGGCAATACCTGTTCTCACAAGTTCCTTGATCTCATAACCGTCAAGAAGTTTGATAAATGCATTAAGCTTTGTCTGATTTCCGGTAAGTTCTATCATCATAGTGTCAACTCCGACATCTACTATCTTACCTCTGAATGTATCAGCTATAGCTATTATCTCAGGTCTGTTTGATGCCTCTACACCAACTGTAATCAAAACCAGCTCCCTGCATACTGAATGTCCGCTCTTAAGTTCCTTGACACATCTTACATCCTCAAGCTTTGCAAGCTGTTTTTCGATCTGGTCAAGGATGTGGTCATCTCCCCTGACTACGACAGTCATTCGTGAATACTCAGCATTTTCTGTTTCACCGACCGTGAGACTGTCTATATTGTAACCACGTCTGCTGAACAATCCCGATATACGGCTAAGTACACCTGACGTGTTATCAACCAATATTGATAATACTTTCTTTTTCATAAGTTTCCTCCAAAACAGGATTTTAAATCGATAACAGTCCGTCAATATTTAATATTTATAATCGTGTAAATATTAAATGAACTTTATCTTAACTACCATGTTTCATTTTAGCAATATGACAATGGTTTGTCAATAAACTAAAAAATAAAAAAACATATTTATATCATTCCACTTTTTTTTACTTTGAGCAAACCGCTTTTTAGTTTACTTTTTTTAGTATTTTTCACTACATACTTAATTTTACCTGATGAATACTTTAATTGTGTTATATAGTATGAATTTCCGTATTTTTTAACGGGACTCCATATAACTTTTGCATTTTTTTCTTTGTAGTTAAAAATGTAAAGTCTGTTATATGCCGTATAATAATACTTATTGCTGTTAAACTTTATAAAACAACTGCCTTTTACTTTTAACAGACATTTTGCTTTTCCGGAACTGATATGTGCCCTTTTATATATTCCTGAATTGTTCATAAACACCCAGTAACTTCCCCTGTAATCAAATGCACTCGTCACTTTCTTAAAATAAGCCGTATCATAAATTTTGCTGTTCACACCAGATGAATCAAACCCTGAATACCCATGATTTCTCATATATTTATCACTCGCAAGAAAATACTTGTGATACACCACTCCATCCTGATTTTTGCCGTTGTCAATGTCAACAGAATCATCCCATGTAACATCAACATTATACCAGTTTGAACCTATCTTAATCTGATTCCACACATGATCCATATACTCCGAATCAACAAAATGCACTGAGAATCCCAGTTTTTCCATAACCGCAGCATATGCAAGTGAATAACCCTGACAGTTTCCTTTATGTTTTACCAGGACACCATACTCGGTAAGTCTTGAATTATTTGAAACTTTATCCTCATATGAAGTATCCTTTGCTATCTGGTCATGAACAAAAAGAGCCTTGTCAACACTGTTCATCCCAGGCTTTATCTTAGAAGTTATCTTGTTTATCTCTTTATTTAGCTTTGCTGCAGCTTTTTTTATAGCAGCCGCTTTTACTGAACCGTTTGTTTTTTTATATTCTGATGCATAACCAAGTTCTATCTTTGTTATTTTTCCGGTTGTCCCTGTATATTCCAGAGAATAGCTGTGATTGTTATAAAATATCATTGTTGTCTTATTTACAACCTCAGTCATAATCTCTTTTATAGTGCTTTTATCACTGTCAACATAAAGTTCAAAAGAACTTACATCCACTTCTGTTTTATAATTTTTGTATGACTGTATGACTTTTGTTTTCAGCCTTTCATAATCCGTCTTTTCCATTGCCGATGCTCTTTGCCCAAAAGCATCTGAAAAACACATGAGCATACATATAAGCATACAGCAGATGTATATACATCTGCTGTGCCTAAAACATATGTCTTTCTTCAACATAAACATATCTGTGATATATTTTTCTCTTTTCTCATTTAATATCTCTTTAGTTCTTATAGCAATACACCTGCCTAACCATTGATAATCCTGCGTGCAGAAATATACCATCTTTTAATCATCCGCAACACCTATAAGATGGTTGATAAACTGCTGTGCCGTACGGCCTGAAATACCGCCGTGGCTTAATTCCCACTTGTTTGCCTCAAGCCTTAACTCGTCCTCTGTAAGCTTAATCTCAGGATATTTCTTTGCAAGATTGATAACAATATCAAAATATTCCTGCTGTGATGGTCTGTAGTAACCAATCGTAACACCAAATCTTGCAACAAGCGATAACTTCTCCTGCATGGTATCTGAGCGGTGAAGTTCATCCTTCGACATATCGGAACGGTCGCTCCATGTCTCTCTTATAAGATGTCTTCTGTTTGAAGTTGCATATATAAGAATATTGTCAGGTTTCGTTTCAAGACCGCCCTCTATAACAGCTTTAAGATATTTATATTCAATCTCAAATTCCTCAAATGAGAGATCATCCATATAGATTATAAATCTATAATTTCTGTTCTTTATCTCAGAGATTATCGTCGAGAGATCTTTAAATTCATGCTTATAAACCTCTATCATTCTAAGTCCCTGACTGTAATATTTATTTAAGATAGCCTTGATACTCGTTGACTTTCCTGTACCTGCATCACCGAAAAGAAGAACATTGTTTGCTTTCTTTCCCTTTACGAATGCCTCAGTGTTTTCAATAAGTTTCTGTTTCTGTGACTCATATCCTATAAGGTCATCAAGTGACATATTTCCCGTTGTCGTGATAGGCTCTAATATCTCACCTGCCTGTCTCGTATTCTCATTGTGATTTACTCTGAATGCCTTATTAAGACCAAACTTTCCGACACCGTAAGTCCTGTAAAAATCTGTTACTATCTTATACATCTCAGACTCATCTTCTGCCTTTTCAATATCAGTGCTAAGCTGCTGGACTTTCTCGCTTACGCTCTTATTAAATATCTGCTCACTTTTAACGATTGCCTTATAATTTAACACGACACTGAAACAGTCGATTCCAAGCTCTTTTTCAATAGCCGAAAAATCATAGTCAAAAAGCTGTTTGAATATGGCAAAATCTCCCTTTGCAAACTCGTTTACCGTACCCTCGTTCGCTCCAACTTTCTCAGAGACGAGAGTGAATGGATTTTCACTCATCGCAAGGAGAAATGCAAGGTAATTATGCCAGAGATTTTTGTCAAAACCGTAGCGTGTTGAAAGGTCAAGAAGATTATGTATCTGGTCATATATCTCAGTGATAAGATCCTCTTTCACATACTGACCTGTTGAAAACCTCTGAAAAATGTCGGCAAGCTTAAATAAAATGCTGTCTTTTCCTATATTTCTGTAAATTACAAGTTTTGATGTCAAACGATACATCGAAAAATCGCCTCCAATTTTTAACTTCTGTTATTTATTTCTAAAACCAACTCTTAGCTGTATATCTTGTGTAATTACGATTGCACAAATTTCTAACATCTAATCATAGTTACATTTTAATTTTTAAATTTAAATTTTTTACATTCTCTCAGGTGCTTCAAGCCCTAAAAGATCGATAGCTGTTTCAAGAACTTTTCCAACCAATGCACTGAGTTTTATATATGAGTCTCTCTGCTTTTCATTTTCATTTGTCACTATCTTATTTTCATGATAGAACTTATTGAATGTATCTGAAAGTTCATATACAAACTGGCATATCTTGTGCGGTGCGTGCTCCTCAAATGCAGCGTTTACTGTCTCTGACCACTTTGTGAGGGCGAGCATCACATCTGTCTCAGATTTGCTGTCAGCAGGCTCAATAGCTGATTTTTCATCAACAGTTATATTCTGTGCTTTTACTTTTGCAAGAAGTGATTTTGTACGGACTATCGTATATAAGATATATGGTCCTGTATTTCCCTCAAATGATGTAAATCTGTCAACATCGAATATATAATCTTTTGATGCCTGATTGCTTAAGTCACCGTATTTGATGGCTGCAAGGCTTATCTTAGCTGCCGCATCATCTATCATATCCTTGTCCATATCCCTGTCTTTCATCTTGTCAAGTACCTGTTCATTTACATCTTCAAGAAGTTTTTCAAGCCTTAACACTCCGCCGTCACGAGTCTTAAATGGTTTGCCGTCCTTGCCGTTCATAGTACCAAATCCTACGAACTCAAGTTTTACATCTTCACCGATTATCTTTGTCTTTCTCGCACATCTGAATACCTGCTCAAAGTAAAGAGACTGTCTCTTATCAACTACATAGATTATCTCATCAGGATCAAAAAGTCTGCGTCTCTCAACGATAGTCGCAAGGTCAGTTGTATTGTAAAGAGTTGCTCCGTTTGATTTAAGAATCATACAAGGTGGTATTTCTTTTGTGTCAGTCTCCTCTTTTACATCAACGACAAGTGCCCCCTGATCGATGTGTGCATATCCACCGTCTTTCATATCCTGCACCATCTGTGGAATATATGGCTGTGCATCAGACTCTTTCTTCCAGAGGTCAAACTCTACATTTAACTTTGTATAAATCTTCTTTAAATCTGCAACAGACACATTGATAATGTGCTGCCAGAGTGCAAGATAACCTTTTCTTCCCGACTGGAGTTCGGCTGTTGCAGTCTGTGCTTCCTCTTTATACTCCGGATGCTCTTTTGAATAACCTGATGCATAAGGATATATCTCCTCGAGGTCAGACATTGTAAATGGAGGCTCTGTAGGATATTCCCCGTCAAAACTCTCATCAAAATATACAAGTTCAGGTTTGCGGTGTTTTAACTCTGTAATGATAAGACCTATCTGAAGTCCCCAGTCTCCAAGATGAACATCACCAATTACCTTATGTCCAAGATAACGCGCCGTTCTCTTTATGCTCTCACCGATAACTGCTGAGCGAAGATGACCCACATGGAGTGGTTTTGCAACATTTGCTCCGCCGTAGTCGATAACTATTGTTTCCGGATTTTCGGCTTTATCAAGACCGAGTGTCTCTGATGCCGCCATCTTATTTATGTAATCAGCAAGAAATCTGTCACTTACACTCATATTTATAAATCCTGGTGCCTGTGCAGCTATCTCCTTAAAACTTTCACTGTCTTTTAAAAATTCAACAACTTCATTTGCCATCTGTATAGGAGCTTTGTGGTACTCTTTAGCTGCTGCAAGTGCTCCGTTACACTGATACTGGCAAAGATCAGGTCTGTTTGAAACACCAACCTTTGCATATTTCTTATCATAGCCCGCTTTTTCAAAAGCAGCACTAAGTTCTTCCTGTAATATCTCGATTACTTTTTTCATTAAAATTTATTCCTCCAATCTGTCTATTTCATCAAAAAATCCCGCAAATGTCTTTTTACAGCACATAGGATTTAATATTGTCATTCCATCACCTGCAAGTCCGGTAACCGCAAATGACATTGCGACTCTGTGGTCATTATATGTCTCTATATTTGTATTTTTAGGTGTGCCGGGATGTATCTTTACACCGTCAGGCAGTTCATTACATAATATCCCCATCTTAGCCAGTTCGTCAACAATAACTTTTATCCTGTCGGATTCCTGACCTCTTATATGTGCTATCCCTTTTATTGTAACTTCTGAGTCAGCAAAAGGTGCTATCGCCGCAAGCGTAAGAGCCTGGTCTGAAAAATCTGACATTTTAACTTCCATTCCCTTTAACTTACCGTCAGGTCCTTTAAGCCAGAGATTTTGTCTGCCATCACGCTCCCAGCTTATAGTGCATCCCATCTTTTCAAGCAGGCTTATAAACTTCATGTCACCCTGAAGCGACTCTTTACGCATACGCTTAACCATAGCCCGCTTTCCTGTCGCCGCCGCAAGTGCATAAAAATAACACGCCGCCGATACATCAGGCTCTATATCATAATCTCTTGCAATATAATCTCCACCTCTTACACGGTAGCTGTCATTTTCAAGTTTTTCAACCCCCTTGTGACCAAACTGTTTCATCATCTGCTCAGTCATCTCAACATATGACCTTGCCTCTCTCGTCCCTGTCATTTTAATAGTAACATCATCAAATGCAATCGGTAAGACCATCAAAAGTGCACTTAAAAACTGACTGCTCCTGTCTATGTTTAAATCAACAGCCTTAGGCTCATTTATTCTTTCTATATTTGATGATTTTTTCTTAGTTTCATCTGCCTTATCATTATTTAATTTTACTTTTCCTGATATATCAATCCTGTTTTTTTCAGGTTCATCCGAATATATCTCAGCTTTTTCTTTAACATCTCCGACAGTATTTCTTCCATATAAAATACCTCTTACTTTCATCGGGAAAGTATATTCTTCACCGAGCCATGTAAACTCTGCCCCAAGACTTTCAAGTGCCTCAAGCAGTTCACGCATAGGCCTTTTTCTCATCTGGTCTGACGAATCAAGCACATACTCGCCATCCCCCATTGCCGTAAAAGCCGTAAGAAACCTTGCCGCAGTTCCTGCACTGCCCACATATATCCCGGCAGTTTTATTTGGAATATTTCCTCCATGCCCCTCGATTATGACAGTGCACCTTTTCTCATCAGCTTCAACTTTAAATCCCATACTTTCAAGTGCCTTTAAAAAGTGAACCGAGTCCTCACTAAACGCTGCTCCCTCAAGCCTCGATGTTCCGTCTGCCATCGCAGCGAGCAGAAGTGCCCTGTTTGTCATGCTTTTTGAACCTGGAACTTCTGCCACTATATCTTCTTTTAAATATTTTTTTACTTTGTAACTTGTCATTATCTTAATCCTTGTTTTTATGATGTTTAATGTATTGCATTATTAATATTTTCCAAATAAATTTTTAATCCTCACATCATTTTTATTTATTAGAAATTGCTATCTTATAGTGTACGATACAGCAAAGATTTAGTCAAATTATTTCTTTATAGCTATTATCTTACATAATTTCTCCACCGTTTTTTCTATATTACTCTCTTCGACACCGAGATAATTCATCACAAATATATGCTCGGTTCTGTTTTCTTTCAGATGGTAAAAGCCCGACAGCGGTGACATTTTTATCCCCTCTTTTGCTGCCCGTCTTACAAATTCTTCATCACTGTATTTCGTTTTTATCTCCGTCAAAAACTGCAGCCCTGCATCCTCTTCATGCACTGTAACATATTTGTTAAGTTTACTTTTCTTTATAGCCAAAAACAGTTTTTTTCGCTTGTCCGAATAATATTTTCTCATTCTGTTTATATGCTTCTCAAAACACCCCTCGTCTATAAACTTTGCAAGCGTGTACTGTTCAAAATTTGACACTGTACATGAATAGAAAAACAGCGTTTTATAAAATTTATCCAACAATTTTTCCGGCAGTACCATATAACTAATTCTGACTGTTGATGAAAGTGTTTTTGTAAATGTATTTATGTAGATGACTTTCTCCGACACATCTATACTTTGCAATGCAGGTATTGGCTGTCCGTTCAGCCTAAGCTCACTGTCATAATCATCTTCTATTATATATCTTTCTTCATCCTGATTTGCCCATCCTAAAAGTTCATATCTCCTGCTTATCGGCATTACTATTCCTGTCGGGAAATGATGCGACGGTGTGATATGAAGTATGTCTATCTTTTTTTCACTTATCTGCGATGGAATAACACCGTACTCATCCATTCCTATATAATCCTGTTTTACACCGTAACACCTGTAAATTTTTGAAATCTTATCGTATCCGGGATCTTCAACACCGTATTTCTTGTCCATTCCAAGAAGCTGTATAATAAGACCATAAAGATACTCAGTACCCGCTCCGACTATTATCTGTTCGGGGGCAACTATCATTCCCCTGAACTCCTTAAGATGCTTTGCTATTGCCCTTCTAAGCTCCATAGCACCACCACTTGGTGGATTTGTCATAAGTGCATTTTGCTGTTCTGATAAAACCTGCCTTATCAGTTTTGTCCATATGGTAAAAGGAAACATATCGGAAATCATTCTGTTTTTTGTAAAATCCGCAATATATCTTCCCTCTGTCCGAGCCTGTGAAATTGCAAATTCCTCATCAATCCTGTCACACATTTTTTCTTTCACAAGATTTATATGCTCAACACCATTTTTAATAGAAGTCTTTTCCCTCTCATTTTCCATTGCACTACTGTCCCAGATATAACCACTTTTAATATCAGAAACATAATAGCCTTTTTTGGCAATCGAATATATATATCCCTCGGCAAGCAACTGGGCATATGCATTCTCAACTGTAATGACGCTTATACCCAGATTTTTTGCAAGACTTCTCTTTGACGGAAGTTTTTCATTTTTCTCCAAGACCCCTTTTTTTATATCATTTTTGATACATTTATATAAATGTTCATAAAGTGAATCTGAACCTATATCTGCAAATGAATATGTAAGCATATCTGTTAATCCTTTCAAACTGACCTTTTTGAATATGTTTATTTTGACGATTTTTTTATATCCAGATACTATTATAATCTTGTGTATGCTGAATGTAAAGAATATTACATAGTGATTCAAAACTATGCGTAACAGTTCAGCTTTCCATTTATTACATTTTCATACAAATTTAAAATAAACATTTACGAATTTTGGAGGAAAAACGATGAATAAAAGATATGAACTTAATAAAGAACTTGCACAGATGTTAAAAGGCGGAGTTATCATGGATGTAACTACTCCTGAGCAGGCAAAGATTGCACAGGAAGCCGGTGCTTGTGCTGTTATGGCACTTGAGAGAATCCCTGCTGACATAAGAGCAGCCGGTGGTGTTTCAAGAATGAGTGACCCAAAAATGATAAAAGGTATTCAGGAAGCAGTTTCAATCCCTGTAATGGCAAAATGCCGTATCGGTCACTTTGCAGAAGCCCAGGTACTTGAAGCCATTGAGATTGATTACATAGATGAAAGCGAAGTATTATCGCCAGCCGATGATGTTTACCATATCAACAAGAGAGATTTCAAAGTTCCTTTCGTATGTGGAGCAAAAGACCTCGGCGAGGCACTCAGAAGAATCAACGAAGGTGCATCTATGATTAGAACAAAAGGTGAACCGGGAACAGGTGACATTGTTCAGGCTGTAAGACATATGCGTATGATGAACAGTGCAATACGAAAGCTCACAAGCCTTAGAGAAGATGAACTTTTTGAAGCGGCAAAACAGTATCAGGTACCTTATGAACTTGTAGAGTATGTTCACGAGAACGGTAAACTTCCTGTTGTAAACTTCGCAGCCGGCGGCGTTGCTACTCCTGCTGATGCAGCACTTATGATGCAGCTTGGTGCTGAAGGTGTATTCGTAGGTTCCGGTATATTCAAATCAGGAAATCCTGCAAAAAGAGCCGCTGCTATCGTAAAGGCAGTAACAAACTATACAGATGCAAAACTTATAGCAGAACTTTCAGAGGACTTAGGAGAAGCAATGGTCGGTATCAATGAACAGGAAATTGCACTTCTTATGGCTGAAAGAGGTAAATAAGGAAAAAAAATCATATACGCAAATTTTTTCTCCTACAAGATTTGTGCTTTGCACAAACTTGCCATATATCAAAAATGGAAAGCTGTGTTGCTTACACAAGTATAAAATAATACCGCTGACACGCTTTCGCTATGTTATCGCTCGTAACGGTACTTAGTCAATAAAAAACATTGACTAAGTACCGACGGCGACAAAAATGCCAGCTTACATTATTTTATACTTGTGCAAGCCTGTTACATTTTCTGTTAGTTTCGCAATTAAGTACATATTACATAAATAATTAAAAGTAAATTTTCTTCAAATTTTTTCACTAAATAAATTTGAAAATCAGAAAAGAGGGATTATTACCATGAATATTGGAGTCTTAGCTTTACAGGGTGCTTTTATTGAGCATGAAAAGGTACTTGATAAACTTGGTGTTGATTATACGGAGCTTCGTCAGAAATCTGACCTTGATACCAAACTTGACGGTATCATTCTTCCCGGCGGTGAGAGTACGGTTCAGGGAAAACTTTTAAGAGAGCTGGATATGTTTGAGAATATAAAAGAACAGATTGAGGATGGTCTTCCCGTTCTCGCCACTTGTGCCGGTATGATTCTTCTTGCTAAGGATATTGAAGATGATGACACTAAACACCTCTCAACACTTCCTATCACAGTTAAAAGAAATGCTTACGGCAGGCAGCTCGGAAGTTTTTATACGGAAAGTGATTATGAGGGACTTGGTGAAATCCCGATGACTTTTATACGCGCACCTTATGTTGCCGAGGCAAAACCGGAAGTCGATGTAACGGCTGTTGTCAATGACAATATTGTAGGAGTTGAATATAAAAATCAAATTGCCATCTCATTCCATCCTGAACTTGATGAGAGTACGAAAATTCATGAAAGATTTTTGAAAATGTGTGAAAGTCCAGTATAATATAATTTTATCCCAAAAGCTGCTTGTTTTAATTTTAACAGGCAGCTTTTAGTATAACTATAAAACTATTAGAACATTTAACAATAATTTTCAGCCTATAAAATAAACTTTACATTTATTTATATTGATATTTTTTCTCCCGCTTATGAAAAGCATCTTCTCCACCCTCCATAATTTCGCAAATGCCATCTCTAATAACTCTTTCTTCGATACAACCAGCTTTCTTATTTTTTCTAAATGTAACTTTCCCCTGATTATTACGCTCTAAAACAATTATCCCCTCAGCATCACCTAAAACTGGAATATTGGGATTATGTGTAACAATAATAATTTGACGCTTACTTTTCATTTTTCTTATAGATTTTACAACAAGAGAATAAATTAAACTATTGTCCAAATCATCTTCGGGCTGATCAATAATCAATGGATTCTCACCACTATTCAAAATAAATGCAAGAATAGCTGCACTTTTTTGACCAGGTGAACCTTCATTAATATCAATTGAACCGTTTTCATCTATTATTTTAATTTGTAATTTATCCTCTGGAAATACCTTAACAATCGAACTTAATGTATCATTGTCATATTTATCTTTCCAAATTTTAGAAAATCTTGCACTTACTGAAATATCCAGCAAATCTTCAATATTACCTGAATCTGTAATCAACATGAATTTCAAAAATTCTTTATATCGTTTCAAATCATCGTTATAAGGTAATATATTCTCTACCAATTTTTGAAAATCGCTATCAAATGTTCCTTCTTTTCCGAGTTCCTTCTGCAAATTTGCTTTCCAACGCGTTAAATGCCCTAATGGAACTACCTTAATAGAAATATTTTCTAAATTCAGTTCATCAATAACAGCCTGTCTCTTTTTAGATAATTCAATTCGTTTATCAATAAAAGAATTTATACTCTCATCAATTTTATTTTCTAAATCCTCCTGTTCATTTTGCAATTTTAATAATTCAGCATATCTCTGCTTATTCTTTTGCAACTGATCCTGAATATAATTAATATCCTCTCCCCCTGTATTTTTTATCTCATCCAAGGCTTTTAAATACCTATCTTGAATCTCCTTTCGTCTTGTATAGACAGACGACATCTTATATTTTTCCTCTATTAATACTATATTATAACTTTTTTTATTCAACAAATCAACAATACTTTGATTGGCATCTTTCAAGTTCTTTAACACTTCAATTTCCATTGCATTCTCTTGTATAACATCAATCCTCTCAATCTCAAGTTTTAATTCTTCTCCCTTTTTTTTAAATTCAGTTATTACATTATTCAATACTTCTAATTCCGTATTAAATAGTTTTTCCATTTTTTTAATTTTATTATCAATAGCCTCAAAATCTTTCCTAGCATTCTCAATTCCACTAGCTTTAAATTTTTTCAAAATAGCATCACTTTTTTCTATTTCAGCTTTTATTGTAGGTAATTCACTAATTCTCTTTCTATTAGTTTTATACTCATCGGAATACTTATGCATATTTAATATTGCATTATCAATCTCATCCAAATACGAATACATATCCGCTGTTATCTTGTCATCAATCATCTTAACTAATGGACTTGTAGTTTTATTTGCAATATTATCATCTTCATCTATTAAAGCAAAAATTTCTTTTTGTCCATAAAAATCAATTTTAAATTCCGGAGGATTCATAACAGTACCATCATTGTTTCTAACTTCACTTATAAGCTTTTTTCCATTTCTAGATACATCAATAGCATAAGGTTTATCCATACCAAAGTTAAAATATGTTGAAATTTTTGCATCCTTTGTTAATGTATTGTCCAATAACTTACATTTAGAAAGCTCTCTCTCATTACACACTCCATAATTTATAGTTTCAACAATTGTAGATTTTCCAGTTCCGCGACCACCTACAATACAGTTTAAATTAGGTGAAAATCTCATATTCATTTCTGTCATATGAGAAATACCTTTAAACTTAATGCCATCTATGTAATTATATGTAGTTTCATTAGGATTAAACTCTACTCCTATCTTTTGTAGTTCTAACCAATTAATACATCTATGCTCAGGATCAATGAAAACCTGACGAAGTCCTTCAAAAGATAACACTGCAAGTTTTACCCATGTGTACATTTTACCAAATCCCTCAATTGAATGCTTAGTTTCATCTTTATTTGATGGATTATCAGACCCTGTTACTAATGCTGCACTGTTAATAGCCTTACTTTTTACTTTATTATTATATTCTTTAAAATCCTCGTTATTTCTTACTTCCACTGCTGAAAAGGAAATAAATTCCTTATATTTTTTAATTGCATTTTCTGAACTTTTTCCCAATCCTTTATTTGATGCAAAATGAGCTGGTATTACAAATATTTTTTCATTCAACTCAGTACATAAATTTTTTAACCTGTCTTCTGACACATTAATTTCTGTATCTGCCCATTTTGTTCTCGACAATCCTAAATATTCCACAACCGCATCTTCTATTTCAGTAACAGACATCTTATCATCAAAAATAATAATAAAATGTATAAAATCAGCAGAAACACAAAGTTCGATTCCATAGAATACTTTAAAACTACTATCTTCAAAATTTGATTTTACTTCATCAATCTTTTTAATCCATCCAACTGAATTATGATCACTTACTACAACCGCATTAAGTCCCGAATCCTTAGCAGCCTTTAACCATCGTTCAGGTGTCACACTTTTATCCTTAAAACATTTACTTTCTGGAGTATGTGTGTGAAAATCAACTTTATACCACTTTGCTAATGCCATATATAACTCCTTTCATTGTCTTAAACATTCTTTCTTTTCTAATACTAAGTAACTGTCAAGTCAAACACTGTTTCTTCTACAACTCTCACACATTCATCTGTATGCTTCTTAATATCATTTCCCCAAAACCGAATCACAGTCCACCCAGAAAACAATAATTTCTTATTAATTTCGTCATCACGTTCACGATTTCTAGCTATCTTGCTAATCCAATATTCCCCATTATTACTTTTCTCAAGTCGAGGTTTCAACACCTCCCAATCTTTTCCATGAAAAAACTCTCCATCGCAGAATATTGCAATTTTATACTTAGTTAATACTATATCAGGCTTTCCAGGAATATCTTTACAATTTTTGCGATAGCGGTATCCTTTCTTCCACAAAGCTTTCCGCAGTATAACCTCTATATTTGTATCTTTCGACCGGATATGCTGCATATTCTTTCGGCGCTGCTCTTTTGTAAGATTGTCCATAACATCACCCCTGCACTATTAAATCAAATCCTGCATCAATACCTGTCGATTCACACTAAATATTTCGCACAATTTCTTATGACTATATGGTATGTTATTGTGCTGTTCAACTATTTTTATCATATTGGTGACACTAATTGCAGATCCATTTACTCCTGTTGCATCAGCAATCGACTGTACCTGTTTGTCTATGTTTTTTCCAAAACCACCAGCTATATAAGAGAAAAATGCCAGCCGATTTGAAAAAGTACTATAATTTGACAGATTCTCAATATAATTATGCACCATTCTGTTATAATGGTCATTACTTATAGTATACTTATGATATGCTTTATTATCAAGAATTGCCTGATAACCCTCACTATCAGATAGTAACAGCACATCTGGTGTAAGACCTATCGGACCTACATGTTTTGCTTCATATCCGAACACATCATGAAATAATTCTACTGTTGCTTTTTCAAATTCGGCTGCCTCATCACGCCCCTTAAATGCCATTTCAAAATACTTTGTCATAAACGCACCTACAGAACCGTTAGGATATGTTTCTACCAAAATATTTTCCACAGTTTTTCCATCTATACCTGTTACCTTTACAATATAATCCACAACATTAGAGGTTATTCTTGTAATAGGTTTTTCAAGTGATTCCGCTATATACGCCTGCATAATTTTCTGTTTTGCAATCATTGCAGCAGTTACCGTTTTAGTCAATGCAAGATTTCTATTATCTTTTTTATGTTTCGGATCCAATCCATATTTTCTTTGAAAATACTCATGCTGCTCTGGTCTGTCAATAAAATTAGAACTGCTTGCCAATATCTGCTGGACTTCCAAAATTTTATCATCCAGCACAGAAACATTTCCTCCATCACGTTTTACAAGTTGTGTATATTCCAGCCAGTTAATTAAAGTATTTGCAAGATCCATAAGATGACTATATGGATGCTCCAGATTAACACTACCCTTTGACGACCTATATTTTTCCAAAAAGTCTTTTTCCAAACATCCATCGCCATAACTTCGAAATTGTTCAATTCTATCCACAATATAGTTATAGCATTTTACACTTTCATTCTCTGCTTCGGTTACAATAATTTTCGCAATTTCCTCCTCCGTAAGATACCCCACTCTCTTATCCATCAATAGTTTTAACAGAAAACGAAATGGATGAATTTTAAATCTAGATGCCACCCGTACTCCACGACTAATAGAAAAGGCAGACGGAAACTGATACTTTAGTATCTGCCCCTTTAACACCTGTACTGGTGAATCACCATTCATAATTGCTTCACCTGCCAGTGTCAATTTAATTTTTCCTGTAGATTCCTGCGTAAATATTAAACCCAAACTGACAAGCCATGCTTTATATGTTCTTGCACCACCACCTGTCCGATCACGCCGTTCACCCTTTCTCTTTAAACCTGCCTGTTCCAATGCATCTTCATATGCTAAATGAGAATTCCTCTGTCCGTCCCACTCCTCATTTAATGATAAATCCGCAAATGCTGCAAGCACCTCCGGAATTGAATTCAATTTTCGTTTTGGACGAGTAACCCACCAATAATTAAGCATCTAATCCCTCCTTAATAGTCTAGAGTATAAATTTCATCTTTATACTTCTTAAACACAACAACCGTGCTTCCATATTTTTCCAGCATCTGTCTGGTAATATATGTTCCATCTGGCACACCAATCCTATTACGTATCCACTCCCCAATAATGGCATTACTCTCTGGCGTTTCCAGTGCTTTTCCATTTGCCTGTGCCTGCCGCATATAAAATGAACCATAGTCTTTTGTAACAACTTTAAATACTGGATATGTACCATCTGAATTTACCTTAGGAAAAAAGCCTTCTTTTTGATTTTTAGTATTATACGGTATATATGCTTGATTACGATTTCTTTTATATCCATTTTTACGTATACCCCAATTCACTCCTGAACCATATCCTGTATCACTTCCATCCGCTTTCAATAAAGAAACTTCAATCCTATCAACTGGTTCCAAATTTTGATAATGATTCCACGATAAATTTTCTAAATTTGTATCTGATATATCATCATCTAGCTTTTTCTTACTGGAAAATGTTATTTTTTCTTTTATCTTCTCATCAAAACAGTTAATTGTATCAGGCAACAAGCTATTGTAATAATGATTTGCTTCTTTTGCATCACATGAATCCATACATTCACGGCGCATAAAGAAAGCGTTCATAGTATAATTTGCCGAACCACTATATGCTTGTACTGCTTTATTTCCTTTACACCATACATAAACTTTGGAGTGAACCTGCTTTCCCCTAACGATATAACTACAGGAAATTTTAGGCATCCCTGAAACACTATTTAGCCTTTTAAGTAAAGAACAAATTTTTTCATGTTTCTTATAGCTAAGCCCTGCTCCTTTTGTCATTCCTAAAATAATATCAACCTTAATATTTGATGTATATACTTTATTTCTATCATCAAATAATTTAATTAAATGACTGGAAATACGCTCCACATCTGTAAATGCTGTAATAATCTTCAGATGATTACATTCCAATCCATCTTTTCTCGCTGGTGCTAATAAAATTTTTTCCTCAAAATTCTCCGTAAACATCCATTACTCCTTTATACTTGGTTCCACACTTTCATACTCAATTCCCGCAAATGTATTCAAAATTGCTTCAAAAATAATTTTAGCCCCTTTCGCTGGAACTGCCATTCCTATCTGCTTTCTCACAGATTCTTTTGACCCCTCAAAAACATATTTATCCGGAAATGTCTGCAACCTTGCTCTCTCTCTATTCGTTAATGCTCTAGGCTCTGAATAATGATACATATGTGTGCCTCCTCCGCCTGAACCAGTCACTGTATATGCTGGTTTGTTTGGATCAAGACGTTTATAAATCTGGCTTATTTTAGCACCTTTTACATTTAACTTTAACTCCTCTGGTAAATCTGCCGTAAACGCATTCTGTCCTGGTTTAATATAAGATAATCTCTTTACAACTTTATCAGATTGTTTTGTTAATTCATTATTAAATGCATCTTGTGCAATAGGTGGATTTTCAATCGCATTTTTGCATGAAACATCTTCATCTTTATATTTTGCAGGACTTGGAATCTTAAATTCATATGGAAGATCCTTACGAATCCCAACAATAATCACTCTATGACGTGCTTGTGGAACACCGTACTCCTCAAATTTATATAAATTAGGATAAATCCTATAACCAGCTGCTTTTAAATCATTTTGAATTTTTTCAAATGCCTTACCATCATTTGCGCTTTTCAAACCTCCAACATTTTCAGCTAAAAACCACAATGGTTGATACTTATTTAATACTTTAACACCATATGTGTACAAAGGTCCAAACACACCATTAAATCCTCTTTGTTCTCCTACAACAGAAAAGTCGTTACAAGGAAATCCAAATGCAAGTGCATCTATATCACCCAACTTATCTATATCAAGTCTTCTAACATCCCTGCATATGACACTTTCCGCATCGTTAGGACATATATTTCTTGTATAAGTTTTGCAAGTGTCTAAATCGTAGTCATTCGCCCATTTATGTACAATCTTATACTCTGAATTTTCAATCTTTGCCGTTGTCGCGCCTAATGCCAAGCCACCAGGACCACAAAATAATTCTCCAAGTCTAAACTCTTTCACTATGTCTTCCATCAAACTTTATCTCCATTTGTTAATATAAACTCTCTATTAAATCTAACTCCAAGTGCCTCTGCAATTTTATCCAATTCATCCATTGTAAAACTCTCCCGTTTCATTTTTGAATTAAAACTTTGAGGTGATTTTCCCAATCGTCTGGCAAGTTCCGCTTCACTCACATTGCACCGCACGCATAACACTTTGATTTGTTTTGATATTGTCATGTGCTCATTCTCCCCTATCTTTATCTTATACTAAATTATAAACATATTTTTTGATGATGTCAAAATATTTTTTTAGCATACTATTCTATTTCTAATATTAAAAATCTCACTCAAACCCATTTGTTTTTATGATACACAATCTCTCACTTAGTATATTTCTATACATATTATCTTAATACAAAAATATATACACCTGAAATAATTCCGCCCACAACCATAGACACTAAAAATGTAGCAAAATACTTTTTCTTTTTGTATAATAAATACAATACAGCAACAAAGATTACAGCATATAAAACACATCCAATCAAACCATATATCTGCATTTGTGTTCCCTCAGCCACATAATCATACGAACCCAGTTCTTCCATAAAATTTCCCAGCGTTAAGATACTGTACCCCAGCCAAAAAAAGCTGACACATCCCCAAAGTCCACCTAAAAATATAATCATGCTTCTTTTGACAATCATAGATAACTTTTCCATAAAAATATACCCTCTAATCAGCTTTATTATATTTTCCAAACCACTCGTTTTACTTATATATTTTTAACAATAAACCTTACTTTTTTATTGCTGAAGTATTATATAATCTCATCCATCTATAATCATAATCATGCATCCTGTTTTCTCAGCTCCCTGACTTTCTGCATAAACACCGGCTTATTGGCAAATACAAAACTGCGCTTACTGTAATTATAATTTATCACATCAAGCATATCATCTTCCGTTCTCAATATGCAGTCATTTATATCTATGTAAATCTTTTCTCCTGAAAGGTCGTCTATATCAAATATATTATCACATATGACTATCTCTTTTACACCAGCCGCCGCTTTTTCGCACCACTTTATGTCATATCCTAAATTCTTTGCAAGAATTCTTACTCTCTCTGCCATTACGGAATGTTCATTTTCATTTATATAAAAACTGTCTGCACTCTCAAAAAGTTCTCTAAATGGCTTCTCATTAAAATCAAGTTCAAATATTCTGTTTTCACCTGCTTTTCCGGTAATTCCATGAATGGCATCATCGTATGCGAGCATTACCGTTTTTGCCCGGTTGTATTCGCCATTGTGAAGTCCCTCATATACTATCTGGAACATTGAATTTAAAAATGTGTCTGTCATTCTGTCAAGGTCTTTTTCAGTTGTGTACTTTACAAAGAAATTTATCCAGTTTCTCCACGCATAATATGTAGGAAATGTGTTTACCGTTTCCTTTTTTGCCCCCATTGCATGAAGTGCTTTTGATGTTCCTACAGATGCCACTTTCATTCCTGACTTATTGCAAAGATAACACCACTCCGTATCATCCCAGTAAAGAAAATTTTCTTCAGGCATAAATCCAATCTTATCTATCGTGCTTCTTCTTATCATAAGCGAACAGGCAGCTACACTGTCTACATAAAGATAATCAGGCATGGAGCCATCCTCATACATATCAAGATGAGGTACATCCGTACAGAAATATTCAAAATCTATCGTCTGTCCGAACTGCTGAATATAATCAGGTGCTTCAAGATGATATATCTTTGATGCCGCCATACCCACTTCGTCATGCTCCTCAAGAAATTCATATAGATTTCCTATTGCATTTTCATCGAGCATCGCATCATTGTCAACACACATAAGATATTCATATCCCTCTTTGTATGCCGCACGAAGTCCTGTATTAAATCCACCCGAACCACCAAGATTTTCTTTATTTACAATAAGTCTTACCTTATCACCGTATTTTTCCTTAATAGCCTCCGGTGCACCATCTGTTGACGCATTGTCAACCACATACAGATCATAATCAGTAAATTTATTTTCAAGGATACACTGAATACATTCAAGCACCTTGTCAACTTTATTAAAATTACATATTACTATACCTATTTTCTTCAATATTATATCCCCTTTCCGATTATTCCTTCCAGTTTATTAAATAACAAACTGTGATATGTGCCTATAGTACCTTTCCCTACACTTTTTATATCGGTCGAAACACCGGTATTCTTTGCTGTTTCTTTCCAGACTTTTCCTGCTGAGTATGCCGTATAAAAATACTTCTGACTTAATCCATGTTTTCTGTCATATTTACTTCCATTTATTCCAGTTTCTGTTTTATTGTCCGCTGTTTCTGCAAATTGGATTTTGCTACCATCGCCCGCCGCAGATACATGAGACAAATATGCCCCCGCTGCAAACAATGCACAGAGAGCAGACAGCATACATCCCGTTCCACTGACTTTTCTCATCCTGCTGTCCCCACCATCTATTTTTAACACATTTTCACCATCGGAGATAATGTCAATATTTCCACTTATAAAAGCAACCGTATTATATTTACCGGCAAGAGCCATTGCTGCTCTTTCCTGTTCCTCCTCCGACAGTTTTATACTACTCTCAACTCCGTTTGATTTGATTTTTATATTTTCTTTATCTTCTGACAACCCTATTTTATTTTCAGAAAAATCACTCTTTAATCTTTCTTTAGTGCTAAAATCTGCTTCTTCTATGTTAAGTTTTTCAAAATCAAATAAATTCTTTGCTTCTCTGCCAAAATTTTTAAATTCAAGCAAAACCTTTGCCTCTTCCTGGTTGCATCTTATTATGTCAGGGTACACATTTGCAAGTATGTCATTTGCACATTTTTTTCTATAATTACTTGCACCGACTCCGACAGGGTCAAATATCACCGGATGTCCGAGTTTATTTGCACATTTTCCTGCCGCAATATATGCCGCTATCTTTTCATCAGACGGCACTCCCATATTTAAAAGCGTTGCCGATGTAATCTGCGTTATCTCCTCCATTTCCTTTATGTCCTGTGCCATTATCGCACTTCCACCTGCTGCAAGCAGCATATTTGCAACATCCTGCATAGTCACAACATTTGTAAGGCAGTGCACATTTGGAGCTGTGCTTTTTATAAACCCGATATTTTCATTTACTATATTTTCCAGGGCTCGTTTGCTCTTTATGACACCACTTTTGATACTGCCACTTTTTGTAGTATCATTCTTCGCCTCATCTTTCTTAAACTTTTCACCAAATTTATTTTTTTCATTATCTGAGTCTTTAGACTTTTCATCTATCATCATAATAAACTTCCTTATTTTTATACAATATGTTCATCACATCTACTCAAAAAACTCCGTCACTCCACTCTTTTTAAGTGCAGTCACAAGTACAAATGCAAGAATACTTCCTGCTACAGTTGATATAAGAAACGGAACAACATACACAAACATTCCTATATCCTGAAGTCCCATCGCATATTTTGCCACCGGATAAGCCGCTATTCCACCAAGCACACCTGTTCCAAATGCCTCGGCAACACAGGTAGGAAGCAGCTTTTTTGAAAATTTATAGACAAGACCACAGCATAAAGCACCGACCATACTTCCCGGAAATGCAAGAAAACTTCCAAGCCCTAAGATATTTCTGAGCAAACTTGCCACAAAAGCAATACCAACACTGTAACCGGGTCCTAAAAGAACCGCCGACAAAATATTTATCATGTGCTGAACAGGTGCACACTTACTTGATGCAACAGGCACACTAAGCATACTTCCCACCACCGCAAGAGCCGTAAAAACACCTGCCATAGCCAATTTCTTTGTTGTTTTTGATTTCATTTTTTTCCTCTTTTCTTGTTATATGTACTCTCGGTATCTCCTCAAAACGAGTCATTTATCCCTCAAAAAAACACTCCCAAAGCAATACTTTTTCGGGTTTAATACAAAATTTACTCATTTACACAAGTCTGGCAGTCACTGTCAAACCATTGAATAAATAATAACCTTTAGGGTATTCACTTTGAGAGTGTATATATTTACTTGTAAATATATTTTTAGACTGTAAACATAAATGTACTTAATGTATCATTGAGCCCGTACACCAATTATATTAAGCCATAAATTCTTTAACTTTTGCGTAGATACCTTCACTGTCAAGACCGTATTTCTTGATAAGTTCTACTGCAGGACCAGACTCGCCGTAAGTATCATTTACACCAATCTTAAGAACCTTAGTTGGTGCTTTTGCACTGAGACAATCACATACTGCACTTCCAAGTCCACCAATAACAGAGTGTTCCTCAATAGTAACAACTTTTCCTGTCTCCTTAGCAGCCGCAACTATGAGTTCCTCATCGAGAGGTTTGATAGTATGAATATTGATAACTTTCGCATCAATTCCATCTGCTGCAAGTTTTTCTGCTGCCGCAAGTGTCTCAGAAACCTCAAGTCCTGTTGCAACAAGTGTTACATCTTTTCCTTCGCGGAGAACAACACCTTTTCCAAGTTCAAATTTGTAATCAGGTCTGTCGTTTATTACAGGTACGGCAAGTCTTCCGAAACGGATATATACCGGACCCTCATGGTCAAGTGCTGCCTTTACTGCTGCTTTTGCTTCAACATCATCTGATGGATTCATAACTACCATTCCCGGAATTGTACGCATAAGTGCAAGGTCTTCACAACACTGATGTGTCGCACCGTCTTCACCTACTGAAATTCCTGCATGAGTTGCACCAATCTTTACATTGAGTTTCGGATATCCTACTGAGTTGCGAACCTGCTCAAAAGCACGTCCTGCTGCAAACATTGCAAATGAACTTACAAATGGGATTTTTCCTGTTGTTGCAAGTCCTGCCGCAATACCCATCATGTTACACTCAGCAATACCACAATCTATATGTCTTTCAGGATAAGCTTTCTTGAAGATACCTGTCTTTGTTGCTGCTGCTAAGTCAGCATCAAGTACAACAAGATTTGGATACTGCTCTGCAAGCTCTGTCAAAGCATTACCATAGCTTTCTCTTGTAGCAATTTTCTTTACTTCTGCCATTTTTTCCTCCTATCTGCTTATTTCAAGCCCTCACCGATTTTTTCAAGGTCAGCCATTGCCTGTGCATACTGCTCATCATTTGGAGCTGTACCATGCCAGCTTACATTGTTCTCCATGAAAGATACACCTTTACCTTTCACACTCTTCATAATGATAGCCGTAGGCATTCCTTTAGTTTCTCTTGCTTTCTTAAATGCATCTGCAATCTGTTCAAAATCGTGTGCATCAATCTCAATAACATTGAAATTAAATGCCTTAAACTTGTCTGTAATAGGATATGGTGAACAAACATCCTCAATCTTTCCGTCAATCTGAAGTCCGTTATTATCAACAATAACACAAAGATTGTCAAGTTTTCTTGCTCCGGCAAACATAGAAGCCTCCCAGACCTGTCCTTCCTGAATCTCACCATCACCAAGAAGTGTATATACTCTGTATGATGCATCATCAAGCTTTGCTGAAAGAGCCATACCAACTGCTGCTGATATACCCTGTCCGAGTGAACCGCTTGACATATCAACGCCCGGAATATGCTTCATGTCAGGATGACCCTGAAGATATGAACCTACATGACGGAGTGTCTTTAAATCTTCAACCGGGAAAAATCCTCTCTGTGCAAGTGTTGAATATAAACCTGGTGCGATATGACCTTTTGATAAAACGAAACGATCTCTGTCTGCTTTCTTAGGATCTTTAGGGTCGATATTCATCTCCTCAAAATATAAATATGTTAAGAGGTCTGCTGCAGATAAAGATCCACCCGGATGTCCTGATTTTGCGCTGTGTACTGCTGTAACAATGCCCTTGCGGACTTCATTTGCAGTTTTCTTTAATGCTAAAATATCCATGATATCTTCCTTTCTCTCAAAATTATTTTTATATGCCATACTCAATCTGTTATTACGGCACTTTCAAGTTTGTGCAAAGCACAAATCTTGTGCATGAAAATTTATTTTCATGCTTTATTCTCCAAAGACAGCTATGCTGTCACTTCCGGTATTCTCAGCTTACTATTTACCAAAAACAGCTATGCTGTCATTTCCGGTATTCTCAGCTTACTATTTACCAAAGACAGCTA
>ERZ894203.192-NODE-192-length-62364-cov-18.215924_pt1 | contig 62364 bp, 44 predicted proteins | sample MGYA00380286_ERZ894203 | MGnify/ENA primary metagenome ERZ894203 (study PRJEB32331, sample SAMN06328484) | human gut metagenome | biome: human gut microbiome; feature: stool | host: Homo sapiens | collected 2014-02-06 ... | reverse complement strand
ACAATGAACAAGCTCATTGTATTGCCAATTACCTTTTTATGGCTGAACTGTTACAAACTATTTTCTGAATTGTTGAGGTGACATTCCTTTTATTTTCTTAAATTGTCTTGAAAAATGTTCGAGGTTCTCGTATCCGCATATGGAAGCTATCTCGGAGATTGAGTCGTTGCTGCCCTGTAAAAGTCTTGCGGCGTGTTCGATTCTGGCTTTTATTATATCCTGATGAACAGATACTCCGAATATCTTTTTGTATGTGTGCTGGAAATACGATGTGCTCAGTCCAAGTTTGTCTGCTATTTCTTTTGCACCTGATGGTACATATTCATAGTTGTAGAGATGTTGTCTGAGTTTTGAAAATTCATCAAAATATTTGTCAAAAGCGGAGCCGGCATTTAAGGTGGTTCTGTAAAGATCACTGAATTTATGAAAAAGAGCTTCAGCTTTGCTGCTCATTATATGTTCGTGCTGGTCGCCTTCATTGAAGTATTCGATGAAAAGGTCTGCTATCATGTCAGTTATAACTTTCGGTGTCGAGAGTGTTATAGGAGTGTTAAAAGGAATTTCAAGTTTCTCAAAAAAGTTATCATATTCATCAAAATCAAAATGAATCCAGTCGTTTATAAAATAGTCATCAGCGGAACCGGATTGAATATGTCTGTAAATCTGTGGTTTGTTTTTTTGGTATAAAATAAAAGTGTTTTTTGGAACGCGTATGCATTTATTGTCTGTCATGATTTCAGTTGGAGAACGCAGATATAAAAGCAGATAATCTCCGGAACCATTTGGACGGTTTACATAAAAATCAGGGCAGTTGTGAAAATGGTATCCAATAAGTCTGATTTTAATCATTTATTATTTCCTCCTGAATTTTACAACGGTAGTTGATTAGTAAATATTGTTGTCGTATTTTGAGTTTATATCTTTTGGATTTTAAATCAAGTGGCATTTGTTGTTTTGTTTGGTTAATTACAATAATAGTATAATATAAAAAGCTAAAAAAATCAAATACTTGACAGCTAATATCATGGACTAAAAGTCAAAAGATTTATATAATCATAAATGTAAGATTAAATAGCAATGCATGATATTGTAGGGATTTCCGCAGAAAACTTCCTCTCGTAAGCTAATAAAGTTTTTGAAAAAAGCAATATTTATGCATTGCATTTAATAAAACTATAATTTAATTTTTAACTGAAAAGTTCAAATTTAGAAAAGAGGATGAGTATGAGACTTAGCAGAAAAAAGATTTTAGCATTGTGTATGTGTGGTGCACTTGTTTTAGCATCAATTCCGGGAATGTATGTAAAGAGTGTTGCCGCAAAGAAAAATAATTCACCTGTTATCAGGCTGAACACGACAAGTATCAAACTTGTAAAAGGAAAAAAGAAAACATTAAAAGTCACAGTAAAAAATGTAAAAAAATTAAAAAAAGTGACTTTTACAAGCAAAAATAAAAAGGTGGCTTCTGTTACGGCAAAGGGTGTTATCAAGGCTGTAAAGGCAGGCAGTACAAAGATAGAGGTTAAGGTAAGTTATATTCCGAAAAGTTCAAATAAAGTGACAAAAAAGACTGTAAGATGTACGGTTAAAGTCACAAATCCAGAAGATACGACGGATGTGGCACCTGACCTGACAGTACAGGCTACCGCTGCACCGGCTCCGACCGTTTACGGAGATGCTGGAAAAGTCAGCGGGTACAACAGTGAACAGAGCAATTATTTATTAAATATCAATGCGTCTGATAAAGTACATGATATTAGTGATATTTTATATGGAATATTTATCGAGGACATAAATTTTGCAGCAGACGGCGGACTTTATGCCGAGATGGTGCAGAACCGTTCATTTGAATTTACAAATCTTGCATCGGATAATGAAAAGCACGCATGGAGCGATGTCGGAACAGTTACAGCAAAGGTTGTAAAGGGTGACAAGACAGGCTGTCTTAATGCAAATAACCCCAATTATATGGTTATTGAGAACAAATCAGACAGTGATGCGGGTATTGCGAATGAGGGCTTCCTTGATGGAATGTCGATAAAAGAGAATACCGGATATGATTTTTCCATGTATGCAAAAGGAATGGATGGCTATACCGGTCCATTAAATGTCAAACTTATGAATGGAAGTGATGTTGTAGGAAGTGGAACTATCGAAAATGTTACGGCAGAATGGAAAAAGTATGAGCTTAAACTTACATCGTCGGTTACTTCAAATAAAAATGTAAAATTACAGGTTACGATTCCTAAGGGGAAAATTGCGGTAGACATGGTTTCGCTTTTCCCACAGGATACATATAAGGGCAGAAAGAACGGTCTTAGAAAAGACCTTGCAGAAAAATTAGAGGAACTTCATCCGGGATTTTTGAGATTTCCGGGAGGATGTGTTGTTGAGGGTGCGACCATCGAGACAAGATATAACTGGAAAGATTCAATAGGTGCAGATTCAAGCGGACAGCCGTTTGAATTTAACGGAACATATGGCGATGTTGCAGCAAGAAAGCAGGGACAAAATATATGGACGGATGAGAGGGCAACAAATGATAAATATCCTTCATTTATGACATACGGTCTTGGATTTTATGAGTATTTTCAGCTTGCTGAGGATATAGATGCAGTCGGAGTTCCGGTTATTAACTGTGGTAAATGTTGTATGGGACAGTCGGATGGAAACGGACCGTCATTAGACTCTGCTGAGTTCAAGCAGTATATTCAGGACGCCCTTGATCTTGTTGAGTTCTGTCGTGGTGATAAGACTACAAAGTGGGGAAAGATAAGAATTGCGATGGGACATGAAAAACCATTTAAACTCAAATATATCGGTATTGGCAACGAACAGTGGGGTGATGATTTCTTTAAGCATTATGAAGCGTTTGTAGATGCGTTTAACGATGCAAAGAAAACAAATCCTGCACTTTATGGTGATATAGAGCTTATGTTTACAGCGGGTGTCGATGACGGAGACAGTGGAAAAGATGTTTATATGGAAGCATATAATGAAGCTGCAACATGGCTTAAGGCACATCCTGACAAGACAATAAATGACTTTGCGGGAGCTATCGACCATCATTATTATAATGAGCCAAGCTGGTTCTTAACACACACGGATTATTATGATGAAAAGAATTACAGCAGAACTACTGACAACATGACAACTTCAACTTACGGCGGCGGAATGAATGTGTTCCTTGGAGAATATGCGGCACAGTCAAATACTTGGAAAGCGGCACTTTCCGAAGCAGCATATATGACGGGACTAGAGAGAAATGGAGACATAGTTAAGATGGCTGCATATGCACCATTATTTGGAAACTTGACGGCACTTCACTGGTCACCTGATCTTATATGGTTTAACAATAACACGGTTACAAGCTCGGTAAATTATTATGTTCAGAAAATATTTGCCAAGAATGCAGGAACTACACTTCTTAAATCGGATATGTCAGGGGCAACGGTGGCATCAAAGCCATTTGCAGGAAAAGTCGGTGTAGGCACATGGAATACGGCTGCAAAATTTGACAATGCAAAGGTTGTCTCAAATGACAATGGAAAGATTTTAGGAAAAGATACATTTACAAAAGCAGAAAACTTATCGAAATACTGGGAGAAAGCAACAGACGGAAACTGGTCGGTCAAGAACGGAAAACTTGTTCAGTCATCAGATGTGACAAACACTGTGGCATATGGAAATCAGGGAAGTGTTGCTTACTTTGGAAACAATACATGGAAAAATTATACATATACTGTTGAAGCGACAAAGACTTCAGGACAGGAAGGATTTATGATACCGTTTGCTGTAGGAGATAAGAACGAAAATTATTTCTGGAACATTGGCGGCTGGAACAATACGGTATCATGCTTACAGAAAGTATCAGGCGGTTCAAAATCAGGTCAGATAGCAGGAACTATTATGAGCTGTCAAATAAGCGAGGGCGAAAAGTATAAGATAAAGATAGTAGTAAAAGACAGAAATGTTAAATGCTATCTTGATGATATGCTCTATGTGGACTATACTATACCTGAGACAGAGGGAAGCGAGAGCTACCAGGTTGTAAGTACGGACAAGACGGGCGATGTTATCATAAAACTTGTCAATGTAACAGGAGCAGATAAAACATTTGCAATAGATGTGACGGGAGTGGGTGAAATTTCAGATGAAGCAGATGTAGATGTTGTTGCAGGACAGAGCGAGACAGATGATAATATTCTCGGAAAAGATGAAGCGGTTACATTAAAGAGTGATAAGGTGACAGGTATTAAAGATAAGTTTAACTATACTGTTCCGAAGTATTCTGTTACAGTTCTTCGCATAAAACACAGATAGGTATTAGATTAGTGAAACAGGATATGGATGCATGATGAAGTGACATATATTGCTGGAGAGCCATATTCTGAGATTTGAAAGATATATTGGTTAATAATTGCAGACATCAGGATAAATTATTTAATGTAGAAATAAAATAAAAACTCATTTAATAATAAAAAAATATTGAGAAACAATATCAAAAAGAGCCTCTCCAGGCTCTTTTTGATTAAAATTTCTCAATAAGCAAAATTAGCCGTGTCGTACTGGATTTTTTGTTGTATAATGTCACAAAAGCAGACGGATATGTCTGTTTTTGTGAAAGAAACACAAGTAAAATTTTTTATCCAGAGGAGGAACTTATTATGTTAGATTGTTTAAAGGCTATTAATTGGAAAAAGACAGGTTTATTTGCAGCAGGTGTTGCATTTGGTACAGCAGGAATCAAAATTCTTTCAAGTGATGATGCAAAGAATGTATATTCAAATTGTACTGCAGCAGTTCTTCGTGCAAAAGACTGTGTTATGAATGTTGTATCAACAGTTCAGGAAAATGCAGAAGATATTTATGCAGAAGCCGTAGAGATTAACGAAGAGAGAGCGGCAAAGAAAGAGTGCTTTGAAGACGAAGCAGACGATGAGGATATTGAGGAAGTTGAAAACGAAGCAGACGATGAGGCAGCAGCAGATGCTGAGTAATCAACATAAATGTGAAAAGATAAGGTTTAAAGTTTTATCTTTTTACACAAAATTTATCATTAGATAATAATCTGACATATATTTATACAAGACATCTGATTTTTCAGGTGTCTTGTTTTAGGTATATGACAGTAAGATGATACTAATTGAAGTTAAAATAACAATATCGAAGTTAAAGGAATAATACGGAAAAGGGGGCAAAAAATGAAATTTTCTATTAAGCATGAAATAAAAGGCAGAATAAGAGTTCATTTACATCAAAACAGAATGTCCTTTGAACAGGCAGATACATTATTATATTATCTGACCAACAACCAGTATGTTACAAATGCAAAAGTGTTTGAGAGAACAGCGGATGCTGCTATTTATTTTGTCGGTGACAGGGGAAATATAATAGAAGCATTGAGAAAATTTGCTTATGAAAATGTTGATGTGCCGGCAGCGGTATTAGAGACATCAGGCAGGGGACTTAACAACACATATCAGAGAAAAATGGTTGAAAAAGTCGTTTACAGATATGCGAGAAGGATACTTCTTCCTTATCCGGTAAGGGCGGTCTATACAACGGCAATGTCATTGAAATATATTTATAAAGGTGTAAAGACTTTGCTTAAAGGTAAGATAGAAGTTTCAGTTCTTGATGCAACTGCAATAGGTGTATCAGTTATCAGAAACGATATAGCAACTGCGGATTCGATTATGTTCCTGCTTGGAATAGGTGAACTGTTGGAGGAGTGGACACATAAGAAATCAGTTGATGACCTTGCAAGGACAATGTCGCTCAATACGGGAAGTGTCTGGATGCTCAGTGATGGAAAAGAGGTTCAGGTTTCTTCAAATGATATAAAAGAGGGCGACTGCGTAGTCGTACATATGGGAACAATCATTCCTTTTGACGGTGAGGTTTATGATGGCGAGGCGATGGTAAATCAGGCTTCGATAACGGGTGAGTCAATGCCTGTAAGAAGAGTTAAAGACAATTATGTCTATGCCGGAACTGTAGTTGAAGAGGGCGAGATAACCATCAAAGTTAAAAAAGTCGGTGGAACGAGCCAGTATGAAAAGATAGTTGCGATGATAGAGGAAACAGAAAAACTCAAATCTGCAAGTGAGAGTAAGGCAAGTCATATTGCGGATAAACTTGTTCCTTATACACTTGGAGGAACAGCTTTAACATATCTTTTGACGAGAAATGTCACAAAGGCATTATCAGTGCTTATGGTAGATTTTTCTTGTGCACTAAAGCTTGCAATGCCTATAACGGTTCTGTCGGCGATTAGAGAAGCAAGCCTTCACAATGTAACTGTTAAAGGCGGTAAATTCCTTGAAGCAGTTTCGGAAGCAGACACTATCGTGTTTGATAAAACAGGAACACTCACAAAGGCTAAGCCTACTGTAGTGGATGTTGTTTCGTTCTGTGATGAGACACCGGATGAACTTTTGAGGATTGCAGCCTGCCTTGAGGAACACTTCCCTCATTCAATGGCAAAAGCAGTCGTAGAGGCAGCAAAACAAAAATCTCTTGAACATGAGGAGATGCACTCAAAGGTTGATTATGTTGTCGCTCATGGAATATCTAGCTATATTGACAACAGAAAAGCAGTTATCGGAAGTTATCATTTTGTCTTTGAAGATGAAAAATGCATTGTACCTGAAGATAAGAAAGAACAGTTTGAAAATATATCTGATGAATATTCAAGACTTTATCTTGCGATACAGGGTGAACTTGCGGCAGTTATACTTATAGAAGACCCTCTCAGGGATGAAGCAGAAGCAGTTGTTAATTCTCTGAGAAAATCGGGAATAAGTAAGGTTGTAATGATGACCGGAGATAGTGACAGGATTGCAAAGAACATAGCTGAGAAAGTCGGAGTTGATGTTTATTACTCGGAGGTACTTCCGGCAGATAAGGCTGCATTTGTAGAGAAAGAGAGAAGTGAGGGAAGAAAAGTCATCATGATAGGTGATGGAATAAATGATTCGCCTGCACTTTCAGCAGCAAATGTCGGAATTGCCATAAGTGATGGAGCAGAAATAGCAAGAGAAATTGCCGACATAACGGTTGGTTCGGACGATCTTTATCAGATAGTGACACTTAAGATGTTAAGCGATGCACTTATGAAAAGGATAAAGAAAAACTACAGAACAATAGTTGGATTTAATTCGGGACTTATACTCTGTGGTGTGACCGGAATACTTGCACCTACAACATCAGCACTTTTGCATAATGCATCTACGCTTGCAATAAGTCTTAAGAGTATGCAAAGTTTTCTTGACTAATTAGATAAGTGATGAATAAAATGACACCTTTTTATCAATAATAGTTATATTGATAAAAAGGTGTCATTTATTTTATTGACTTTAGTATATAATTTATGTATCATAATCTCAAAGTTAGGGAAAACTAACTAAAAGTATTTCGTAGGTAATTGCGAAACTAACTATATGTTGTGTTAATTGCACAGATATAACAAATAATATCGTCGGCACGCTTTCGCTATGTTGTCGTTCGTAGCAGTACATAAATCAGCAAAAAACGCTGATTAAGTGCTGACGACGACAAAAATGCCGACTAACACTATTTGTTATATCTGCATAATTTAATCAAGATTTATGATAGTTTCGCAAACGCCTATAAAGTATTTCATTTTGAAAGGAGAATTATAATCATGGGTAAGATAAGTGTTGTATATTGGTCGCAGTCAGGAAATACACTCGCTATGGCGGAGGCAATAGGTAAAGGTATCACAGATGGCGGAGCACAGGCAGAAGTTGTCAATGTAAGTAGTTGCCAGGTCAGTGACCTTGATTCAGAGGAAGTGTTTGCACTCGGTTGTCCTGCCATGGGAGCTGAGGTTCTTGAGGAAAGTGAGATGGAGCCATTTGTTGCAGAACTTGAGGGAAATGTAAAAGGTAAGAAGATTGCTCTGTTTGGTTCATACGGCTGGGGTGATGGTCAGTGGATGCGTGACTGGGAAGAACGCATGACAAGTGCCGGAGCGACAGTCGTAAACGGAGAGGGTCTTATATGCCAGGAAGCACCTGATGGTGATGTGATAAGTGAATGTGAGAGTCTCGGAAAACAGCTTGCCGGAATGTAGGATTGAGGGCTTACAATATAGTTATAAAGTGACGCCGTGAAAAAGATTATTATTCCATCAAAGAGACGATTTCGCTCGGAAAACTGCATAGCGGTACATAAACGGGTTAAATACACCCGCTAAGTACCGATGCAGTTCTAACGCTCTTTGTTTAGAATAATAATCTTTTTTCACGCCTGTTTTTATGAAAGTATGTTGTATTGGTTTAAAGTGTTATAGGTTGAAAAATATGTTATGAATTATAAAGTATTATTGTGAATTTAAGCTGTTTTTATAGTTATACAATATAGGATGGTTATGTTTTTGGCGTTTATTTGTGGTACGGGATAATGAGTCGGTTTGCACTAATGTTTTTGTTTTCTTATAATAGGACATAAAGGATAAAATGTTATCATAAATTTGCAAGACAAGAGAATTTGTTCTCTTATAAGATAAAATTTAAGGAGATTTTTTAGATTATGGATAAAACAGTGCGTGAAAGACTTTTTTCTATGAGCGAGGAGAAATACAGAGATTTTTCTAAGGCTCTTATTCCGGGCTGCGATAATATGCTTGGGGTTAGAGTGCCCCTTATCAGGAAGTATGCGAGAGAACTTATAAAAGAAAATGAGGACTGGCAGGGATTGCTTGAAGAGGATGATTTGTACTTTGAGGAGACGATGCTTCGTGGATTTATTACAGGTATAGCGATGGCAAAGGAAGATGATGTGAAAATTGCAAGAAAGAAATTGAATGAGTTTCTTCCTTATATAAATAACTGGTCTATAAATGATGGGTTTTGTAAAGAGTTCAGGATAATTGATAAACATCATGACGAGTTTATAAATGATATTGAAAAAATGACAGCTTCTAAAAAGGAGTATGTGGCGAGGGCGGGACTTGTACTTTTGCTTGAGCATTATGTAAAGATTGATATGGCAGGGAATAAGATTGCAAGAAAGAAAACGGTGGACAGATATGACATAGATTTAGAAAGCATATTGACAGATGAAGGTGTAATAGAGGAAAGAAACGCTTTGCAGTCGGATAGTGATACCAGTAAAGTCAGATATAATAATGAAGCCCTAAATAGTGTTTATAAAGGTAAATATACAGACAAAATACTTGAGCTTGTAAACAGAGATTTTTCAAAAAACGGCTACTATACGCAGATGGCGGCAGGCTGGCTTATAGCAGAGTTGTTTGTGGTATATCCAAAAGCAGTATGGGATTTTTTGAATGACAAAAACAACTTGAAGCTTGATGAAGTGTCATATAAAAAAGCAATAAGGAAGATATGTGAGTCAAAAATACCGACTAAGCAATTAAAGAAATATATTGTTACCGTTCAATCGTAGGTATAGTATAAGATATAAAGTTATGTACTGATAAGTAAATTTGATTTTATCAAGTTAAATTTTACATTTCTGACAATAGTGGAGTTTGATTTGATAAAATAATAAAGAAATGAGTTATTTATAAAAATAAAAAATGGAATGGTAAACTGTTTCAAAAAAAGGTCAAAAAAAAATTGGGGGGAAAATATAAAAAGCTGTTGACTAATGATAGATTTGTGGTATAATAATATTTGTGCGTACAGGACTGTGGTTCTGTGAAAAAATACCCTACACAGTTGTTTGTGTATTTGATGCATAATCTACAACTGGAGGGAGGTTAGGTGTGAGACTATGTCAAATGTAATCGTAAAAGAGAATGAGACATTGGATAACGCTTTACGTCGTTTCAAAAGAAATTGTGCTAAAGCTGGCATCCAGCAGGAAATTCGTAAGAGAGAGCATTATGAGAAGCCAAGCGTTCGTCGTAAGAAGAAGTCTGAGGCAGCTCGTAAGCGCAAATACTAATCGTATGTTAGGGATTTGAGTGTCAGATCCTAAAATCAGAAAGAGGTTATTTGGTTAATCTCTTTCTTTTTTTGAATTTTTTTAATATATTATTTTTATTTTTGAGTTTAGAAATTTGTTATCTTCAGGGAACATACCAGGTGATTTTTCTTAGCTTTGCAGGTGTAAAACAAAATAATTATGAAGATACGATTGCAAGAATAAAAAAATTTGTATGTGACTTATATCAATCATTTAGATAAAAACAATATGAAATATCCGGGGATAGTAATAGAATTTAAAGTGTTTAACTTTAGAAAAGAAGATACATTAAAAGACACATTGTCGGCGGCATTAAAGCAAATAAATGAAAAAGATTATGATACAGAACTTACAGGCAGAGGTGTGAAGAAAGAAAATATAAGACATTATGGATTTGCTTTTCAAGGGGAAAGAGGTGCTGATTGGAACAGATTGATTAATATTGTTAAGTTTTTTGATTATACAAAATATATTTAATAAAAAAATATTATTATGTAAATAAAAAACACTATGCCCCATTCTAAGCATATAATCAAACAGCAGCCACTTATTACTTAGAATAGAGCATAGTGAAAATTATAATTCTGTCGGTACCTTTAGATGATAAAAATACAATTATTCCTAATCATATAAACACTTTACACAAAATCTCTTAAAGTATCTACAACACTTTGTTTTTCAGTATTTCCATACATCAACATCGGGATAATACAGCTAAGTATGATAAATACCGGAGCGACAATCAATACTGGTAGTATCACAAAATGTCCGCTGAAGAACCAGAAAATATTTTCAAAAGGTTTTTTGGTGAGCACGACAAATATTATTGAAGTAATGAGTGATACGACGGATGAGCTTACGGTATAAAATAAACTTTCATATATAAGCATCCTGCGAAGCTGGCTGTTTGTCATACCTATGGATTTAAGCATTGCAAATTCATGTTTTCTCGACATAATTCCGGTTAGCACGGCATTGACAAAGTTAAGGATTCCGATAACACCTATAACAGTACACAGCAGACCGCCAAGCAATATAAACATATTTTTAAAACTGTCAAATTCCTGACAGACCTTAGCTTTACTTTCAAAGGAAAGTGAAGATGAAGGGGCGGAAGTTACATTTTTAAGGTAGTTCGCAGTCTGTATCTCAGCTTTTTTGTTTTTAGAGTCTAAGATATAAAATAATGGTGAAATTTTTTGCCTGCTGTCATTTTTCAGGTTGTCGGTTGACATTACCACATTATATCCGGTTTCGGAACCGTATCGAAATCCCATTGAAAATGGAACTTCCACAAGTGCACATACCGTATATGTGACTTCATGTTCTTTGGCTATATAGTATTCCATATATTTTTCGGGTGTGTCATCGGTGACTTTTTTGCCTGTCCGATTATCAATAAAATAAGCATCATCAATATATGACATTGTGAACTTATCGCCGACTTTTGGGTATATTCCCATGTTTTGCGGATTGCCGTAATCATCAGTCATTACGCTTATAGCTATATTGTGCTGTTTTTTGTCTTTAAGTGGAGAAAGGCTGCCGGAAAAGACTTTAATTTTATTTAAAAGTTTTATATCAATTCCCTCAATAAGTGGATCGGATGCAACTTTATCTCCCTTTTTTCTTATTGAATTTAGGTTTTGCTGTAAATCTTTTTGGCTGAAAGTGCCTTTGCACATATTTATATAGGTCTTTTTGTCAACCCATCCTGCTACATCAGCGTAAGGCAGAAAATATCCACAGCCGGTTAATCTGTTATCTGTATTTGTAGTGATACTGCGAATATCCTTGTCTGAGATACAGTGTTCACCGTCAATTTCACATCGGAAATAGCTTTTTGTACTTATAATGAAATCAGAGCATACACGCCGTGAAACAAATCTGTTCATATCAATTCCATTTACAAAGAAAAATAATGTATTTAGAAGCACTACGGAGAGTGAAAGTGATATGACAACAAGGAAAGTGCTTAGCTTGTTTCTGCCAAGATTTGTAAATGCCATCTGGTAAACTTTTGCACCTCGGGTATGTTTTTTCTTCTTTTTTGTGTTTGAATTGTCTGTATATTTTACCGCTTCAACAGGGGAAATCTTAGAGGCGATAAATCCCGGACGTAGACATGACATAAGTACGGTTAATAGTGAAAAAAGTATTGATATTACAAAAATAAGCGGGGATATGCTTATAGAGGTGCTTTCTGTACCAAGCGTAGTCTGTGAGATTATGGCAGGAAACAGAGTAACACCGCTGAAATATCCTATAAACAGTCCAATCGGAATACCTATCGCACAAAGAAGTATTGCCTGGATATAGATTATCATGCGAAGCTGATGTGGAGTGACACCGATTGTCTTTATAAGACCGTAAAAATGTATGTCATTTGTTACTGAAATCTGAAAAATATTGTAGATAATAAGGTATCCGGTAAATATGACAAGTATAATGAAAGCCACCATTCCGACAAGCGTTACGGTGTCTGTGTTTTCTGCAACTTTTTCAGAGGTGTAGCCCCAGTTTACACCGATACGAACACTGTTTTTTTCGTCTCGTGTCTGCCAGTCATACCCGAAGTCTTTATCAATCTGCTTCATCTGTTTTTCGATATTGTGGCTTGATTTAAGCATCACATTTAAATCTGTCCGAAAATCATCAAGTCCGTTGTTTTTTGCTTCTTTGATAATGTTTTCAGTATATTTTTTTGAAACATTGATATAATGAACCGGCATTAAACTATTATAGTTGTAATAACCTGTAAGTTTGAAATAGTCCGTTTTTTCAAATGTTTTACTTTTATTGTCACTTACTGTATAGGTAAGTTTTATCTTTGTTCCAAGTTTTGCTTTGGCACCGAGGAGTTTTAAAGCCGTGGTATCCATTGCTATTTCATCGGAGTTTTCCGGATTTCTGCCTGTTGTTGGTGTTGCATAACTCCATTTTGAGCAGTTTTCATCCATATAACTTACTTCTCCTGAAATCTGTCCGAAATAATCTGATTTTATAGAACCAATGCAATTTCGTTTACCATAAGCTTTTATTTTTGAGTGTGTGATAAGTTTGTCTGCCTGTTCGTCAGTTACATCTTTAAATGTCCCGTGTGAATAACCACCAATCTGACGGAATGAGTAAGTCTGATAACTGTCATTTAGTGAAAGTGCTATCGTGAAAAGTGATGTAAACAGGATAGTGGTAAGTATTATTGCGATAACAGCTATTATATTTCTCTTTTTTGCAGCACGCAGAGAACGGTAACTCAAACGGAAGATACATTTTTTATTTTTTACATTCATGAGTTTGTCCTCCTAATCTTTAGTTATTACATGGCCGTCTTCAATATGGATTATACGGTCTGCTGTCTGTGCTATTTCTTCGTTGTGGGTTATCATTACCATTGTCTGTGAAAATTTTTTGCATGAAACTTTTAACAGGCTTAATACATCCTGACTTGTTTTTGAGTCGAGGTTGCCGGTAGGTTCATCTGCAAGTATTATCGCCGGAGCGGATGCTAAAGCTCTTGCGATGGCAACACGCTGCTGCTGACCGCCTGAAAGCTGGTTTGGCAGTGCATTAAGTCTTTTTGAAAGTCCTAAGGTATCGGTTATCTGTGCTACAAAATCTTTATCTATCTTTCTTCCGTCAAGTTCGAGCGGCAGTACGATATTTTCATACAGATTTAAGACTGGTACAAGGTTGTAAGCCTGAAAAATAAATCCTATTTTTCTTCTGCGAAATATGGTGAGCGGTTCGTCTTTTAATGAAGAAATATCTTTTCCATCCACAAACACCTTGCCGGAAGTGGGCTTGTCAAGACCGCCGAGCATATGGAGAAGTGTTGATTTACCGCTGCCTGATGTTCCGACGACTGCGGCAAATTCACCGTTTTCGATGGCAAGGTTTACATTTTGTAATGCGTGTACGGCATTGTCACCTGAGCCATAGATTTTTGTAAGATTTTCTGTTTTTAGTATTGTCATAATGACCTCCGTTCTGAAAAAATATCTGTAAGATTTTACTATAATAGTATGGCATATAAAACTTTCCAAAATCTTTCAGAACACAATATGAAATCTTACAGTTTTGAAAGAAATACGGAAAAAGTTGAGCCGTGTTCCGGTAAAGAAGAAACTTTGATATAACCATTTTCGCCTGTAATTATCTTTCTTGCAAGATAGAGTCCTATTCCGACACCTTCTGTAGTGTTTACTTTTTCGGAGCGGTAAAATCTTGAAAAAACTTTTTCATGCTCATTATCTGATATACCAATGCCTGTGTCTGAAATATCAATTCTGACAAAAAATTCATAGACTATTACATTTATGGAAATGCCACCTGTCACGGTGTACTTGATAGCATTGTCAACTATATTGCAAAGAGCCTCAAGTGTCCATTTTTCATCAAACACTGCCGTTGCATCAGTTTTGACGGTATTAAGATACAAATCTTTTGAATCGGCTTTCTGGTTGTATTGTATAAATATCTTATCAAGTAACGGCTGGATTTCCTGCTTCTTTGGAGATAGGGAAATGATACCTGTTTCAAGCCGTGAAAGTTTTATGAGAGACTCTATCAGAAAACGGAGTTTTTTAGTCTGGGAATAAAGTGCCATAAGATTTTTTTTTGAGTTTTCTGAGAAATCATCTTCTAAAAGTAATTCACAGTAGAGAAGAATGTTTGCGACAGGTGTTTTTGTCTGATGTGAAATATCAGCGATAAGAGTTTTAATGCTGTCTTTTTCGTGCATTATATTTTGGGTAGAGCAGGTCTGACCTGAGAGGTATTGTGCAAATTTTGTCTCAAGTGCTGACAGGCGGCTCTCATCAAAAACCTTTTCAGTAAAACTTCCCTTTAAAGCTGAGTCAATCATATTTTCGAGAGAAGTGAGAAGTTTATCTGTTTTATAACGGTTTAGGAGTATGGAACTTATACATATTATAATAATTATAAACTGAATAAATATAATGAAATCTTTAGTCATAAAAATCCTTTCGTTTGGAGTATGCTTTTATATTTTTTATGTATTTTGGGGTATAGTGACTTTCTTTTTATTTTTTGTCCCATTTATAACCGATGCCATAGACGGTATGTATATAATCCGAAGCGTTAAGTTTATCACGGAGCCTTTTGACAACAACGGAAAGTGCATTGTTATCCACATATTCAGAGCCATCTGTCCATATGCGGTCGGTAAGGACATCACGGGTCATGATATTGCCACGGTTCTCAACGAGGAGAGAAAGAAGCTTTTGCTCGGTTTTGCTTAATTCAACAGGCTTGCCTAAAACAAGAAAAGTTAGGTGCACAAAATCAAATGAAAAATCATCTATTGTTATAATGGAATTTGCAGTTTGGGAATTGCCGACAGGATGCTTTCTAAGCTGTGTATTAACTCTGGCACGAAGAACGGCGAGAGAAAAAGGTTTTGTTATATAATCATCAGCACCGAGTTCAAGACCGCTTACAATATCAAAATCAGTATCATTTGCGGTAAGCAGGATGACAGGAATATCAGGAAAATCGGTTTTTACTTCAACCAGAAAATCAAGTCCGCTGCCATCCGGAAGTGTAATGTCAAGCAGTATGAGTGAAGCCTTAAAACAGGCAAGCTGTTGTCTGGCGGCTTGCAGATTGGTGCATGAAAAAATCTGTCTGTCCTCTGAACTAAGAGCCTGACAAAGACCTTTATTAAGACTTATATCGTCCTCTATAATAAGAATTTGCTGCATTTTCATTATTAAAAATCTCCATTTCTATGATTATTTATAAAATTTATATGTCAAAATACATTTTGAAACAAATATAATATAGATTTTATGACGGATAGTAAAGAAAAGCAAATGGAAAATACGATTATAGATTTGATAAGTGTGTACTGTAACCATTGTCAGTTACATTGTAGGTAAGCATTATTATTTTTTGTTGTAACATTGTGTATTTTGGGATGTACTGTTATACTATAGAAAATAGGATAAGAAGGAATAGGTTTAAAATGTATGGATTTTTTAAGAATGGTAAAGTTAATAAAGAACTTGATGAGATAATAGCACAGATAGAGTCTAATGCTGCAAATAATTATAAAGATGCGGCGCAGGAGGCTGTTGTCTGTCTTGAAACAAGGATAAATGAATTTTGGGAGTCAGGGCAGCTTAGCGAAAAGAAAAAGTTAGAATATGAAGCAAGGCTTACGAGGTATAAAAGGGAACTTGAGGGATTTACGCATAAGGACCAGAAGCCGTATTGGAGTTAGGGGGGATGATGAATGAAGATATTGTATTGCAGAGTTGGATGGATGAAATCTTATCATGGAAGTACATTAGAAAAACCACGGGGTGGCGGAAAGTATAATGAAAAAAATATAGGACATGAAGTATATAATTTTCTGTGCTATAAAGGAAAATATTATGGGTTTGTTGAGGCAGGAATTAATAAGAGTATTCATGTTGAAAGGTTATGCGAAAATAAGACAGAGTTTGCAGAAAATGTTACAGTAGTTTGGGTTGCCAAGAAACCAGAGGGCGGTCAGTTTATTGTAGGATGGTATGAAAATGCAAGAATTTATCGTACTCCACAAAAAGTTCCAGTGGAAGTAATGCAAGTAAGAAAGTTAAAGAATCATAATTTTTATAATATATATTCTGAGAATGTTTTACTTATTAAAACCAATGAAAGAGAATATCGTGTTAGTGGAATGGGACACAGTAATATATGGTATGGAAAACCGGAAGAAAATGAAAAAGTTTTAAAATATATACGGGATTATAAGAAAGAATATGATAATCGCATAGAAAAAATAGAGAAAAAGTTATCTGATGTGGTGGGCTCTGATAGAGAAACATTGGTAAAGGTTAGAATAAATCAGGACAAGTTTAGGAGTGGTCTGATAGAAAAATATGGAGGAAAATGTTGCTTATGTGGAATGAACCATTTATCAATGCTTGTAGCAAGTCACATAAAGCCGTGGTCAAAAAGTGATAAAAATGAAAAACTTGACATAGAAAATGGTTTGTTATTGTGTCCTAATCATGACAAACTTTTTGATGCTGGCTTGATTTCATTTGATTTGAATGGAGAAATTATAATATCAAATCAGTTAAGTGAACATAATCAAAACATAATGAATGTAAATAAAAATTTAAAAATTAAAATAACTGATGATAATCGGGAATATATAAAATATCATCGTGATAATATTTTTGTTGAATAAAGAAGATAATATTTTTATAGAACATAAGTTTAAAATGTTCATGAAGCAGTATTACAATTACTTTGTCTTGCTAAAATGATAATCCTATGTTAAATTGTTTTTTTTCAAATAAATTTGCAGATAGAGATGATTTGTTTGAAGGACTTGAAATATGGAATTATGATAAATATAGAAAAATTCAAGGAACATATCCGGTGATTTTTCTTAGCTTTGCAGCGGTAAAAGGAGATTCATTTGAGATGACGAAACAGCAGATTATTACGCAAATAGTACATCTGTATGAGGAAAAAAGATTTTTGCTTGGTTCTGATGTCATGAGTGAAAGCGAGAAGATTAAGTTTGAACAGTTTGTTTTGGAGCCGGAAAAATTTGATTTATCAGTAAAATTAAATGAGTTAAGTGATTATTTAAGCAGATATTATAATAAAAAAGTTATTATACTTCTTGACGAATATGATACACCTATGCAGGAGGCTTATGTGTATGGATTTTGGAAAGATATTGTTTCTTTTATGAGGAGTTTGTTTAATGCTACATTCAAAACAAATCCATATCTTGAGCGTGCAGTTATGACAGGTATAATTAGGGTATCTAAAGAAAGCATATTTTCTGATTTGAATAATCTGAAAGTTGTGACAACAACAAGTGACGAATATGCAGATAGTTTTGGATTTACGGAAAAAGAAGTTTTTGATGCACTTGATGATGCAAGTATGTCTATGAAAAAAGCAAAGGTAAAAGAGTGGTATGATGGCTTTACTTTTGGAAATGTCAAAGATATATACAATCCATGGTCCATAACAAATTTCTTAAAAACAGGAAAGTTTAATGCGTATTGGGCTGATACCAGTTCAAACGGACTGGTGAATAAATTAATCCAAACTGCTTCGGCGGAGATAAAAGAACTTATGGAACGACTTTTGAAAATGGAGAGTATAGAAGTAAAGTTTGATGAATAGATAGTATTTGAGCAGCTTGGCAAAAGTCGGGAGGCTATATGGAGTTTGCTTGTTGCGAGTGGATATTTGAAAATTGATTTTGTAGAATATAGAGGGCTGCTTTTGAAACCATGGTATCATATAAGTATAACAAATTTTGAAACATTGAGTATGTTTGCAGATATGTTTGCAGGATGGTTTGCAAATTCAGAAGCGAGATACAATGATTTTATAAAAGCTTTACTTAAAGGCGATGTAAAAGAGATGAATTATTATATGAATAAAGTAGCACTTGCAACCTTTAGCTATTTTGATACAGGCAGTCGACCATCAGAAGCATACGAGCCCGAAAAGTTAGCCTCATGCTACGACTGTAAGGGAGTAGCTAATGGCTCAAGTTTGAACAATAGTTCAAACTTGTATGCGATGACTGAACAGTCAGCGCGTTTTTACCATGGTTTTGTGCTTGGACTTATTGTTGAACTTAGTGATAAATACGAGGTAAAGTCAAATCGTGAAAGTGGGTTCGGGAGATATGATGTAATGATAGAACCATTTGATAAAAAAGCAGATGCAATGGTGCTTGAATTTAAAGTACATGATATGGATGAGGAGCAAACTCTTGAAGATACCGTTTCAAACGCATTAAAGCAGATAAATGAAAAAGAATATGATGCAGAACTTTTAACCAGAGGTATCGCAAGAGAAAAAATCAAACATTACGGTTTTGCATTTAAGGGTAAAAAAGTCCTTATCGCCTCCGATACAAAATAAGCATCAAATCCCCTCTCTTAAAAAAATAAATTTTATCAATAATTTCTTTAGAACGCAAGTTTGAATAAATGAATAAAATAAACTAAAAAGCAATTTTACTTAATTTTATTAGTAAAAAACATAATTTTACTAAATAATCTTGCTTTTTTTGTTCAAAAAATATATAATCAAACCAGTTTGATGAACAAAGGGGTTCAGCAAATGATATGAAAACAATTATCAGTAAAGGGATATTTGTATCACAGGACTGGTATGGCTTTTTGCCGGAAGTGTCTTTTGATATAGTATCTGTTTACATGATAGGACTTTTTTACATGAAAAATGTTCCATGTGTGTTTTCAGTTATTTGCTGAGCCTCTTTTTGTTTGCTATATGTAAATTAAATGTATCCAAAGAGTATTGAGTGTTGTCTGTTTCATAGTAGCTGCAGCAGACAGCAGTAAAACAAAACACAAAATTGTAAAATATTGATATGGAGGTAATAATGATGACAAATACTGAAACTTGTAACAGCAGGGTTTTAGATGAAGCCTCAAAGGTTATTGATCATGAAAAGAGAGGTCTTTACGATCCCCGTTATGAACATGATAACTGTGGTATCGGTTCTATTGTAAATATCAAGGGAAATAAGACACATGATACTGTTTCCGGAGCTCTTGACATTGTCGAGAAGCTGGAGCATCGTGCAGGTAAGGATGCTGAGGGAAAGACCGGTGACGGTGTTGGTATTCTCTTACAGATTTCACATAAATTCTTTAAAAAGGCAGTTAAACCACTCGGTTTTGAACTCGGAGATGAGAGAGATTACGGTATCGGAATGTTTTTCTTTCCACAGGATGAACTTAAAAGAAACCGTGCCAAAAAGATGTTTGAAGTCATTATTGAAAAGGAGGGGCTTGAACTTCTCGGCTGGAGAAAAGTTCCTACTGAGCCTGAAATATTAGGACATAAGGCACTTGAATGTATGCCATACATCATGCAGGCATTTGTTAAAAGACCTGAGGAGGTTGAGAAAGGACTTGATTTTGACCGCAAACTCTATGTTGCACGCCGTGTGTTTGAACAGAGTAACGATGACACATATGTTGTTTCATTTTCAAGCCGTACGATAGTCTATAAAGGTATGTTTCTTGTAGGACAGCTTCGTCTTTTCTTTAAAGACCTTCAGGATCCTGATTATGTATCAGCTATCGCAACGGTACATTCAAGATTTAGTACGAATACAAATCCAAGCTGGATGAGAGCACATCCGAACAGATTTATCGTTCACAACGGTGAGATAAATACTATCGTGGGTAATGCCGACAAGATGCTAGCCCGTGAGGAGACTATGGAAACTTCACTCCTTGCAAATGATTTCCACAAGGTTCTTCCGGTTGTCAATCCAAACGGTTCTGATTCGGCAAGACTTGATAATACACTTGAGTTTCTTGTGATGAGCGGTATGGAGCTTCCGCTTGCTGTTATGATAACCATTCCTGAACCGTGGGAACATGACATGAGCGTCAGCCAGAAAAAGAGAGATTTCTATCAGTATTATGCGACGATGATGGAGCCTTGGGATGGACCGGCTTCAATCCTTTTCTCCGACGGTGATATTATGGGAGCGGTTCTTGACAGAAACGGTCTTCGTCCATCGCGTTATTACATTACAACAGATGATCAGCTTATCCTTTCTTCAGAAGTAGGCGTGTTCGACATTCCGCCTGAAAAGATTGTTAAGAAAGACAGATTAAGACCGGGTCGTATGCTTCTTGTTGATACAGTCAAGGGTGAGCTTATCGATGATGAAGTGCTTAAAGAAAAATATGCTTCACGCCAGCCTTACGGTGAGTGGCTTAACAGCAATCTTGTTACTTTAAAGGAACTTCGTATTCCTAATAAGAAAGTAGTGGAGTTTACTGACGAGGAGAGAGCAAGACTTCAGAAGGCATTCGGTTATACTTATGAGGATTACAAGGAGTCGATTCTTCCTATGGCACAGAAAGGTGCAGAGCCTATTGCTTCAATGGGTACTGATACACCGCTTCCAATGCTTTCAGATAAGCCGCAGCCATTGTTCAACTATTTTAAACAGCTTTTTGCACAGGTTACAAACCCTCCTATTGATGCGATAAGAGAGGAAATCGTAACATCGACAAGCGTTTATATCGGTGAGGACGGAAATCTGCTTGAAGAAAAGGCTGACAACTGCAAGGTGCTTAAAATCCGCAATCCTATCCTTACTGACACTGACCTTATGAAGATTAAATATATGGATAAAGAGGGATTTAAGTGCGTTGATATTCCTATTACTTATTATAAGAATACATCACTTAAGAAAGCACTTGACCGTATGTGTCTTGAAGCTGACAGAGCTTACAAGGAGGGTGCAAACATTCTTATCCTTACTGACAGGGGAGTTGATGAGAATCATGTGGCTATACCGTCACTTCTTGCGGTAGCTTCAATGCAGCAGCATCTTGTAACTACAAAGAAGAGAACAAGTGTTGCAATGATACTTGAATCAGCAGAGCCAAGAGAAGTACATCACTTTGCTACAATATTGGGATATGGTGCCTGTGCGATAAATCCTTATCTTGCCCACAGCACTATAAAAGAGCTTATCGGGCAGAATCTTCTTGACAAAGATTACTATGCAGCGGTTGATGATTATGACGCAGCGGTCCTTCACGGAATTGTCAAGATTACATCAAAAATGGGTATTTCTACAATTCAGTCATACCAGGGTTCAAAGATTTTTGAAGCCATTGGTATTTCAGAGGATGTTATCGAGAAATACTTTACTGACACTGTATGCTGTGCAGGAGATATTACACTTGAGGATATTGAAAAACAGGTCGATACACTTCATTCAGCAGCATTTGATCCGCTCGGTCTTGAAACGGATATGAATCTTGAGAGCCGTGGCCAGCACAAAGAGAGAGGTCACAAGGAGGAACATTTATATAATCCTGAGACTATACATCTTTTACAGCAGGCTGCATGGACAGGAAGCTATGAACTGTTTAAACAGTATTCAAAATGTATAGATGAAAAAGAGCACAATGTAACACTCAGAAGTATGCTTGACTTTAATTATCCTAAGAAAGGCATTCCTATCGATGAGGTTGAGAGTGTTGAAGAGATTGTTAAGAGATTTAAGACAGGTGCCATGTCTTACGGTTCTATTTCACAGGAGGCACATGAAACACTTGCCATTGCGATGAATCATCTTCACGGCAAATCAAACAGTGGTGAGGGTGGTGAGAGTCTTGACAGACTTCTTACAGCAGGACAGCCGGAGGACAGATGTTCAGCAATAAAGCAGGTTGCATCAGGTCGTTTTGGTGTAACATCGCGTTATCTTGTAAGTGCAAAGGAAATCCAGATTAAGATGGCACAGGGAGCTAAGCCTGGTGAGGGAGGTCATCTTCCGGGAGGAAAGGTTTATCCGTGGGTTGCAAAGACAAGACATTCAACACCTGGTGTAAGTCTTATCTCACCTCCGCCACATCATGACATCTATTCTATCGAGGACTTGGCACAGCTTATCTATGACCTTAAGAATAGTAATAAAGATGCGAGAATATCAGTTAAACTTGTTTCAGAAGCCGGAGTAGGTACTGTAGCAGCCGGTGTTGCAAAAGCCGGAGCAGCAGTTATCCTTATCTCAGGATATGACGGAGGTACCGGAGCAGCACCTAGAAGTTCAATCTACAATGCTGGTCTTCCGTGGGAGCTTGGTCTTGCGGAGACACACCAGACACTAATAATGAACGGACTCCGTTCCCGTGTCCGTATTGAGACAGACGGTAAACTTATGACAGGCCGTGATGTGCTTGTGGCAGCACTTCTTGGAGCAGAAGAGTATGGATTTGCAACAGCACCGCTTGTAACAATGGGCTGCGTAATGATGCGTGTATGTAATCTCGATACCTGCCCTGTAGGTGTTGCAACACAGAATCCTGAACTCAGAAAGAGATTTAAAGGAAAGCCTGAATATGTTGAGAACTTTATGAAGTTTATCGCACAGGAACTTCGTGAGTACATGGCTTTACTTGGAATTAAGAAAGTCGATGACCTCATCGGCCGCACAGACCTTCTTAAAGTTAAGGATGATCCAAAGGTTAAGGAACATCACATCAACTTTAACGAGATAATTGACTCATCATTTGCAAATGAGAGAAAAGAAAATAAATTCAATCCAAAGAATGTATATAACTTTGAGCTTGAAAAGACAATAGATGAAAAAGTTTTACTTCCTAAACTTAAAAAATCACTCCAGACAGGAGAACCTGCAAAAGTTACAGTCGATGTGACAAATATCAACCGTACATTTGGTACGATACTTGGTTCAGAGATTACAAAGAAATTCAGTGATACGCTTGAGGAGGACACTATTACTGTTGAGTGTCACGGAAGCGGCGGTCAGAGCTTCGGTGCATTTATCCCTAAGGGGCTTAAACTCGAACTTGTCGGTGATTCCAATGATTACCTCGGAAAAGGTCTTTCAGGCGGAAAAATTGTTGTATATCCACAGGCAGGTTCTAAATTTAAGGCAGAGGATAATATTATTATTGGTAATGTTGCACTGTATGGTGCTACAAGCGGTAAGGCATTTATAAATGGTATTGCCGGTGAGCGTTTCTGTGTCCGTAACTCAGGAGCAACGGCAGTTGTTGAGGGTGTCGGCGACCACGGATGTGAGTACATGACAGGCGGTCGTGTGGTTATACTCGGACCTACAGGAAAGAACTTTGCGGCAGGTATGAGCGGCGGTGTCGCATATGTACTTGATGAGAACAGTGACCTTTACCTTAAACTTAACAAAGACCTTGTCTCATCACAGCCGGTAACAGACAAATATGATGTACTTGAGTTAAAGAAGATAATAGAGGAGCATGTTGAAGCTACAAATTCAGCAAAAGGAAAGAATATCCTTGAAAACTTCAGTGATTATCTTCCTAAGTTTAAAAAGATAATTTCTTATGATTACAGCAAGATGCTTCAGCTTATCGCTCAGATGGAAGAAAGAGGATTAAGCTACGAGCAGGCACAGATAGAAGCATTTTATGCACACAAAAATCAGGCATAAACTATAGGAAATACTGTTTATACGCACGCCTGACATACAGTCGGGCAGTGCGGTGATGTTTGAGCGACAGGATAAGGAGGATAATTATGGGCAAACCAACCGGATTTCTTGAATATGAAAGAAAAAATAATAAGGCAGTAGAGCCTTTAGAGAGAATAAAGAACTTTAATGAATTTCACACTCCTATGAGTGATAAGGATAGAAAAGAACAGGCTTCAAGATGTATGAACTGTGGTGTTCCGTTCTGCCAGTCAGGTATGATGATAAATGGAATGGCATCAGGTTGTCCTTTAAACAATCTCGTGCCTGAATGGAATGATCTTCTCTATCACGGATGTATGAAAGAGGCACTTCAGATGCTCCGCCAGACTAACAATTTTCCGGAGTTTACATCGAGAGTATGCCCGGCACTCTGTGAAGCAGCCTGCACCTGCGGGCTTAACGATTCGCCGGTAACATGTAAGGCAAATGAGAATGCCATTGTAGAGTATGGATATGCAAACGGACTTATGGAGGCTAGAAAGCCTAAGGTACGCACAGGCAAGAAAGTTGCAATCATCGGCTCAGGTCCTTCAGGACTTGCGGCAGCAGATCAGCTTAACAGGAGAGGTCATGATGTAACCGTTTTTGAGAGAAATGACCATATCGGCGGACTTCTTATGTACGGTATTCCAAACATGAAACTTGAGAAATGGGTTATCGACAGAAAACAGAAAGTCATGGAAGAAGAAGGCGTTAAATTTGTCGTAAACGCGGATGTAGGAAAAACGGTGAAAGCGGCAGATATTGTCAAAGATTATGACAGTGTTATCCTTGCCTGCGGAGCATCAAATCCGAGAGATATAAAAGCGACAGGTCGTGAAGCTGACGGAATCTATTTTGCCGTAGATTTCCTTACACGCTCTACAAAGCATGTGCTTACGGGCAAAAAAGACGGCTGGGTAGATACAAAAGGAAAGAATGTTGTTGTCATCGGTGGCGGTGATACGGGTAATGACTGTGTCGGAACAGCGGTAAGACAGGGTGCAAAATCGGTAGTGCAGATTGAGATGATGCCCAAACTTCCTGATGAGAGAGCCGCAAACAATCCGTGGCCGGAATGGCCTCGTGTCTGCAAGACAGACTACGGTCAGGAAGAAGCGATAGCAGTATTTGGCAAAGATCCGAGAATATATCAGGCAACTGTAAAAGAGTTTATCGCTGACAAGAATGGCAAGTTAAAGAAAGTTAAACTTGTAAAACTCGAGCCAAAGAAAGATGCAAAGACAGGCAGATTAAATATGGTTGAGATACCGGGAAGTGAATTTGAGATTCCTGCCGACTATGTACTTATCGCAGCAGGTTTTCTTGGTACTCAGGATTATGTTGCAAAAGCGTTCGGGGTAAAATTAAATGCCCGTACAAATGTAGAGACGGCAGAGGGCAGTTATAAAACATCTGTAGATAAGGTGTTTACTGCCGGTGATATGCACAGAGGTCAGTCGCTCGTTGTGTGGGGAATAAATGAGGGAAGACATGTAGCTAGGGAAGTTGATGAGTTCCTTATGGGTTACACAAATCTTCCGTAAAAAATTACAGATGTTAAAGATAACTATAAATATATCAATAAATTACAAAAGCCATTAAAAGTAAAGTCCTTAAAATAAAATAGATGGTTTGTTATTATTTGTGATAAACATGAATAATAGTGACCGTATCGAAAACAGAGGGTGTATAATCTGATTACATTCTCTGTTTTTGGTGTAAAAGAACAGAAAGATTGTATATGAACAGGTATAGCAGCAGATTGAGAATAGGCATGGTTATTGATTGAAAAAATAATGTATGTAACAGTTCAGCCTTTCATCTCTAACATGTATAAACATAATTGTAAATGTCTTTGACATATGAGTGTTTTTTTTGTATAATAGGAACAATGTGTAGTTATGTACAAATAATACAAGGAGGAAGCGTGATGGCAAAATATACCAGACAGGATATATTGGATCTGATTGATGAAGAAGATATAGAATTTATCCGCCTTCAGTTCACGGATATATCCGGAAATTTAAAGAACATGGCGACTACAATTGACCAGCTTGATAAGATTTTAGACGGACATTATAAGTTTGATTGTGCGGCTATTGACGGTTTCCGTGGTACTGGATATGAAGAACTGTTTTTAGTTCCGGACTTAGATACATTTGTTATTTTTCCTTGGCGTCCACAGCACGGCAAGGTTGCCCGTTTTTTATGTGATGTTGTTAAGCCTGACGGCACACCTTTTGATGGTGACAGCAGATATATTTTAAAGAAAGTTATTTCAGAGGCAAAGGAACTTGGATATGAATTTAAGGTAGCTATCAAGAATGAGTTCTTCCTTTTTGACCTCGGTGAGAACGGAGAGCCGACCAATCATTCAAGTGAACAGGGCGGCTATTTTGATGTTGGACCTGCTGACGGTGGCGAAAATGCAAGGCGTGATATGGTACTTTATCTTGCAGATATGGGGATAAGTGTTGAAACATCATATCATTCTGATGAATCGGCACAGCATGTGCTTGACTTAAGTTATGCGGATGCTCTTGACATGGCAGATAACATTATGACATCGAGACTTGTTATACGGACCGTGGCAAAGAGACATGGTGTTAATGCGACCTTTATGCCAAAACCTAAAAAAGATACAAAGGGGTCAGGAGCACATTATACATTTACATTATTTAAAGACGGAAAAAATGTTTTTAATGATGAAAATGATGATTTGGGAGTTAGCAAAGAGGGTTATCAGTTTATGGCAGGAATATTAAGTCATATTGCGAATATGTCACTTATAAATAACCCTATCGTAAATTCATATAAGAGACTTATACCGGGTTATCTGGCACCGGTCACAGTCGGATGGTCTTCAACAAATTCCAGTCCGCTCATACGACTTACTTCAATAGGAAGTGACGGTGCGAGGATAGTTTTAAGAAGTCCTGATGGTGCAGCAAATCCTTATCTTGTTATCGCAGCCTGCCTTGCAGCCGGGCTTAGTGGTATAAAAGAGGAACTTGAACCGCCGGTATGTATGGATGACTTATCTGAAAAAGAAGCACAGAGATGTGAAGTCCTTCCGAGGACGCTTTATGAGGCTGTAAAATTATTTGAGGAAGATGATTTTCTGCAGGAGATTGTTGGCAGCCACATTTCAGAGCATATCATAAAGAGCAAAGACAAAGAATGGAATGAATATTGTACTCAGGTGACTCAATGGGAAACAAAAAGATATTTAACCAGTTTATAGGATTGATTGTTTGCACAGAAGACAGGAGGTTTCTGCATGGCAGATATTATCATAGCTTTTCCAAAATTGGACGATGCGAAGAATTTAAGAAAGCTTCTTGTTCGTAACGGTTATGATGTAAACATGGTTTGTGACAGTGGAGCACAGATAGTGAGTGCGGTAAACAGTCTTGATGGAGGAATAGTTATATCCGGATACAAATTTTCAGATATGCATTATTCGGAGATAAATGATTATCTTCCAAAAGGCTTTGCTATGCTTTTGCTTGCATCTCCGGCGAAACTGGCAGATTGCGATTTGGATGGAATTGTTTCACTGGCTATGCCGTTTAAGGTACAGGATCTGTTGAACACTCTTGAGATGATGATGGTTCAGTACAACAGATGGAAGAAGAAGCAGAAGAAAAAACCAAAAGTCAGATCTGAAAATGACCGAAAAGTGATTACGGCAGCTAAAGAGCTTTTGATGGAACGTAATCAGATGACAGAAGACGAAGCACATCATTATATTCAAAAACTTAGTATGGACAGCGGTAACAATATAGTAGAGACCGCCGAGATGATATTAGAACTTAATGGAAAGGAATGGGAATTTTAATATGAAGAAAGCGTTTCTTATATTAGAAGATGGAACAGTATTTGAAGGAAAAAGTATTGGTGTTGACAAAGAGATAATCTCAGAGATTGTTTTTAATACATCAATGACAGGTTATTTAGAGGTTCTTACAGATCCAAGTTATGCGGGACAGGCAGTTACCATGACGTATCCGCTTATTGGAAACTATGGAATATGCTATAAGGATATGGAGTCGAAAAAAGGCTGGCCTGACGGCTTTATCGTTAGAGAACTTGCAAGAGTTCCAAGTAATTTCCGTTCAGAAGACACCGTACAGCATTTCCTTGAAAAAAATGATATTCCGGGTATCAGCGGCATAGATACAAGAGCATTGACAAAGATACTTCGTGAAAAAGGTACAATGAATGGAATGATAACAACAAATGAAAATTATAATCTCGATGAGATCATTCCAAAGCTTAAAGAATATACAGTCACAGGTGTAGTTAAGAAGGTTTCATGTGACAAGATTGAAAAATATGTTCCGGGAGATATAGGCTCAGAGAGCGTTGCGGCTGACAAAGATGTTGCAGTTATTGATGTTGGAACAAAGAAAAACATTATAAGATGCCTTTTAAACAGAGGATGCAATGTAACTGTTTATCCGTGTGATTTTGATGCAGACGAGGTTATCGCATCAAAGCCTGACGGAATTATGATAACGAACGGTCCGGGAGATCCTGCTGAGTGTGTAGATATTATCGCACAGGTAAAAAAACTTGCCGATTCAAATATACCTGTATTTGCAATCTGTCTCGGTCATCAGCTTATGGCACTTGCACATAATGCAAAGACATATAAGATGAAATACGGACACAGAGGAGCAAACCATCCAGTCAAAAATCTTGAGACCGGAAAAGTATATATTTCTTCACAGAATCATGGATATGTAGTAGATGCGGACGGAATAGATGCATCAGTGGCAAAACCATGGTTTGTAAATGTAAATGACGGAACTATTGAGGGACTTGAATATATAGGAAAGCCTGTAAAGACAGTGCAGTTTCATCCTGAGGCAAATGCAGGTCCTAAAGACTCAGAAATGTTGTTTGATGAATTTATGAAGATGATTGGAGGAAATAAATAATGCCAAAGATGGAAGGAATCAAAAGGGTACTTGTAATAGGTTCTGGTCCTATTGTAATCGGACAGGCCGCAGAGTTTGATTATGCAGGAACACAGGCGTGCCGCTCTCTTAAAGAGGAGGGAATGGAAGTTATCCTCGTCAATTCTAATCCTGCAACTATTATGACAGATAAAGATATTGCAGATAAGGTCTATATAGAGCCACTTACAACAGAGGTATTGCAGCATATAATCGAAGTTGAAAAGCCTGATAGTCTTTTGCCTAACATGGGCGGACAGGCAGGTCTTAATCTCGGCATGGAGCTTGCTGAGTCCGGATTTCTTGAGAGCCACGGAGTAAGACTTCTCGGAACGACAGCAGAGACTATCAGAAATGCTGAGGGTCGTCAGGAATTTAAAGACCTTATGGAGAAAATCGGTGAGCCGTGTGCATCATCAGAACTCGTTGAAAATATTGAAGACGGTATCGAATTTGCAAATAAGATCGGTTATCCGGTCGTACTTCGTCCTGCATATACGCTCGGAGGTTCAGGCGGCGGTATAGCACACAATGAGGAAGAACTTGTGGAGATACTTTCAAATGGTCTTAGACTTTCAAGAGTAGGACAGGTACTTGTAGAGAGATGTATCGCAGGATGGAAAGAGATAGAGTATGAGGTAATGCGTGACAGCAACGGAACCTGCATTACCGTCTGCAACATGGAAAACCTTGACCCGGTCGGAGTTCATACAGGTGACAGTATCGTAGTTGCACCGTCACAGACATTGTCAGACAAAGAGTATCAGATGCTTCGTACATCTGCTTTAAAGATTATCGACGAACTTGGAATCACAGGTGGATGTAATGTTCAGTTTGCACTTCATCCTACATCATTTGAATATATAGTAATAGAGGTAAACCCTCGTGTAAGCCGTTCATCAGCTCTTGCTTCAAAGGCAACGGGTTATCCTATTGCAAAGGTTTCAGCAAAGATAGCACTCGGATATACGCTTGATGAGATTCCGAATGCCGTAACAGGAAAGACATATGCAAGTTTTGAGCCTGCACTTGACTATGTGGTAGTTAAGATACCTCGTCTTCCATTTGATAAATTTATCAGTGCAAAGAGAACTCTTACCACGCAGATGAAAGCGACAGGTGAGGTTATGAGTATCTGCACGAATTTTGAGGGTGGACTTATGAAAGCCATCAGGTCACTTTCACAGCATGTTGACTGCCTTGAGACAGGAGATTATGACAATATGTCTGACGAGGAGGTTCTCGAGCATCTTTCAGTAGTAGATGACCGCAGAATTTACCTTATAGCAGAAATACTCCGCCGAGGAATTGCTTCTTATGATGAAATTCACGAGGTTACAAAGATTGACAAGTGGTTTATCGATAAACTTGCAATTCTCGTAGAGATGGAGAAGAAGATTAAAGAGTCAAAGGGAAATCTTGACAAAGAGCTGTTAAAAGAAGCTAAGAGACTTGAATTTCCTGATAATGTAATCGCACGCTGGACAGGAAAGACTGAGGAAGAGATTAAAAATCTCCGTTATGAGTATGGCATCACGGCAGCATTTAAGATGGTTGATACCTGTGCGGCAGAGTTTGCCTCAGAAACTCCATATTATTATAGCTGCTTTGACGGTGTGAATGAAGTAGAAGATACAACTAAAAAGAAAAAGATAATTGTTCTTGGTTCAGGACCTATCAGAATAGGACAGGGTATAGAGTTTGACTATTGTTCGGTTCACAGTGTATGGACACTTAGGGAAGAAGGTTATGAGACTATTATAATAAATAACAATCCTGAAACAGTCAGTACAGACTTTGATATAGCAGATAAACTCTATTTTGAGCCGCTTACACCGGAGGATGTTGAAAATATTGTCCGTCTTGAAAAACCTGACGGGGCAGTAGTACAGTTTGGTGGACAGACAGCTATCAATCTTACCGAATCACTTATGAAGATGGGGGTTAAGATTCTCGGAACGAGTGCAGAGGATGTAGATGCCGCAGAGGATAGAGAATTGTTTGATCAGATACTCGAGGAGTGTCAGATACCAAGAGCAAAGGGTGATACGGTATTCACAACAGAAGAAGCACTTAAAGTCGCAAACGAGCTTGGTTATCCGGTACTTATCCGTCCTTCATATGTACTTGGCGGACAGGGTATGCAGATAGCAGTATCAGATGATGATATAAAGAAATTTATGCAGGTTGTAACAAGATATCATCAGGAGCACCCTATTCTTATAGATAAATATCTTATGGGTAAAGAGATAGAGGTAGATGCCGTATGCGACGGTGAGGATATTCTTATACCGGGTATCATGGAGCATATCGAGAGAGCAGGTATTCATTCGGGAGACAGTATCTCGGTATATCCTGCACAGACTATCACTGACAGAATACAGGATATGCTTGTCGATTACACAAGAAAACTTGCAAAATCACTTCATGTAATCGGACTTATAAATATACAGTTTATTGTTTACCATGACCAGGTGTATGTAATTGAGGTAAATCCTCGTTCAAGCCGTACCGTTCCATATATCAGCAAGGTAACAGGTATTCCTATCGTAGATCTTGCAACAAAAGTAATACTTGGTGCAAAGGTTAAAGATTTCGGATATGGAACAGGACTTGCAAAGAAGTCAAAATATATTGCCATCAAGATGCCTGTATTCTCATTTGAAAAACTTAGGGGAGCAGAGATAAGCCTTGGACCTGAAATGAAATCAACAGGTGAGTGTCTCGGTATCTCAAAAGACTTCAACGAAGCACTTTATAAGGCATTTAAGGGAGCAGGAATAGATCTTCCAAAGCATAAGAAGATGATAATCACTCTTAATGATGCTGACAAAGAAGAGGGAATCGAGATTGCTAAACGCTTTAAGAAACTTGGTTATGACATCTTCTCTACGAGGGGAACAGCTAAGGTATTTAACGAAGCAGGAGTTCTTGCAATACCTGTAAATCGTATAAACGAAGAAGCACCTACACTTATGGATCTGTTGCTTGAACATCAGATAGATCTTGTAATAGATACACCTACGCATGATGACAAGCTTAAAGATGGTTTCCTTATCAGAAGAACAGCCATTGAGACAGGTGTAAACTGTCTTACATCGCTTGATACGGCAGCAGCACTTCTCACATCACTTGAGACAGAGGGCAAGGATAAGCTTTCTATCGTAGATGTGGCAACTATCTCAGAACAGCACGAGGTGTAAAATGATGTCGTGGTATGCTTGATGATGTCATATCATTGTATTGCTTTTGCAAATTGTGTTAAAAAATTTATATAAAAATGCAACCTTCTTTAAATAACCGGGTTATTATAAGTAGAAAGCAAAATTGTCATAAGTTTGACTTCTTATGATGTTTGTTTTGAATAATAACGGAAGTTTAAAGGAGGTTTTTTTATGAGAAAAGACAGGATTGCAAAGGCATTTGCATTATTTATGACACTTGTAATAGCAGGAACGACCGGATGTGACGGCAGAAAGACCGGTCTTAATGAAACAGGAAACAAAAATGTAAGTACACAAAAAACATCTGATATTCAGAAAAAGGATGGTGAGTCATCAAGCAGCGAAGTACAAGACAAGAAAAAGGAACTTGTGGGAAAGAAGAAAAAATCATCTGTAAATTTGTCAAATGAAGAAGTTAAAAAATGTAAACAGATTTATAAAGATTATAACAGCAGTCTTTTATATCATTTTCTTAAACAGAGCTGGGGGGATAATCCACAAAAGGGGCTTGTCGCCTGCTCAAATATAAATATGTATCTTGCAAACGGGATGCTCTCGGAAATGACTGCAGGGCAGAGTCGGGAGCAGATATTAAATTCATTTGGCAAAAATATGTTTAGAGCAGATGTTTCGGATTGCATAAATGTAAATGACAGAGAGGAGAAAGAACAGAAGATAATAAGAAAGATGATGGGGTATATAAGCGGTAAAATAAAATCCGAAAACTGCTCTTTAGGTAATTCTGCGTGGCTCAGTGATAAATATGATTATTCCAGAGAAGCCGGCACAATACTTAAAAATGATTATAATGCGTATAGTTTAACGGGAGAGATGGGAAGTAAAAGTTTTAATGATAAAATAAATAAATGGATTGATGAGCAGACAGGTGGTAAGATAAAAGGTAATCTGAAAACAAATAAAGACATGGCTATGTTATTGTTGTCAGCCGTAAATTTTAAGGAGCAGTGGAAAGTCAGATTTGATAAAAACAATACAAAGAAGGGCATATTCTACGGCCAGTCTGCATACACCTGCGGTAATACCACTGAGGAGGAAAAGATTGATAAGGAAAAATGCAGGTTTTTAAATTCGGAGTATTCTTATGCCTATACTGAGAATGGCAGGTATCAGGCAGTTTCGATACCTATGACAAATGCAAATATGAATATAATACTGCCAAAGGAAAATGTGGCAGCAGACAAACTCATAAATAATAAGGACGCAAAGCAGATAATTTCATTGTGTAACACATTCAATAAAAAATGGGATTATTCTAAGATAGTAAAATTTTCAATGCCTAAACTGGATTTTAAAAGTGAACTTGAATTAAATCCATTGATGCAGGATATGGGTATAAAAAATATATTTAATGGAAAAAAAGCAGATTTTTCTAAGATGTTTGTGTCAGATGGAGAAAATAAATCAGAAGGTGGAATTTATGTTAGTAAAGCAAAACAAAATAGCAGGATGACGATTGACGAAAACGGATGCAGTATGGCATCATATACAGAGATTGCCCTTGAGGCATTGGCAGACGAAAAAAAGGATACTGTCACAATGAATTGCAACAGACCATTTATTATAATAGTTTCAACAAGTGACGGTCTTCCGATATTTATGGGAGCAGTAAATAGAGTTGCATAGATAATTGCGAAACTAACTATATGTTGTGTCAATTGCACACATATAACAAATAATATCGTCGGCACGCTTTCGCTATGTTGTCGTTCGTAGCAGTACATAAATCAGCAAAAAACGCTGATATAAAAATGAATGCTATAGCTCGAAAATAAAATTTTCTCGCTGTTCGTTTCACTCATATAATTTTCAGCAAAAATAATTGTATGCAAGCATACATTATTTTTACTTAGAAAATTGCATTCATTTGTGTGTACAAAATGCCGACTAACACTATTTGTTATATCTGCACAATTTAATCAAGATTTATGATAGTTTCGCAAACGCCTATTTTTAATTAACAAAAAGGAGATATATGGAAGATGAGAAAATAGTACAGTTGATATGGGACAGAAATGAAAACGGTATTTACGAACTATCTGAAAAATACGACCGTTATTGTTTTTGTATTTCAGAGCGTATTGTACATGATGAGGAAGATGCAAAAGAGTGTGTAAATGATACATGGCTAAGGACATGGAATACGATTCCGCCAAGCCGCCCGTCAGTGCTTAGTACATTTCTTGCCAAGATAGTGAGGAATCTGTCGCTTAACAGGTATAGGGATATGCACGCATTAAAAAGAGGAGGGAATAGTGTGAATATTGCAATAGAGGAACTTAATGAGTGTATAACTGACGGAAAGACGGTGGAAAAAGACATGGAATATAAACTTCTTACAGAGTCTATAGAAGATTTTTTGTGGAAACAGACTAAGAGAAACCGTACCGTCTTTTTGAAACGATATTTCTATGTTATGGATATTAAGGAAATCGCTGAGGAGCTTGATATAAAAGAGGGTACGGTAAAATCAATCCTTAGCCGTATGAGAAAGGAGCTTGCCGTATGGATTGAAAAGGAGGCGGTAGTGTGAGCGAAAAAAAGGCGGAAAAGCTGATGTATGCCATTGGCGGTGTTTCAGAAGAAATGCTAAAAGAAGCAGAGGATTATTCAGAAAATATTAAAAAGATGTCTTTTAGGCGAAAGAGATTAAAAAAATATGCAAAAACGGTATTTGCCATTGGGACAGCCGCAGCAGTCATAGGTTGTGCGTTACTTGTATATGAAAAACCGAAAAAGTCATATAAAAATGATTTAATGCCGACAGGGAAGACTATTGAAAAAAACTATGATAAAAGCAAGACTGATGATTCTATGGATGAGAGTGAGACATTTAATTATGTATCAGAAAATATACATATCTATAATCCTGATATAACAGAGGAAGAAATACAGGACTCTGACGGGACACGAACCAGCGTGTTGCAGGATATAGCAGCAGGATACGATGAAAATATATCCGACACGCAGAAAAATAAAAAGAGTGGGATAGAAGATGATGTAAGTACAGATTATGATAAAACGGAGGAAAAAAACAGAGGTTCGGCTAAAAGCGGGGACGATTGTACTGATGGCACAGAAATAAGAACTAACAAAAAGCAGAAATTAAAAGTTCATGCAACAAAAGACGGAGAGACAACAAAAATCCAATTTATATTGCAATTTGGCAAAGCTGGTGATGGAGGCACATATATTTGCAATGTTAAAGAGACAAATGCCGGTATGTCGATAGAAAAAACAGTTTTATCTGACAAAGACAGCAATTGGAAAGAAAATAAAAAAGCAAAAGTTGTGTGTAAATCTGGAACAAAGCTGATGTTTACGGCTAATATTACAAAAAAACAGCAGTCGGAGGAAGATATAAAGCTGTTAGAAATAAATGTGAAATTTAAAGAAAAGGGAGATAAAACAACAGATGGATTTAATATGACAGTGCGAAAGGAAAATGACGGATATTATTCATATATGAAAAAATAGAAAGTGGAAATAAGTATGATGTTTTTATGCTGTTAGGAGATTGATTCATGATGATGTTGAAAATAACTATGTTGAGCATATCAAGGCGGGAAAAAATGATTATTTCAGTTATAATATGACAGAGGGAAGAGAATATACAATAGAGGTAGAAAAAGTCAGTTCTATGTATTATGCAAGCTGTGCCAGGGTGAAAATATTACCGCAGACAGAGTCGTTAGTTCTTTCTAAAAGAACAGGAATTATTATCGGAAATGAAAACAAATTAAAGATTGATACTCAGGTTGAACCTGCAAGTATAAAAGAAAATTCGCTTATATCATATCAAAGTTTAAATACAGATATCGCAACAGTTGATGAAAATGGTGTTGTTACTGCCGTAAGAACGGGGAGTAGAAGTACAGTTATAAATATACCTATTAAGTGAAATAAATAAGCCGTATTCTAAATGATAATGATATTTAGAATACGGCTTATTGTTTTTAATACAGAGTTATACAAGATATAAATGTTTAACGATATTTTTATCGTTATGAAATTATGAAAGATTTTTAATTATTTTGTCAAAAATTTCAAATACCTGAAGTTTTTCTTTTTCCGAGAAACCATTAAGACATAACTCTTCAAGTTTTTCAAATTCGGAATAAACTTCTTCAGCAGTTTTTTTTCCTTTTGTCGTAAGATAAATTTTATGTGCGTGTTTTTGACCGGCAGTTAATACTTTTTCACGATATATAAAATCAGCTTTTTCCATGTTATTAAGTATGGATGTCATAGATGGGGGAGTTATTCTGCAGATAGAGGCAAGTTCTTTCTGGGTGTATCCATCTGTTTCTCTGAGTATATACAAAACCTTTGGCTGTGCATTTGAAAGATTAAGCCTTTCAAAAATGGCATGGCTGCGTTTTGCGTGTGCTGCGGAAAGTTCAAGCAGTTTTAAGAAAAATTTCTCATTCATATATAAAATCCTCGTTTGATAGTAAATATTAACTGCTAATTGTTAAAAAGTCTTTTTGCAAAATTGTAAAAGCCGTGATCCATCACTGTAGCATCATGCCCACCGGTTGTTTTGTACCATATATGTTTAGTGTTATTTTTAACAAGTGCATTGTGGTATGTTTCAGGAATGTCAAAAACAACAGTGTCGCTTTTGGCTGCGACAATCATTAAAAGAGTGTTGTCGGCGTATTCATCATTTAACTTAAATGTATCTGCTTTAAAAAGACCGTCTTCAGCTATTCCATTCATATTGTATGCAAAAAGTCCGGGAGCAGGGCAGAAACCTCCTATATATCCAAAAGTGTCCTGCATTGAAAGACCGATATAAAGTGCAGTGCGGCCACCCATTGAAAAACCGGCAATTGCTGTGTTTTCACGACCTTCTGCTACCGAATAATTTTCCTTTATATAAGGCATAAGATTGTCACGAAGATCATTTATGAAATTGTCAAATGCACGATAATTGTCAAGCGAAAAAGCATCTCCAACATATGTATCATTTGCCCTTGCACGGCAGTTTGGAAGCACAAGTATCATCTCTTTTGCCGTTTTTTCAGCAATCATGTTTCCTATTATAACAGGTGCATTAGCATTAAGCCAGTCTGTATGATCCTGACCAAGACCATGGAGAAGATAGCACACCGGATATTTTTTGTTTTTGTCATAGTTTGGCGGCAGAACTACGGCACATTTTCTGTTTTTGTTGGTGGTTGTTGAAAAGTATGTATCAATTTTAACCTTACCATAAGTGACATCACTGTTTTTTTCTGTATATGCGAAAGATACAGGATATGCCACATCGCCGTCATATGGGTCCGGCTTTGTTGCCGGTCTTTTTTTTACCGTGACATTACAAGTATAAGTTTTATTGTTGTATTTTGCCATTATTTTGCCTTTTCCTTTCTTTTTTGCTTTTATAAATCCTGATTTATTAACTGGGATTTGTTATTTGAACTCCATTTAATCTTTTTCTGATTTTTACCAGAAACATTTTTTAATTTTAATTTTTTAGTCTGTCCTGTTTTCATTATGAGTTTTTTTGCACTCAGTTTAGGTTGTCCGGCAGTCTTTGCAATACTGTGTGTGGTGCAAAATGATGTGACGGGTAATAATAGTGTTGAAATTGTCAGTGTTGCTGTGAGAATAAGTGTTAATTTTTTTTTCATGTCTGTAACCTCCGGGTTTAATATAGTAAAACAAATGCGATTTTAAAGTAAGAAAGCTAATTAGAAAGCTAATCAATGCTGCTGTTATATTATAACTTTGAAGAATGTTTGTCAATATATTAAAACTATGAATGTAAGAAATGCAATGATGAACTGTTACCTGTTATATGATATAATTAACAAAAACAGACTGAAATATAGCGGCAGCAGGGAAAATAGTTTTTGAAAAGTCTATCAGTATGTTGATTTATATATTATAATATATTAGAATAACAGGTAGATTATTAAATAGAAAAATAAGTGAGGTATTAGGATATGCAGGAATATGATGAATCATTTTTTATAACAAAAGCTAATAAGCGTGGTGGAGTGACATGGTTTATATTGATGATAATAGTGTCAGTTTATTATGGTATAAAGGTTGGTACCGGCAAGCTGGATGTTGGATATTTCTTTATGTTTTTTACTGTTGGATGGCTGTCGCTTATTATCAGCAAAGTACTATTAAAAGTTAAGGGTGAGGACAATAAAAATTATAAATGGATGTTAGGAATAGGATATTTATTGTTTTATTCTGTTATTGCGTGGACCTCACTTGACCAGGTATCATATGTGTTTATATTGCCATTACTTTCAATATTGATACTCTATAAGGATCCTAAGTTCATAAAGGTCATGATGTGGATAACATTGTTTATTCTTTTTTCTAGCAATATGTACAAAGGTTTAGTAAAGGGGATGCTGGATTTTGTTTCAAGTGAGGAATGTGCACTTGAGTTTGCCGTTGTCATCTGTTGTTATGTATGCACAAATATGGCAATAAAGCATCTTGTAGAGTCAGATGGAGCATTGACAGCTTCGATTAAAGGAAACCTTGCGAGAGTGGTAAAGACAGTTGAACAGGTAAAAATTGCAAGTAATGAGGTTGTTGATGGAGTAACTGTTGTAAGAGAGCTTGCAGATGAGAATAAGGCAGGTGCGGATGAAGTTGTTAAAGATATGAGAGTGCTCTCGGATAACAATGATGTATTAAATGAGAAAACCGTATCTTCGGTTGATATGACAAATGTAATTGACGACCAGGTAAGAAATGTTGCAGGACTTATGGAACAGGTCGTAGAACTTATAAATGCATCTGTTGAGCACGCAGATACAAGTGCTAAGGACCTTGTGGAAGTGGTTGATACAACAAACAAAATGTCTGAACTTTCTAAAGAAGTAGAAAATATACTGGCAGACTTTAAAGAAGAGTTCAAAGGTGTTAAAGATGAGACAAGCACGATAGATGGTATAACATCGCAGACGAATCTTCTTGCACTTAATGCTTCAATAGAGGCAGCAAGAGCAGGTGAAGCAGGAAAGGGCTTTGCAGTTGTTGCAGATGAGATAAGAAATTTAAGTAATGGAACTAAGGAATCATCGGGAAGTATTATGCAGGCACTTTCAAGACTTGAGGAGACATCGGCAAAAATGATGGATTCCATTGCACAGACTATAGAACTTATTCAGTTGAACATAGAAAAAGTATCAAATGTTAATAGGAGTGTGACAAAAATAACAAATGATGCTGCAACGCTTGGTGAAAATATAAAGATTGTAGACAGTGCAGTAAAAGAGGTAGAGACATCAAATAAAACACTTACTGACAATATGAATCAGGTAGGTGCTGTTATGAACGATATGACAGAAAGCATAAACAAGGCGGAACTTACTACAAGAACCATGCTCAGCAAGTATGAGTCAAGTGCTAAAAGTGCGATGGACATTGAGGATGTTGTCGGAAAACTAATGGAAGAACTTGGCGTTGGCGGATTTATGGGTGTTCAGGATGTAAGAAGCGGCATGAAGATTTCCATAAGCAATGTAAATGGTGTTAAGAAAGAGTATAGTGGTGAAGTTGTAGAGCGTAATGGCAATGAACTATATATAACTGTTGACGAAAAAGACAGTGAATTGTTTGATAAAAAAGATAAACATACGAGATGTAACTTTAATATAGTAGTAGACAATGTATTGTATTATTGGGAAAATATATCAATCAGACACAGTAAAGCCGCTGAAAGTGGTGAGTATAAACTTTATATAGAGTCAAATCCGCAGGTACATAACAGAAGAAAATATCCTCGTATGCCGATTGCAAATGCCTGTACGATAAAATTTGAGAACGATGACAAAACATATAATGGGCGTATGGTAAATGTGAGTGCAAACGGTTTTGCATTTTCGGTCTGTGACAGTGCTTTTGTAAATGCAAAAGATAAGAATATAATTGTTTCAGTGGATAATTTTGATGAGATTTGTACAAATCCACTAGAGGGCTGCATTATAAGATGCTCAAATAATGACGGGGAGTACACAGTAGGATGCCGTATGCCGGAAGACATAATCTCTATAAAGCATTATGTAAATAAAAATTATTGTAATTAGGTGAAAATAGTATATTGATGGGAGAAATATAATGGAGAACAGTGGAATTATTTTAGAAACCAAAAATATAAAGAAAACATTTGTTACAGGAAATTCAGAAGTTCAAGCTTTAAAGGGAGTCTCTTTTTGTCTAAAAAAGGGCGAGATACTTGCGGTCATGGGGGGAAGCGGCTCAGGCAAGAGCACACTTTTAAATATCTTAGGTGCACTTCTCGTGCCGGATGAGGGCGAGATATATCTGAACGGCAGACTTGAAGAGCAGTATTCCAAAGAACCTCATGCCACGGAGATAAGAAATAAACATATTGGTTTTATATTTCAGGATTTCAGTCTGCTAAATGACCTGTCAGTGCGTGAAAATGTTTCACTGCCGCTGGTGCTTAAAGGGGGTCGTGATAGGAAAGTTAAAGATACAGTTGAAAGCATAGTCAGGAGAGTGGGGATTGAGGATAAACTTGACAGCGGTGTTACGCAGCTTTCGGGAGGGCAGCAGCAGAGGATTGCGATAGCAAGGGCGGTGGTGACACATCCGGATATAGTTCTCGCGGATGAGCCGACGGGAAATCTCGACTACAATACTTCACTTGAGATAATGGAGCTGTTTATGCAGTTAAAAAAGGAAGAAAAACAGAGTTTTATCGTTGTGACACATGACCCGATTATTGCTACATACGCTGACAGAGTTATATTTCTACATGACGGCGAGATAAAGAACGAATATAAAAATGAGGAAGGCAGTGATAATTTTTCAAATATACTCGCTATGTTCAGAGGACTTGTGGCGTGAGGGGGAGAAAAATGGAGAGAGAAGATATAAAAAAATTAAACAGGATAAGCCTTGATTTTTTGAAAAACAGTAGATTTTTAACTGCTTCATGTATTGTATGTGTGTTTTTTGTAAGTGCAATGCTCATTTTGATGTTTCAGCTTACAAGAAATTCAAAAAAGTCATATCTTCAAAATATGCGGGAGACATTTGGAGACTGCGATATAATAGCCGCCCATGAAGATTATTCAAGGATTGATGATAAGGTATTGAAAAAGGTGTCAGGGCTTGACGGTATAAGTGAACTTAATACAGGGATATGGGATTATATTGATATGAAAACGGCTCTTAAAGAAAAAAATTCCGTGAGTATCTATACTATAGGCACTGACAATGGGAGATTAAACAGGGCGAGATATAAGTTTTACAGCCGTTTAAAAGACAATCTTATAGTGATAAATCAGAAGTTTGCCGACTCCCAAAATCTTAAAGTCGGTGATGCGGTTTACTGTGGAACAAAAAAATTTACCGTGTCAGAGATAATCTATGATGATAATTTTTCTTTCCAGAATATTTATTTTGCGGTAATTACAAAGAAAGCATTTAGCGGGATAAAGAATGAGGATATAAGTTCATCATATATGCTGATAAAGACAAAACACAGCAAAAAGATGAGCAATATTAAAAATGCTGTAAAGAGTGCAGATAAAAAACTTGACATAACTATGATAGAGGATTCTAAGGAATACCAGTCCTATGTAAAGGTGCATTCGAGTTTTATGAACATTCTTGCGGTTATAGTCATTATAATAAGTCTGTTGTTTATAGCCGCCGTATTCAGGAGATTTATGCAGAAATACAGCAGGGATATGGCTGTTATGCGGACGATGGGTGCAAGTATAGGACAGGTAAAAATGATATTTTCACTGCTGGGTGTCTATATTACAGGTGTGGGATGTTTACTTGGATTTGTTTTTTCGGTGTTAGCGGGAAAAATCCTGTTTGGTGTTATCGGTAATGAATTTGACCTTGTCGCTGAGGCGAGGAATGTTGATATTTCGCTGGCTTTTGGTATCATGGCAGCAGTATTTGCCGTAGTAGAAATATTTCTTACATTATTTTCAAAGTCATTTATAAATAAACTTCCATACCAGTCCATGAAAAACGATGGCTCGTCAAATAAGGCATATTCGGGAAAAGGAATTATAAACCGTTTTATATCTGCCGTATTGCCATCTGATATGCTTATAAGCTATAAGATGGCTGTTCCGAAAATGAAAGAAAATTTTCTTATGATATTTACGATAATCATGCTAACGGTATTTACATATTGCAGTGAGGATTTGATGGACGAGATAGGAAGAAATAATGAGATATATTATAAGAACATATATACCGATGATGTGCTTATACAGGATGAGCAGTCTCATTATTACTCAAAACTTGACAATTTGTGCAAAAAAATTCAAAAACAGGTAGATACAAATGTATTTTTACAGTCAGAGATAGATGCGGCAACAGGCATTACGGCAAGAAAATCATCGGGGAAACAGTTTTTCTTTTCGGGTGGAACATCTTTTGCATCATTGAAAAATATGCAGAAATCAGGGCTTGTGAAAAGCAGTATATCAGATTTTGCACATTCAATATTGATAAGCAGGAAAGCGGCTAAAGATTATAAGTTAAAAGTAGGCGATAAGCTGGTACTTAGCACAGATGATGCAGATTTTACAGATTATGATGAGAGAATGAGAACTAATTATAAAATGTGGGAGGGCTATAAGGGGGTAAAGACCACTGTAACAGTTGTCGGTGTTATACCTGACAGCACTTTGGCGAGTGTCATAATTGATACAGACAGTACAATATTCATATCATTTCCAAAAGAAATGGCTGTGGGCGAATGGAAGATATTTGCACATAAAATGACAAAAAAACTTGATATGAGCTTGCAAAATGCCCGAATGGAATTTACGGCACTCAGATGGCAAAGTTTTGAACAGATAATGGCATTTTCACATAAAATTCTTAAACAGAGATATTTTATAGTGAGATTTACACTCTATATGTTAAGTGTAATGGCAGGGATAGGCTGGGTAAATGCTGCAGCAAACATGATACAGTCGAGAAGAAAAGAATATGTGGTACTAAGAAAACTCGGAATGTCAGAGGGCAGAGTGAAAAAGATAATATGGTACCAGCTTGTCCTGTTTATCTTTTCGGGGATTGTAGCCGGTATAGTGCTTGGCATTGAGATATTGAAAATATTTAATCTGAGGGAATATGGTGTCTGGATGGATATTAAGTTCAGAACGGAGAATATATGGTTCATACTTGTGCTGTTTTTAGTGTTATTGGTGTCTTTGAGGAAAAATGTAAGGGAAAATGTGGCTGTTCAGGCATAAAAAATGAAAGGCAATGGGACATGAAAAACTTGTAACAGTTCAGTTTTCATTTTCTGCATTCATAAACCTGCCAGCAAGCTGTCAGTCGCTGCAATGCAGCTTATGTTTATTCATTACGGAAATGAAAGGCTATGGGGCATGGAAAAAACTTGTAACAGTTCAGCCTCTCATTTATTACATTCGTAAACCTGCCAGCAAGCTGTCAGTCGCTGCTATGCAGCTTGTGTTTACTTCATTTCATAAATGAAAGGCAATGGGGCATGGAAAAAACTTGTAACAGTTCAGCTTTCATTTTCTGCATTCATAAACCTGCCAGCAAGCTGTCAGTCGCTGCAATGCAGCTTATGTTTATTCATTACGGAAATGAAAGGCTATTCAGCCATAAAAAACTAATTTGCAATACAATGAGCAAGCTCAAGTATTACAAATTGTGTTTTTATGTCTGAACTGTTACAATTTTTTTTGAAAATAATATTGTAAATTATTTTAATAAATTGTAAAATAGTGCTATAGCTTTGAAAAATAAAAATACAAAAAAAGGAGAAGCATACTATGATAGCATGGTACAAATTTGATGATGAAAAAAATATTGGAGCAGATAGTTCAGGGAATGGTTTTGATGCCGTTCCTGCCGGGGATAATGCCCCCGTCATAAAGGATGTTGACGGAAGAAAGGCTGTTGTTATCAGCGGTGATGGAAAGGTCGCTAATTCATACATTAAACTTCCTGAAAATATCCTTAAGGGTGTTTCTGATGATGACGGTCTTTGCATTTCTTTCTGGATGAATCTCTCTAAAGGTGAGAATGTGTGGGAGAGACTTTTTGATTTCGGTCATTCTACAATGGGACCTTATTTCTTCCTTACGAGAAATCTCAGGGCAAGCTGTTTTAATGGGGCAGACCTTTTAGCTGATCCGGGAAAAGGATTTGCGGAGCACACATGGATTCATGTTGCAGTTGTTGTTCACGGCACGAAGAACGGAACACTCAGCAGTGCAGGTCCGCAGGTATATGTTGACGGTGAGCTTATAGCAGACGGTCTTATAAGTCAGACATCAAGCGGAAACTACAGAAGACTCAGAGAGTGGTTTGCAGGCCTTAAGGATGACGGAAAATATGTAAATAACTTTATCGGCCGTTCACAGTTTGATGCAGATCCGGATGCAAATGTGGCACTTTCGGATTTCAGGATTTACGATTCTGCACTTTCAGAGGGTGATATAGTAGATATTGTGTGTGAGAGCATTTCAAAGAAAGATATTCTTGAGATGGTGTGCGAAAAATATCTCACTGCACCTGACAAGATAATAACAGAGGATATAGAACTTCCTGCATCTTACATGGGAGGAAAGGTAAATGTCATATGGAAGTCAGAGGATGAAGCTGTTTTAAGTTCTGATGGAAAAGTCGGGGATTTTGAGAAAGCTAAGTATATGAAACTTAGTGCAACTCTATCTTTTGACGATGAGAAAAAGACTATTGAATATATGGTTACTGTTGTTCCGAAGACGGAAGTTCCATACGAACTCACTATTCATGCCGACCGTGAAAAGGTAAAGATAAGTGATACTCTCTACGGCCTTTTCTATGAGGATATAAACAATGCGGCAGATGGCGGTATCTATGCCGAACTTGTAAATAACCGTTCATTTGAAGCGTTTACATATAATACATACGACCCGTCATCAGGGGAAAACGGAAAATCGACAGGAAGAAATCACACGCCGCTCGCATTCTGGTTTGGTGACACAGATAAGGTCACACCTAAATGTGAGGGCGGCTTAAATGAGCATCTTGGAATTGCAAAACCTGATACAAGTGAGTATTATGTTACTGTAAAGTCTGGTGCAGTACTCTACAACAGAGGTTTCTGTGACACGACGGCGGCTCTCTCAATGTATCTTAAAAAAGATGAGAAATATGATTTTTCTATATGGGCTAAGAGTACAGACAATGTGGCAAAGATAAAGATAGCTCTTGTCGATGAGGAGGATGTTTTGGTGAGTGACGAGAAAGAACTTGCTGGAATTTCTGACACATGGAAGAAATTTGGTGAGGATGAAAAGATTGTCCTTACTGCAAAAAAGACAGGATATGCACAGTTAAGACTTGCGTTTGAGGGCGAGATTTCAATAGATATGGTTTCTCTTATGCCTGAAAATGTATGGGGAGCAGGTGATGAGAGCACAAGTGCTACAGCTCATGCAAACTATATTGGCAACAAGAATTATCGTTTAAGGAGAGATCTCGTTGAAGCCATGCGTGACCTTCATCCGAAATTCTTAAGATTTCCGGGTGGATGTATTTCAGAGGGTTCATTTATCTGGGAAAATGTATATGACTGGAAAGATTCGGTCGATGATATTGAATACAGAAAAGAAAACTTTAATGTGTGGGGATATATGATGACAATGGGACTCGGTTATATGGAATATTTCCAGCTTGCCGAGGACTTAGGTGCATCACCTCTTCCTGTCATGGCTTGCGGAGTGCTTTGTCAGGCTCGTTCTGATTATGCAAATCCGGCGGGTGGAAGCCTTCAGGAGAAATATATTAAAAACTTTACAGACCTTATCGACTTTGCGATAAGTACCGACTGTAAAAATAATGAGTGGGCTGCTTTAAGAAAGAAGATGGGACATGAAAAGCCGTTTGATATGCACCTTTTAGGCGTTGGAAATGAAAACTGGGGCGAAGAATTTTTCGCAAGTTTTGAAGAATTTAAACACGCTATTGACGAGCATATGGAAAAGAATTATCCGGGTTATGACCTCACTATCATTTCAACGGTAGGTGCACAGGCAGATGATGATGCCTATAAGTTTGGATGGAGATATTTGAGCGGTAATCTTAAGGATAAGGGAGCTGTCATTGCATTTACTGACGGAAACGAGAGTTTTGATAAGGAAGTCGAGTGGTATAAATACCAGAAACATTATATGGAGACGGTAGCTGACGAGCATTATTACCGTTCAAATGCGTATTTATATGAAAATGCAGACAGATATGATTATTATTACAGGGCATACAATACAGATGGAACAATAGATGACAGTAATTCATCAAAAGTATTTGTCGGTGAGTATGCATCATCGGATAAAAACACACTCGCCGGAGCAGTTGCAGAGGCAGCGGTCATGACAGGTTTTGAAAATAACTCAGATGTAGTAAGACTTGCGGCAACAGCACCACTGTTTAATAAGGTGCTCTCTGACGGAGCATACCGCTGGACACCTGATGCCATCTGGTTTGATAATGATTCGGTATGGTACACACCAAACTATTATGTTCAGCAGATGTTTGCAAAGTATATAGGTGACCGTGCCATTGACACATCATTTAAGATGTATGACAAAGACGAGAAGAAGCAGCTTATACCGCATGGAGGAGTATCAGTATCGGTAACTGAAGCTGATATGCTTTTACAGAAAATTGAGATAATCTCAAATGCAGACGGAAGTGTATTGTTCAGCCAGGATTTTGCAAATGAACTTAATGAGAAAATTTCACTGATACCGGGTTCGGAGAATTATGAAAAACAGGCAGATGGAATTTTGTTTAAGGCAACTGACAAAGCAGCAAACGGAATTTATATATATGATGATAGTTGGACAGATTATAAGATAAATGTAACTGCAAAGAGAATATCAGGAAACGGCGGATTGTTTGTGGGAGCAGGTCTTACGGATATATCAGAGAAGAATAAAAATGTCGTTGAGTATGCTGTTTCAATGCACGGTTATCTCACCGGTGTAAGAGTCTTTAAGGACGGAAGTGAGGGCTACCGAATGGGCGACTACTCATCAAGTGAGCTTGCAGGAAATTTAAGAGAGTGCAATTTTGAGCCGCTTGAGGATGGAAAACAGTATGTATTTACTGTTAATTACGGATGCGGAGATGCGAAGGGACTTCAGATGTATTATACAGATGAGGCAGGCAATAAGAGCATAGTCCTTGACTATAAATTAAATGCATATAACAGAGTTGTATTTAATTCCGTAACAAGAGATGAAAAGAACATCTATGCAAAACTTGTAAATAAAGATAATGTTGCAAAGAAAGTATCAGTAAAACTTGATGCTTACAAAAAAGTTGCGAGTGCCGAAGTTGTAATGCTTACGGCGGATAAGGAGCTTGCCGGTGTTGCAAATGTGAATACTAAAGAAAAAGAATATGTTGTTCCTGTAAAATATCAGACAGCCGTAAATAATCAGACAGCAGAGATATTACTCCCTGCAAATTCAGTAGCGGTAGTAGTATTCTAAAATATCACATCTTGCAATAACGTGTTGTTTCGTGTAAAATGTGTAATTGAGAAAATAAGTTGCAGCTAATTCATAAGTCTGACATTTAACACTATAAGATAATAATGTTATGAGCAGGCAGCAGAGCGGATTACATATATCCGCCTGAATGTCAGATGGTGTGATAATATGCAGATTTAGCGGTGACGGAACTGAAAGGCGGGTTAAATTAGAATGTTTAAGATCAATGACAATTATTTAAAATTACCTGGTAGTTATCTTTTTTCTACCATTGGAAAGAAAGTAGCAGCATATACGGCAGCAAATCCTGATAAAGAAGTTATCAAACTCGGTATCGGAGATGTTACATTACCACTTGCACCTGCTGTTATAAAGAGACTTCATAGTGCGGTTGACGAGATGGCAGTAAAAGAGACATTTAAGGGATATGCTCCTGACCTCGGATATGAATTTCTTCGTACAACTATCGTAGAGAACGATTACAAGGCAAGAGGATGCGATATTGCGGCAGATGAGATTTTTGTAAGTGACGGTGCAAAAAGTGATTCAGGAAATATCGGAGACATATTCGCAGTTGACAACAAGATTGCCGTATGTGATCCTGTTTATCCTGTATATGTAGATACAAACGCCATGGCAGGCCGTACAGGTGTATATAACCCTGAAACAGAAAAGTGGTCAGATGTTATCTATATGCCATGCACAAAAGAAAACAACTTTGTTCCTGAACTTCCTAAGGAAGAGCCTGACATTATTTATCTCTGCTTCCCTAACAATCCTACAGGAACAACTATTACAAAAGACCAGTTACAGGTATGGGTTGACTATGCCTTAAAGATAGGTGCGGTTATCATCTATGATGCTGCTTACGAAGCATATATTTCTACTGAAAATGTACCTCATTCAATCTATGAGTGTGAGGGTGCAAAAGGATGTGCCATCGAACTTAGAAGCTTTTCAAAAAATGCAGGATTTACAGGTACAAGACTTGGATTTACAGTAATCCCTAAAGAACTTAAATGTGGTGATGTAATGCTTCACAGTCTTTGGGCACGCCGTCACGGAACTAAGTTTAACGGTGCTCCTTATATTATTCAGGCAGCCGGTGCAGCAGTTTACACTGATGAGGGAAAGAAAGAGACTAAAGAGCAGATAGCATATTATATGAATAATGCCAAGATAATAAGAGACGGTCTTACAGGTGCAGGCTATGAAGTTTACGGTGGTGTTGATGCTCCATATATATGGCTTAAGACACCTGACAAGATGACTTCATGGGAGTTCTTTGATTATCTCCTTGAAAATCTTAACATTGTCGGAACACCTGGTTCAGGATTTGGACCAAGTGGTGAGGGCTACTTTAGACTGACAGCATTCGGAAGTCTTGAGAATACAAAGAAAGCAATGGAGCGTATCAAAGCAGGTAAAGCGTGATGACAAGCGGCAGGGTGTTGTTACTTACAGGCTTGCTGAATTTATAGTAAATGTGATGCATATTTATGCTGCATTTAAAGTCATGAATTTAAAAGTGAGGAATTATATTGAAAAAGTGTATAGTTAGAGCGATGGGTATCGTACTTACCGCCGGACTTGTCATAACTTCGGTGGCAGTACAAAAAAATGTGGTATCGGCAGATGCAGTTACGGGAACTTCAAAATATATTGCATTTGGAGCAGACCTTAATGCAAAAGAAAAGGCGGCGGTACTCGACGGATTTGGCATTACCGAAAGTGATTTGTCAGATTATAAGACGATAGAGATTACAAATAAAGATGAGCATGATTATCTCGGTGATTATATGTCGGACTCCGTTATTGGGACAAGAGCATTGTCATCTGTTATGGTAGTGAAAGCAGATGAAAACAGTGGTGTAAATGTTTCGACAAAGCATATTACCTACTGCACATCTGGTATGTATTGTAATGCACTTGTAACGGCAGGTCTTTCAGATGCAAAGGTGACTGTTGTCGGACCATTTGATATATCAGGTACATCTGCACTTGTTGGTGCGATGAAAGCCTATTCCGTTATGACGGGTGAAGAAATATCCGAAAAGACTATGGATACTGCGACAGATGAGCTTGTAACAACTGCGGAAGTTGCCAAAAATGTCGGTGATAAGCAGAAAGTCACGGAGCTTGTGGCAGCAGCAAAGAAAGCAGTGTTTGAGGATCAGCTTTCATCTGAGACGGATATAAGGGATGCTATTGAACAGGCTGCCAATGAACTTAGTATCGACCTTTCGGATGATGATGTTGAAAAACTGACAAACATGATGATGAAAGTGTCTAAAGAGGATATAGATCCTGGCACGATCGCAAAGCAGGCATCTGATATATATAACAAATTAAAAGAAAAAGGTATTGACCTTGCAAATGTAGATACAAAGGGACTCGGTGAGAAAATAGGCGATTTCTTTGGCAATATATTTACGGCGATAGCAAACTTTTTCTCAGGTTTGTTCGGATAAAATAAATTAAAAATCTGAGACTCACCCAAATGAGTGAGTCTCTTATGTTTAAAATAACTCTTTAAATGTAAAAGTTTTTGTCTGTTGTCTGCAAACCGGATGCGGACGGCAGTTATTTTGGCTAATATGAAGTGAGGTTGAATATGGCAAATGTTATTTCTGATGAAACAATAGATTATGTTGGAATTCTCGCAAAGCTTGAACTTAGTGATGAAGAAAAAGAAAAAGCTAAAAAAGACATGGAAGAAATGCTCGATTATATAGACAAGTTAAATGAGCTTGATACATCGGATGTTGAACCAATGTCTCATGTATTCCCCGTAAACAATGTGTTCAGGGAAGATGTGGTTACAAACGGTGATGGCACGAAGCAGACGCTTGCAAATGCACCTGAAAAAAAAGATGACAGTTTTGTTGTGCCAAAAACCATTGTAGGATAGAGAATGGAGGAAAGTTATGTCTTTGATGAATCTTACAGCTGTTGAGCTGGGAAAAAAGATTAAAAATAAAGAAGTTACGGTAGTGGAAGCTACAAAGGCTGCTCTTGATGCCATTGATGCAAAAGAAGACAAAGTAAACAGCTTTGTGACTGTTGACAGGGAGGGTGCATTAAAAAGAGCAGAGGAAGTTCAGAAACTTATAGACGATGGAAAACTTAACGGACCGCTTGCGGGTGTTCCGGTTGCGATAAAAGATAATATGTGCACAGAGGGACTTCTTACTACATGCAGTTCTAAAATTCTTGGAAATTTTGTCCCTACATTTACATCTGAGGCAGTATTAAATCTTGAAAAAGCAGGAGCTGTCATTCTTGGCAAGACAAATATGGATGAGTTTGCCATGGGAAGTACAACAGAGACTTCCGCATACGGCGAAACTAAAAATCCGTGGAATTTAGAGCATGTTCCGGGTGGTTCTTCAGGCGGTTCATGTGCGGCAGTTGCGGCAGAAGAGTGTTTTTATGCACTCGGTTCTGACACCGGCGGATCTATAAGACAGCCAAGTTCATTCTGTGGTGTTACGGGTATAAAGCCGACTTACGGAACGGTATCGCGTTACGGACTTATCGCTTACGGTTCATCGCTTGACCAGATAGGACCTGTTGCAAAAGATGTCACAGATTGTGCTACTATCCTTGAGATAATAGCTTCACATGATGAAAAGGATTCAACTTCCGTTAAGAGAGATGACCTTGATTTCACATCTGCACTTGTGGATGATGTAAAAGGCATGAAAATAGGTATTCCTAAAGATTATCTCGGTGAGGGACTCGACAACGAAGTAAAAGATGCAATCCTAAACGCTGCAAAGGTTCTTGAAGAAAAAGGTGCGATAGTTGAGGAGTTTGATTTAAGCCTCGTTGAGTATGCCATCCCTGCATATTATGTTATCGCCTGTGCTGAGGCAAGTTCAAATCTTGCGAGATTTGACGGTGTGAAATACGGATACCGTACAGAAGAGTATGACGGACTTCACAATATGTATAAAAAGTCCCGCTCAGAGGGCTTTGGAGCAGAAGTAAAGAGAAGAATAATGCTCGGTTCTTTCGTTTTGAGTTCAGGATATTATGATGCGTATTATCTTAAGGCACTCAGGACAAAGGCTCTCATAAAGAAAGCATTTGATGAAGCATTTGCAAAATACGATGTTATTTTAGGACCGGCTGCACCTACAACAGCACCAAAGCTTGGTGAAAGTTTAAGTGATCCTCTTAAGATGTATCTTGGAGATATATACACTATTTCGGTAAATCTTGCCGGACTTCCGGGTATAACTGTTCCATGCGGAACGGATTCAAAAGGTCTGCCGATAGGTTTACAGCTTATTGGTGACTGCTTTAAGGAAAAAAACATTATACGTGCAGCATACAGTTTTGAGCAGACAAGAGATTTTAAACACAGTCCGCTTGCAGAATAATGGAAAAGAGGTAAAGTATGAAACAGTATGAAACAGTCATCGGATTGGAAGTACATGTAGAGCTTGCCACAAAGACAAAGATTTTTTGCGGATGTTCTACAGAGTTTGGCGGCAAGCCAAATTCACATACCTGTCCTGTATGTACGGGTATGCCGGGTTCACTTCCTGTACTTAATAAAAAGGTTGTTGAATATGCCGCAGCAGTAGGTATTGCCACAAACTGTACTATTACACAAAATTGCAAATTTGACAGAAAGAATTATTTTTATCCTGATAATCCTCAGAATTATCAGATTTCACAGTTGTACCAGCCGATCTGCCGCAACGGTCATATTGATATAGAGACAGAGAGCGGTGTCAAAAAAAGCATCGGAATACATGAGATACACATGGAAGAAGATGCCGGAAAGCTCGTGCATGATGAGTGGGGTGAAAGTTCACTTGTAGATTTCAACCGTTCAGGTGTACCGCTTATCGAGATAGTATCTGAGCCTGATATGAGGTCTGCTGAGGAAGTTATCGCATATCTTGAAAAGTTAAGACTTATCGTTCAGTATCTCGGTGCATCTGACTGTAAATTACAGGAGGGTTCAATGCGTGCTGATGTAAACCTTTCGGTAAGGGAAGTCGGAGCGGCAGAGTTTGGCACGAGAACGGAGATGAAGAACCTTAATTCTTTCAAAGCTATCGCAAGAGCGATAGAGGGCGAAAGAGAGCGTCAGATAGACCTTATCGAAGCAGGAGAAAAGGTTGTTCAGGAGACAAGAAGATGGGATGATACAAAAGAGTATTCTTATGCGATGCGATCAAAAGAGGATGCACAGGATTACAGATACTTCCCTGAGCCTGACCTTGTACCTATTATCATAAGTGATGAATGGATTGACGAGATAAAGAAAAACCAGCCTGAGTTTAGGGATGAGAAATTCAAGAGATATATTGAAGAATACAAACTTCCTGAATATGATGCGGACATTCTTACTGGGAATAAGCATCTTGCTGATCTTTTTGAAGCTACAACGGCAATATGCAACAATCCTAAAAAGGTTTCTAACTGGCTTATGGTCGAGACAATGCGTCTTATGAAAGAAAATGAGATGGAGCCTGAACAGCTTAAGTTCTCGCCTGAAAATCTTGCGAAACTTATAAACCTTGCAGAAAGCAGGGTTATAAACAGCTCAGTTGCAAAAGAAGTCTTTGAAAAGATATTTAACGAGGATATTGATCCTGAGAGATATGTCGAGGAAAATGGTCTTAAAAATGATACTGATGATGGAGCTTTAAAAGAGACTATCGAAAAGATAGTTGCCGACAATCCACAGTCAGTAGAGGATTATCACAGTGGAAAGAAAAAGGCTATCGGTTTCCTTGTGGGTCAGACGATGAAAGCAACACAGGGAAAGGCTGATCCGGGAATGATAAACCAGATATTAAAAGAGATACTTGACAAATAAAGAATATGATGTAAGTGTCAAAAGTATAAAATTCGATTTTGTCTGCACAAATGAGCATTATAGACTTATTGACACTCATATCATAATATAAACACTGCCTGATGCACAGGATGTGAACGGCGGTGTTAAAACGGAGGTAAGGGTATGGGTGCTGAAAAAAGAAGAAGTAAGAGAATACCGATAACAATGCATCTTGATGTATCATCATTGTTTAAACAGGATAATGTTCATGTAAAGAACATAAATGCACCTATTGAGATAACGGATATTTCAAGAAATGGTATCGGATTTGTCACAAAAAGTGTTTTGCCTATTGGATTTTATTTTAATTCAAGACTTGAATTTGAAAAGAAGAATGACAGTTTAAACTGCGTGGTTCAGATAGTCAGAAGAAAACAAAAAGATGATGGTACAACGCTTTACGGTTGTGAATTTGTAGGTATGCCGTCGATATTTGACTATATATTTGACGATATAGAAAATGATTATTTGAAAAATCATTCTGACGATGAAAAAATGAATAATTGATTATTGTAAAGCCCCCGGTCTGTCTATAGATGTACCGGGGGCTTATTTAAGCCCTTATATCAAACGAGAACCGTTTCATATCGGTTGTCTGTTGTGTGTTTATCTTTGCATTGATAAATTCATCTACAGTGCTGGTGCTTGCATCAGCTTTTTCTATTTTTACATGACAAGCATAACCCTGTGAGTTTAATGCATCTTTTAAAAGACCGGCATTTGTCGAGAGAAGATCTATTGACCTGTCATTGTCGGATATGAACTTAGTGTTTATCTCATTGTGGTTTTTATCGAGATATACATCAAGTGCACCGAGATTTTCCATATCAAGATGCAGTAATACATGTATGTTGTTTGGGTCTTTCCTCAGCTTTTCCTTTTTGGTGTAGACATAAAGGTCGCCGTGTGTATTCTGGTTTCTTAATTTTAAAGGCATCTGAAAATACGAAAATGCTTCGCTTAATGTTTTCATAAAATCAATGTTGCTCTGTGCATCTCTTGCCTGACTGCCGAGACTGTCGGAATCGTCACCTGAGAGATTGGTACTTATAAGTGAATCAAAATCTTTTAACTGTTTTTGCATCTTGTTATAGAAATTATTTATGTTTTCACCGTCTTTTAATTTCTGTGGTGAGAGCAGCCAGTTACTTTCAAGTACCTTTGAAAATATGGATTCAAAGGACTGTGACCTGAAAAGTTCATTTATTGTTTCGGGGTCAGAGAGCGGTATAAGATTTTTGATTACGGTAAGCACTTCTTTTGCAGTGGCATCACCTGATGTAATCTTCATGATAAGGGCTTTGCTGACAGGAAGTTTTGATAATGTACTTAACAGTTCATTTCTTGCGTCTTTGTCAAGGAATGTGCTTAGATAATCGTTTTCAATGCCAAGTGAGTTAAACTTTTCGCACAGTGTGTCAATGACCGTTCCGGAGGTTGAAATTTCCCTGTTGTCAGTATTTTGTGATGACTGCTGAAGCATGTTGTTGATGGAATTTTTGGCCGTCTCGGTAATATTGTGAAGAAACTTTGCGGCAAATCCTATCCTGTTCTCGGATGTATTCCCCTTTGGAAGTTCCTCAATTACATTTTTTGCGTTTTCTGTATTGGCAGTATTTTTTTGTTCTTCCAAAGCTTCTGTATCAGCCGATTCTGCATTTTCAATGTTTTCATTTATCGTAGGGATGTTCTTAAATAAGTCAGAGTTTTTAAGCACTGAAATATCGGTTGCAGATTCGAGAGTACTGTCTATATTTAAAAGTGTCTGTTGAAACAGTTCATTTGTGGCATCCATACCGCCGGGAAAAACAAGTGACTTGCTGCCTGCGGAGTCCCTAAGCATCGTAAGTGCATCTCTTAGAGAGAGAGTACCGTTTTCAAGCTGTTCTAAAGTGTCCTCGGTCATTGCCGTACCCGATAAAAGATTTAAAAGTTCATTTCTCTGTTCGCTGCTGAGAAATGAGATTGTCTGTGGCTGTGAGGTATTATTTGCCTTGTCAAAGGACTGAAACAATATATCTATAAGTTTTTCACCAAATGCGGCAACAGATGAGGAGGCTGCATTCTCATAGAGAGAACTGAGGAGCTCCGGTATCTGTTCTGAAAGTGATGAAAGCTTGTCTATAAGGTGGTAAGTTCCATGTCTGTAGCTTGAAAACTGGGTCACGGTGTCTTCATTTATATCCATCATAAGACGGTTCATTATCGCTAATGTTGAAAAGTCCTCTGTCTTGCAATCGTATGCCTGCTGCATAAGTGACTGGATAGAGTTCTTGTTTATAGGGAGGAGATTGTCCATAAGAGCCTTTACAGTTGCCTGGTTGTGCTCAGTGTTTGGAAGTCCAGCTTCTTCAAGTGCTTTATTGATAAGGTTAAGTTCAGTATCAGAGTAGCTGTTTGATACTGGTGAAAGAAGTATTTGACCGGGATTTGGGCTGCTGAGCGAAAAAGCGGCGGTCTGTCCGATGGAAAGTTTTGAACTGTCAGCTATATATCCTTTTAAAATGGTATTGTTGTCGAGAGTGACAGTTATCTGGTTTCCTCTGAGGTCGGAAATCTCACCTTTGACGATGTCACCTGCTTTTAGCTGTGTGGCACTTCTTGCAACACCGTAATCACTGTTGCCGCCCGGAGTCCTTGAAATATTTCCGGGATTTTGAGCACCTGCACTATTGGTTCCTGATGCAGCGGTTCTTGTCCGGGTCTGTCCGCCAGCCGTCTGGCTATTCATTCTGTTTGTGTTTAATGAATTTATTCTGCTTGCATTATTATCCATAATACTCCTCATTTCAATGTGTTAATTTCTACTATTATAATGATGTCCGGGGCAAAAGCTGTTTTGCCCCTTGCTAATGCCACGGATTGCTTCATTGCGGTGCAATTTTCGCAATCCTGCAGACACCTCCAATCTTATTGTCGGTGTTTGGCGGGTCAAGCCACCAGATAGCAATTTGTATGTAAACATACATTGCTATCTGCTTTTGACCCTTGCATCATAATAATACTTATAAAGAGATTTGCAAAGTCATTTAAGTATTATATTTATTATATCGACTTTAAAGGTGAAAAAATATAATGGTTCATTTTCTTGTTTTTTGACTGAACTGTAATAAAAAATAAAAAAAGTTTCAAAATACTCTTGACAAGATTTTATATGCGTGCTATCTTACTTTATAGATGTTAGCACTCCACTACAAAGAGTGCTAACAGAGAAGCAGAAGGGAGTGGTTAAGTGGAGTTAGATGATAGGAAGTTAAAGATACTTCAAACGATTATCAGGACTTATCTTGAAACCGGAGAGCCGGTAGGTTCAAGAACGATTTCAAAAGATACTGACCTCAATCTAAGTTCAGCGACTATTCGTAATGAAATGTCTGATCTTGAGGAGATGGGATATATCATCCAGCCTCATACATCGGCAGGCAGGGTTCCTTCTGATAAAGGTTATCGTCTTTATGTAGATACGATGCTCGATGACAAGACGAGTGAGGTTATGAACCTTAAGGATGAGCTGGAACAGAAAGCAGGAAAGATAGATGTATTGCTTAAGCAGGTTGCAAAGCTGCTCGCAAACAATACAAATTATGCGACACTTGTTTCAGGGCCGAGATATGAGTCAAAGAAAGTTAAGTTTATACAGCTCACACAGGTTGATGCCGACAGCATACTTGCTGTTATAGTTCTTGACAACAATGTAGTTAAAAATGAGATGGTGCGAGTTGAGGGTGATATAGACCAGGAAATGATGGTAAAGTTAAATTTTATATTAAATACCACATTGAACGGACTTGATGTTACCGAGATGAACCTGGCCATCATCAGAAAGATAAAGGAACAGGTCGGCAGTCACACGGAGGTCATTGATTCAGTCTTGGAGGTTATCGGAAAGGCACTTACGGAAGATGATGATCTGGAGATATATACAAGTGGAGCAACAAATATTTTGAAATATCCTGAGCTCTCGGATAAGGCGAGTGCAACGGAGTTACTCAATGCTTTTGAGGAAAAAAATATTATAGGTGACTGGCTTGATACGGCAGAGTCGGAATCAGGAGAAAACGGTCAGAGCAAGAGTAAGCCGGGCGACACTCATGATATTCAGGTTTACATTGGAAATGAGACAAAAGTAGATACCATGAAAGATTGTTCGGTTGTAACGGCAACATACAAGATTCACGAAGGTGTATATGGAAAGATTGGTATCGTCGGACCAAAGCGAATGGATTATGATAAGGTTGTAAGTACATTACAGTCGCTTATGTCTGAGCTTGATGATATATTCAAAAAAAAGCAAAAATAGAGAGGTGGCAGGGAATTGGCAGCAGAGAATAAAGATATAGAAAAAGATATTGATATTGAAGAAGTAAAAGAAGATAATACCGCAGATGAAGCTGTTGAGGAAGAAAAAGCAGCGGAGGATGCAAAAGATAAAAAAGATGAGGCTTCAAAGGAAGCAGCTCCAAAGAAAGAAAAGAAATTCGGCAAGAAAAAGGATAAGGCAGTTGAAAAGCTTGAGGAGAAAGTTAAAGAGCTTGAAGATATGAGGGTGAGACAGCTTGCCGAGTTTGAAAACTTCCGCAAACGTTCTGAAAAAGAAAAGAGTCAGATGTTTGAAGTCGGAGCAAAGAGTGTTATCGAAAAGATTCTTCCGGTTATTGACAATTTTGAGAGAGGATTACAGGGAGTACCGGAGGAAGAAAAAGACGCACCGTTTGTCAAAGGTGTTGAGATGGTTTATAAACAGATGCTCACAGCTTTCGATGAGATGGGAGTTAAACCTATAGATGCAGTTGGAAAAGAATTTGATCCAAATCTTCACAATGCTGTTATGGCTGTCGATGATGATTCATTGGAGAGCGGAACAGTTGCAGAGGAAATGCAGAAAGGCTATATGTATAAAGAAAGTGTCGTAAGACACAGTATGGTAAAAGTAGTTAATTAGTTTTATCAGTTATTTTTCTAATAAATAATATATGAAATAAAGAGATTATGATATAGGAGGCAATCATTATGAGTAAGATTATTGGTATTGACTTAGGAACAACAAACTCTTGTGTAGCAGTTATGGAAGGTGGAAAACCTGTAGTAGTTGCAAATACAGAGGGAGCAAGAACAACACCTTCTGTTGTAGCATTCACAAAGACAGGAGAAAGACTTGTAGGTGAGCCTGCAAAGCGTCAGGCAGTTACAAATGCTGACAAGACTATATCTTCTATCAAGAGACATATGGGTTCAGATTATAAAGTAACTATAGATGATAAGAAATATTCTCCACAGGAGATTTCAGCAATGGTTCTCCAGAAATTAAAAGGAGATGCTGAGAGTTATCTCGGTGAGAAAGTAACAGAAGCAGTTATCACTGTTCCGGCATATTTCAACGATGCACAGCGTCAGGCCACAAAGGATGCAGGTAAGATTGCTGGTCTTGATGTAAAGAGAATCATCAACGAGCCAACGGCAGCCGCACTTGCTTATGGTCTTGACAATGAAAAAGAGCAGAAGATCATGGTTTACGATTTAGGTGGTGGTACATTTGATGTATCTATCATTGAGATTGGTGACGGCGTTATCGAAGTATTAGCAACATCAGGTAATAATCATCTTGGTGGTGATGACTTCGACCAGAAAATTACAGACTACATGATTCAGGAATTTAAGAATAAAGAGGGCATTGATCTTTCAACAGATAAAATGGCACTCCAGAGATTGAAAGAAGCTGCTGAGAAAGCAAAGAAAGAACTTTCATCAGCTACAACAACAAATATCAATCTCCCATTCATCACAGCAACAGCAGAAGGACCAAAGCACTTTGACATGGATCTTTCAAGAGCAAAGTTTGATGAACTTACACATGACCTTGTAGAAGCTACTGCTACTCCAGTTCAGAATGCACTTAACGATGCAGGAATTACAGCTTCAGAGCTTGGAAAAGTATTACTTGTAGGTGGTTCTACTCGTATTCCTGCCGTACAGGATAAGGTTAAACAGCTTACAGGACATGAGCCTAGCAAATCACTTAACCCTGATGAGTGTGTAGCTATCGGAGCATCGGTACAGGGTGGTAAGCTTGCAGGAGATGCAGGTGCAGGAGACATCCTTCTTCTTGATGTAACACCACTTTCACTTTCAATCGAGACAATGGGTGGAGTTGCTACAAGACTTATCGAGAGAAACACAACAATCCCTACAAAGAAGAGCCAGATATTCTCTACTGCCGCTGATAACCAGAGTGCAGTTGATATCAATGTACTTCAGGGTGAGAGACAGTTTGCTAAAGACAATAAGTCACTTGGACAGTTCAGACTTGATGGTATTCCACCTGCAAGAAGAGGTGTTCCACAGATTGAAGTTACATTCGATATTGATGCAAACGGTATCGTAAATGTTTCAGCAAAAGACCTTGGTACAGGAAAAGAGCAGCATATCACTATCACAGCAGGTTCAAATATGTCTGATGAAGATATTGATAAGGCTGTTAAGGAAGCAGCACAGTTTGAGGCTGAGGATAAGAAGCGTAAAGATGGAATCGATGCAAGAAACGAAGCAGACAGCATGGTATTCCAGACACAGAAAGCTCTTGACGAAGCAGGAGACAAGGTAGATGCTGCTGAGAAAGAAAAAGTTCAGGCAGATATTGATGCACTTAAGGCTGTTGTTGAGAAAACAAATCCTGAGTCAATGACTGACAGTGAGATTGATGAGCTTAAAGCAGGAAAAGAAAAACTTATGGAAAGTGCACAGGGTGTATTCCAGAAGATGTATGAGCAGGCTCAGGCACAGGGTGCAGCAGGTGCAGGTCCTGACATGGGAGCTGCCGGAGCAGGAACGGCAAATGACAGCAATGCCGGAGCTGATGATGTAGTAGACGGAGATTACCGCGAGGTATAAATAGACAAAATGCTAAAAGCATTTTGTCATTAGAAGAATGGTCTTTGACCATTCTTCATCAGTTTAAATAAATATGATTTTTCAGGCTGCTGCCTCCCACGGTGGCGGCCTTATGGTTGTTTTTGTGATTTTATTTTTGGATTGTGTGCTTTGGCACGGAAACGAGGAGTTTTATGGCAGAGAAAAGAGATTATTATGAGGTCTTGGGTGTCAGTAAGGGGGCGTCTGATTCCGAGATTAAATCAGCATATAGAAAGCTGGCTAAGAAATATCATCCGGATATGAATCCGGGGGATAAAGAAGCCGAAGCTAAGTTTAAAGAAGCATCTGAGGCATATGCAGTTCTTAGTGATGCAGATAAGAGAAGACAGTATGACCAGTTCGGTCATGCAGCATTTGATGGCGGTGACGGTGGTGCAGGTGGCTTTGACTTTGGCGGCATGGATATGGGTGACATATTCGGTGATATTTTTGGAGATTTCTTTGGCGGCGGCCGTTCAAGAGGTCAGAGCAATGGTCCTATGAAAGGTCAGAACATCCGTACATCAGTAAGGATTACATTTGAAGAGGCTTGTTTTGGTGTTGACAAGGAAATTGATGTTACACTGAAAGAAGAGTGTGCAACCTGTCACGGAACAGGTGCTAAGCCGGGAACATCACCGGAAACCTGTAAGAAGTGTGGTGGTAAAGGTCAGGTCGTATTTACACAGCAGTCTTTGTTTGGTGTTGTGAGAAATGTGCAGGCTTGTCCTGACTGTCACGGAACAGGAAAGATAATAAAAGAGCGTTGTTCAGACTGCAGCGGTTCAGGATATATAAGTAAGAGAAAGAAAATTTCGGTTTCAATTCCTGCCGGTATCGATAACGGTCAGTGTGTTAGAATACGCGATAAGGGTGAGCCGGGTGTGAACGGCGGTCAGAGAGGTGACCTTTTAGTTGAGGTTGTTGTCTCAAGACATCCTATTTTCCAGAGACAGGATAGAGATATATTCTCGACTGCACCTATCACATTTGCACAGGCAGCACTCGGTGGTGATGTACGCATAAAGACTGTTGACGGCGAGGTTATTTATACCGTTAAACCGGGAACTCAGACAAACACAAGGGTACGCCTTAGAAATAAAGGTGTTCCATCGCTTAGAAACAAGCAGGTGCGTGGTGACCACTATGTAACGCTTGTAGTTGAAGTGCCTACAAAGATGAACTCAGAACAGAAAGAGCTTCTTAAAGCATTTGACAAAGCGATGTATGGTGAGAAAAATGAAGATGAAACACCATCCGATGAAAAGAAGCACGGTAAAAAAGGAATGTTTGGGAAAAAAAAGAAATAAAAATATAATGAAATAAATATTAAATTAAATAAAAATATAATGAAATAAAAAAGAGCAAAACCAGCATTTTGTTCCTGATGCCACACTACTTTACGAGCATTTTCCTATACTTAAAAAAGACTGTCCGGGTAAAACTTAATATCAGAGCTAAAGTTTTACCCGGACAGTCTTTTGCACTACCAGTCTTCTATACCGGCGAATGCATCAACAGTCGGTATGGAAGGATTTGGTTCATTATCAGGGACATCGTCAAAAGACTCAAATTCTTTTACTGAAATATCTTCAGGTTCAGGTTTGTCATCGAGAAGTGTCTGCACCTGTTTTTGTGAAATGCCCTCAGGCATATCAGCCTCATTATCAGAAATATCTTCTACGGTTGGTGTGACGGAGGTATTTGCCTCAATGTCTGCGAGAAGTGTTTTTATTTCGCCATCGTGGTTGTCCACCTCGAAAGAATCCTCTTTGTTATCGCACATATAGTATTTTATAATGTGTCCGCTATACATAGCAATATTTTGTTCACCACACAAATCTGCATTGCGTTTGTACGGAAGCTGATCGTACATGGTAATCTGATAATCTAAATGTACATC
>ERZ894203.184-NODE-184-length-63528-cov-21.883588_pt1 | contig 63528 bp, 66 predicted proteins | sample MGYA00380286_ERZ894203 | MGnify/ENA primary metagenome ERZ894203 (study PRJEB32331, sample SAMN06328484) | human gut metagenome | biome: human gut microbiome; feature: stool | host: Homo sapiens | collected 2014-02-06 ... | reverse complement strand
AAGATTTATGCGGAGTGAAAAAGACGGCATAGGGCTACTTGCGAAACTTGAATTTTATATTTATTTTTCTCACCCCGTCGGATCGCTTTAAACTTGTTAGCTTTTTCACCTTTGGACAGCCAATCGCTAAGAATGGTAGCTAGTCCTATATGATGTGTTGTGATGATTATTTTCTTCCTTTCATAATGCTTTTCTATCAAATTCATCAAAGTGAATGCCGTGATGAAGATATTATGGTCGTCCATACTGGAAACAGGATCGTCAATAAAGAAGTAATCGCTTTGCTCTCCCGTCCAGCTATCCACTTCAATCAAGGCCAAGAAAAAACACCATATAAATATACGTTCTTCACCTCTGGATATTTTAACCGGATGTTGCTCTTCATCTTCTTTCATAAAGAAAGAAATTGAGGCAAATCCCTGTTCCAGATTTTCATGGGATTGAAATCTAAAATCATATTTAGGATTGTAAGGCTTCAATTTCCCCATGACATCCAATTCATTCAGCTGGCTATGGTATTGGTTCAAACTGCTGGAAACGATGTTTAACTTTGTATGTTCATTGTCCCAAACAAATAAGTCTTCGCTAAAGGCGTTATAATAAACACCTGTCTGGCGGCCGGCTGTATTCTTTGCAGTTTCTTTATATTCAACGGAAAGACGTGTCTTTCCTGTTGAATTGAATGCATAAATCAGAAAGATATTTTCTGAAGCATCTTTTATTTGCTGGGCTATCTGCGATAAATCCATATTCTTACAAATTAGATTTTGGGGAATAATTGTTGCATCAATCCTTTCTTATGTTCTTTTAATGATTTAATTCTTTGCCCTGTTGCTATTATCAAATCATCTATTGACGAAAGAAGGTCGGCTATCTTTTGTTGCTTTATTGGTGAAGAAGGTATCATCAAAGGACATTCAAGTACTTCGTTTTTTTTTAGGTTAGTTTGTTTAACTCCATCATCAAATGATAGAAAATAGGGATTTCGATTGATCAGATAGAACAATAACTTACTATTTATGTTCTTAGATCGCAATCTACATATTCGTTGGTTTACAGTATATTTTCCTGATTGGTCGACAAAAAAACATTTTGCAATGGCACGACCATTTGGAACGTCACTTAAAACCATTAAAATATCCTCTTTATCAGCTAAGCAGTATGGAGTATTTGTTCGCTTAACGACCTCTCCATCTGTAGAAATAAATTTAGAATTCACGACAATAAAATTGCCTTCCTCATCAATTTCATTTTCATGGGCTCTACCATTTTCATAATCTACAACTGCCCCCAAAAGAGTACTTTCCCATACTGATGTCCCTTGAAATTCAGGAAACCTCAAATCAGGTGCATTTTTCCCTTCCGCAGGAAATAATCGCTGCATCAACCCTTTTTTATGTTCTTTCAACGTTTCAACTTTTTGGGTAGTTGCTTCAATCAATTCATCAAGAGAAGAGAGGCAATCGGCTATTTTTTGCTGTTCTTTCAATTCTCCTTTTTTACCAACTGGAGCAAAAACATTAATTTCTCCTATTGTAGTCTTAGACAAACTTGGAATTCCTCCTGCTTCATTATATTTATACCAATTGATTTTCTGAAATATTAGGTATAAAAATTTAGGTAAACAATTGTTGAAAGAATGCGTATAGAATAACGTATCCACAGTCCAAAATTTTCCAGTGAGGAATATAGGCTTGTCGATAGTTCCTTTTCTTCCTATACAAACGCTTTCTCCATCATATAGAAAATCATCAACAGAGGTCATATACCCACCAGAGCCATAAAGTGGAATATTTCCACTGCTTAAATGTTTATAGTCTTTACCATTTCCTATTTCACAGAGATTTTTCAGCTTATATTCTTTCCATCCTTCTGTATCTTGAAATTCAGGAAATCTCAAAGCCGGAACTACTGTCTTTATTTCATTTTCTTTTGCCATATCCTTATTCTTCATACGCCGACAGTCCAGATATTTCTTCTCCTTCCGCTTTTCGTTTTAACAACGGAATCAAATCCGCCATTAATGCTGATTCAACCTTAGCCCGTGCTTTCCATCCCAAGTTGAGCGGAGCCAGCAAATCGGTCAATTTTTCGGCATCGAAAATTTTCCGTTCCATGATGCCATTGATGAAATCATTTAATGCCTCAACGGTAATTCCGTATTTGCGGGCAATCGAATCTATCTCCTTTGCGTATCTTTCCGCTTTAAATCGAGTGTAGCCTTCTTTGATTTCCTGCTCCGTTTTTCCGTTGACCTCTTCCAAACTGTTGATGTAGGCGATGATGTCGTCGCGCTCGTCCATCAGATTGGAGTTTGATAAAACAATATTTACCAGCTGTTCGCGTGTCAGTTTTATCTTGACGCCGGTTCCGCCATACTGTTTGGCTATAAGGTCCATGATATAGTCGTAGTCAATCATGGCAGAAGCAAACAGAACAAACTCAAAGTCCAGATCCTCAATCTCCGGAGAAACAGGTTCCGTAGGCTTTTCCCGCTTTTTCTTCAAGCTATAAGCCAGGTTCAGATAGGCTCCCCGGAAAGCGAGAAGATCATCGTCTGTAAAACCGTACTCGGGTCGGAAGTCGGACACTGCGGTCGCATCCGTAGCATCTGTAAAGTCAACGTATTGGTCGAGCTGCGTCTTGTAGCGTTGTATGTCTTTGAAACGATTGATAAAGCCTATTTTTGCCTCATCTCCCTTTAAGTTGGCCACTTCCGAAGCGTTGAATTCCAGATTGTACGACTGCATGAAGCTGCGTAATCCTGCCACAGCCTCCTTGTATTTTTGCTGGATGCTTGACGCAGGTTCTACCAGCCAGATCCGTCTGGCCACATCCTTTTCATTTCCCGAAAACATGGATATCGCTTCATCCACAGCATCCTGTTGCCCGCGAAAATCCAAGATGTTTCCGTAGGGCTTCGTATCGTTCAGAATGCGGTTGGTACGCGAAAAAGCTTGTATCAGATTATGATAAACGAGCCGTTTGTCCACATACAGCGTGTTGAGGAACTTCGAGTCGAATCCTGTCAGCAGCATATCAACCACAATGGTAATGTCTATCTTGTTTGCATGCGGATAGTCTTTGTTGCTGTATTTCTGGTCTTTGATGCGTTGCTGCACATCCTGATAATAGGAATCAAACTCTTCGATGACATGATTGGTTCCATATTGCCTGTTATAATCGGCAATGATTTCCTTTAAAGCCTGTTTCTTTCTTTCAGGCTCCTGTTCATTGTCTATCTTTTCCTGTTGCAGTTCTTCCTGAATCTGCTTGATGTCGGGGTTTCCTTCGGCAGGCGGAGAAAACACACAAGCCACATTTAACGGTTCGAATGAATCGTCTTTCAGCTTGCGTTGTTCCTGCACCTGCCTGAACAGCCGGTAATATTCGATCGCGTCATTGATGGACGAAGTGGCGAGAATGGCATTGAAGCGCCTTTCATTGGTAGCTGCATCATGCTTGGACAGAATCGTTTCAACTATAGCCTGTTTCTTGACGCTGCCATCCGCCCTGCGCGGATTATTGTCGTCCGGCTTGAAATAATCCACATGGAAGCGAAGCACGTTTTTATCTTCAATGGCATGTGTTATGGTGTAAGCGTGCAACTGCTTTTCAAAAATATCTTTTGTCGTCTTGTAGGACGCCGTTTCTCCATTGACTTTCGTGTAGGTCGCATTCTTTTCAAAAATAGGCGTTCCGGTGAAGCCGAAGAGCTGGGCATTAGGAAAAAATTCCTTTATGGCCTTGTGATTGTCGCCAAACTGCGAACGGTGACACTCGTCGAATATAAAGACAATGCGGCTGTCTTTTAATGGCAGCAATTGTTCTTTATAGTTTTTCCGGTTGTTGGGGTCCAGCGCAATGCCCAGCTTCTGAATCGTGGTGACAATCACCTTATCTGCATAATCGGTCGACAACATCCGGCGCACCAATGTGCCGGTATCGGTGTTCTCTTCCACGCAATTCTCCTGAAAACGGTTGAACTCCTGCCGTGTTTGGCGGTCAAGATCCTTGCGGTCTACCACAAACAGGCATTTCTCGATATCCGAGTTGTCTTTCAGCAGGGTAGATGCCTTGAAAGAAGTCAATGTTTTGCCGCTTCCTGTCGTATGCCAGATGTAACCATTCCCTCGGTTTTCTTCAATGCACCTGACAATGGCTTTCACTGCATAAATCTGATAGGGACGCATAATCAGCAACTTCTGTTCGCTGGCTATCAGTACCATGTAGCGGCTGATCATTTCGCCTAAATGACATTTGGGAAGGAATTGTTCTGCAAAAGAATCCAGGCACGCCACTTTTTTATTGTCTTCTCTTGCCCATTGGTAAACAGGCAAGAATTGCTCTTCGGCATTGAACTTGAAATGCTGAATATTGTTGTTGGCAAAATAATACGTGTTCGAATAGTTGCTGACAATAAACAGCTGCATGAAACACAGCAGGGTATTGGTATACCCGTTGCCGGAATCGTTTTTGTAATCCACAATCTGCTGCATGGCGCGGTGTGGACTTACGTCCAAAGTCTTCAGCTCTACTTGAACAACAGGCAATCCATTGATTAGCAAGATTACGTCGTAACGCTGAAAGCTGTTTCTGGTATTTATTCGTAATTGATTGATTACCTCATACTCATTTTTGCACCAGTCTTTGATATTGACCAACGTATATTGCAACGGAGTACCATCTTCACGCATAAACGTATTTACCTCACGCAGGCGCTTGGATGAAGCAAAAACGTCCGGATCAGTTATTTCTTCTAACAGGCGGTTAAATTCAGAGTCGGAAAGGTTGACACGATTGAGCCGCTCGAATTTCTTGCGGAAATTCTGTTCCAATGTGATTCTGTCACAAATATCCGGACGATATATATATTTCAACTCTATCAGTTTGTTGATAAAGTTTTCCTCTATTTGCTTTTCTCTGATCATACTCTATTTGGATACTTGATTCGTAATTAGTTCTTTTGGATCTACTTGAAGAATCTCCGCTATCTGAAACAGTACTTCCAGGCTGGGTTGCCGCCTGTTGCAGACGTATGAGTTGACAATGCAGAAACTTTTGCCGAGTTTCTCCGCCAGCCATGTCTGTTTGATGCCACGTTCTTCAAGCACTTCTTTTATTCGATTCATGGGTTTGTCCATTGTCTGTTATCTCTTAGTTCTGTTTACAAAGGTATAAAATATCATGCTGTAAAAAAGATAAAAGAGGAAGAAAACGCTCCCTCTTCGCTCGTTTTCATTCAAACACCGCTCAATCCAGACACTGGTCGTTTCCAGCGGTGCCGCATAGCAATCGTTATCGAAGCGATAATTAGTCGTAGGTTTCAATCTTAACAGGCGGCGATCACCTCGCATGTCATTCTCGATGCCAGAATAATGGATACAGTAGAGTAGGGCATATTCCTTAAAGAAACTTGCCGGGTCCGACAGATTCTTCAGACGGTTTTTCCCGAAGGCATCTTCACCGAGATGATGAAACGGTCAGGAAGACCGGATTAATAGCTTTCAGTTGCCGGAAAACATACTTTGACGAATAGAGAAACTTTCATAGTAAAACAAGATATGCTTCTTTGCCAGCGAAAACATTTTTCAGGCAACGAAGCATTGCTGCCCCACGAAAGAGGCCGATTTTTTAAGGCGCGGAAGCACCTGGCGGTTGCCGGTCTTTTTCCGCGCCTTTTGTTGTGATGGCTGATGGCAATGTCAGATAAGCGAAGCGATGTAGGCCTTCATTTCCGGCTCAGCTTTCTTGACCTCCTGATACAGCTTATACTGCGCCAGTGTGCGCACGTAGTTGTGTTCCGGATATTTTATCTGGTAATAGGTATCCCCGTTGATGTAGTCTGTCAGGAAGCGCACGGCCTGCATGTATGGGAACAGCTTCACGGCGTATGGCAGCATTTCGATTTCTATCGGGGTGAGGAAGCTCTTGGCCGATTCGATGTAGCCCTTTGCGAACGCCTTGAATATTTCCATGTTGAAATGGATCTTGTTCAAGTCCGGTTCGTCTTCGGGAGCCGTGTTGGCAGCCGAACGGAGGAAGTCGCCGAAGTCGGAGAATATGAAGCTCGGCATTGTCGTGTCGAGATCGATGACGCAGAGCACTTTCCCTTCTTTGTTGAACATCATGTTGCTGACCTTTGTGTCGCAGTGGCAGATCCGTTTCGGCAGCTTGCCTTCGCGGTAGAGGCGTTCAGCCTGGCACATCTCATAGCTGTCTTTCTCGATATCCTCGACGAGCTGCTTCATTTTCTCCATGCGTCCCGCCGCATTCTTCTCCACAGCTTCGTGAAGCTGCTTCATGCGGAACTCCATGTTGTGGAAATCGGGAATGGTTTCGCCCAGCTTTTCGGGAATGTCTGCGAGCATGGCCTCAAACTCTCCGAATTTCAGTCCCACCAGGTACGACGATTCCGGCGTTACGGCGTCAAGCGTCAGCGAATCAGGGATGAATTCCGATACGCGCCAGTAATGTTCCCCGTCAAAATGGTAAGTCTTTCCGTCGGCAGCCGGAACGAAGCGAAGCACCTTCCGGTTGATTTCTGTTTCGTGAGCCTCTTCAAGTTTCTTGCGGATATGTCGGGTTACACATTCGATGTTGTGCTGAAGCAGGTCCACGTCTTGAAATACCTGGTTGTTGATGCACTGAAGGATGTAGTCGCATGACTTCGCGTCGGCTGTTTCCACCTTATAAGTCTGGTTGATCAGTCCGGCAGTCAGCGGAGTGATTTCTTTTACGTCTTTAACTTCCGGGAAAAAAGAAATAATTTCATTAAGGTTGCTCATGATAATTAAATGTATAAGGTTCTATAGTATGTTTCTTTAAAAACTTATTATGCAAACATACACAAAAATATTTATTTTATCGTCATTTTATGTGGAAATATTTCTTTTTTCGGATGATTCGCCACAGAAGGAACGGTGTATCACAGCAGGCGTACGGAAAACCCGGTGTCTTCTGTGGCAAAACGGTTGCTCAAGCCTTGGTGGTGCGGGTTTCGGACGGACTGCCGCTCTTTTTCTTCCACCTGTTGTTTCCTTTGTTGCGGGAGAATGACTTCTTCTTGCGCCGTTCGCCACCCGGACGCGACGACCGCGGTGCATAGACCGGGCTTTCTCCCAATTCTTCGGGCACAGGTATCTTGTAGATGGATTTTCCCAGAAAGTCCTCTATCTGCTTGAAGCGCGTCTGTTCCGTTTCGCTGACAAAGGTGATGGCGCATCCGTCGTTGTTCGCCCGGGCCGTACGTCCGATGCGGTGCACATAGTCTTCGCTGTCGTGCGGAACGTCGTAGTTGATAACCAGGCGGATGTCGTCGATGTCTATTCCCCGCGCCACGATGTCGGTTGCCACCAGCAGGTTGACACGTCCGTTTCTGAATTCATGCATGATCTCGTCGCGCTGGCTCTGTTCCAGGTCGGAGTGCATTTCGCCCACGTTCAGGCTCAGCCGTTTCAGTGCCTTGGCCACTTCCTTGACCTTCAGTTTCGATGACGCGAACACGATGACGCGTTCGGGTTTCTGTTCCTTGAAGAGCGACTGGATGATGCCCAGCTTTTGTGCTTCATAGCATACGTAGGCTGCCTGGATGATTTTTTCGGCAGGCTTCGATACAGCCAGCTTGACTTCAACCGGATCGTTGAGGATTGTTTTGGCGAGCTGCCGGATTTTTTCCGGCATTGTGGCAGAGAACATGACGGTCTGCCTTTTCTGCGGCAACTGCTTTACGATCTGCATGATGTCGTCCGAAAATCCCATGTCGAGCATACGGTCGGCTTCGTCAAGGATAAAGAACGACACCTTTGAAAGGTCTACATAGCCCAGGCTGATGTGGCTGATCAGACGTCCCGGGGTGGCGATGACGATGTCGGCTCCCAGCGTAAGCCCTTTCTTCTCCTGCTCGAAACGGATTCCGTCGTTTCCTCCGTATACGGCGACACTCGAAACAGGCATGAAATAGGAAAAGCCTTCTATCTGCTGGTCGATCTGCATGGCCAGCTCCCGTGTAGGAGCCATCACGATGCAGTTGATTGCATCTTCCGGATAGCCTCCCTTGCTCAGCTGGTTCAGTATCGGAAGCAGATAGGCCGCTGTTTTTCCCGTTCCGGTCTGTGCCACGCCGATCAGGTCATGTCCTTCGAGTATGACCGGAATCGACTGTTCCTGGATGGGCGTGCATTCCCGGAAATTCATTGCGTCCAGTGCGTCCAGGACGCTTTCTTCTAAGTTTAGTTCTGAAAACTTCATATATCTTACATTATTATTCGTTACAGTTTCCCGCGTTCTTCAAGGTAGGAGTCTTTGAATCCCAGGAAATAGAGCACTCCGTCAAGTCCGATGGTATTGATCGACTGTCTGGCATTCGCCGCCACTTTCGGCTTCGCGTGGAAGGCGATGCCCAGTCCGGCCACCGACAGCATCGGCAGGTCGTTCGCTCCGTCGCCCACCGCGATGGTTTGCGCGATGTCCACCCGTTCCACCTGCGCGATGAGCTGAAGCAGTTCCGCCTTGCGCTTTCCGTCCACAATGTCACCCAGGTATCTTCCCGTGAGTTTTCCGTCTGCGATTTCCAGGTTGTTCGCATATACGTAGTCAATTCCGAACTTTTCTTTCAGGTAGTTGCCGAAATAAGTGAATCCGCCCGAAAGAATGGCTATCTTGTATCCGTAGTGCTTCAATACGTACATCAGTCTTTCCACGCCTTCCGTTATGGGCAGGTTTTCGGCGATCTCCTTCATCACGCTTTCGTCAAGCCCCTTCAGCAGCGCCACTCTTTCCGTGAAGCTCTCCCTGAAGTCAATTTCTCCGCGCATGGCACGTTCGGTAATCGCCTTCACCTGTTCGCCCACTCCGGCGCGCATGGCGAGTTCGTCGATCACTTCCGTCTGTATCAGTGTCGAGTCCATGTCGAAGCAGATCAGCCGGCGCATGCGGCGGTACATGGTGTCCTGCTGGAACGAAAAGTCCATTGCGAGCGACGAGCTGAGCTTCATGAGCTGGTGCTGCAGCAGTTCGCGGTCTTTCGGGGTTCCTCTGACAGAGAATTCGATGCACGCTCTTACGCTGGCCTTTTTCTCGTCGAGCGGAATGCGTCCCGTGAGGCGGCGTATGCCGTCGATGTTGAGGTTGTGTTCCGCCAGGATCTTGGTGGCTCCCGAAATCTGTTCGGCAGTCAGCTTTCTGCCCAGCAGCGTGAGGATGTACCTGTTTTTTCCCTGCATGTTTACCCACGTTTCGTATTCGTCGGGTGAAACCGGATAGAAGCGCAGGTCGATGCCCAGGTCGGACGCCTTGAACAGCAGGTCCTTCATTACATTGCCCGAATCTTTCTCGGCGCATTTGAAAAGAATCCCCAATGACAGTGTGCTATGGATGTCTGCCTGTCCGATATCCATAATGTCTACCTGATATTTCGACAGGATTTCCGTGATGGATGCGGTCAGTCCCGGCCGGTCGATTCCGCTGATCCGGATCAATATGAGTTCTTTCTGATGTTCCATGGGTTTTTCGTTGTATCTGCAAATGTACGAAATATCTCGGTATTTCCGTGTGTCGGGCATAAAAAAAGCCGCTCCCGGACCGGGAACGGCTTGCTTTCAGTCTTTTGCACGGCGCGGTTTCAAATCATTTCCACGCTGCGTTTCACAAAGTTGGTCAGCGCTTCGCCTTTCAGCATGTTGTTTTGCAGCAAGGCCAGGTCGATAAGCTGGTGAACCACCTTATTGCCTGCGGCATAGCCGTTCAGCACCTTAGTCTTTTCTTCTTTCTGTTCGTTCAGTTTCTTTTCCACGTCGGCCAGCTCGTCTTTTTCCGCAGCCGGAATGTCTTCGCTCTTCTTTCCTTCCTGCGCTTTGCGGAGTTCGTTCTGGCGGATGGTCAGCGCGGCGATTTCGGCTTCCACCGGAACCAGCTGTTCGGCGCATGCGCTTTCGGCGTTTTCAAGCACCTGCTTTACCAGCCTGTGGTCGCTGTTGAGCACCAGGTTGTACATGCTCGGCATTTCTCCGTAGAATCCCATTCCCGGCTGGAAGTTTGCCATGTCCTTCATACGGCGCATGTATTCCGACTGCGTGATGATGATCGGAGCGGCGTTTTCGCCCATGGCCTTGGCCTCTACGTCGAATTCTGTTTTCTGCAGTTTCGGCATCTGTCCGCGGAACAGGGCAGAGAGCACATCGCGTTTGTCTTGTGGCAGTTCTTCGCCTTTTTGCTCTTCCTTTACGATCAGACGGTCTATCACGTCGCTGTCTACGCGCGTGAAGCGGCTTTTCTCGAACTTCTGCTCCAGCATGTTGATCATCGGCACGTCGAGCTGTCCGTCCATCAGCAGCACGTTGTATCCCTTGTTCTTGGCAGCGTCGATGTAAGTATACTGCTCGTCGGTGTTGTTGGCGTAGAGGTATACCAGTGTTCCGTCCTTGTCGGTCTGGCTGTCTTTGATGAGCGTGCGGTATTCTTCAAACGTGTAGCATTTCTTTTCCGTATCTTTCAGCAGGGCGAACTTCTCGGCTTTTTCGTAGAAATCTTCCTGTGTCAGCATGCCGTAGTTGATGAAGAGCTTCAGGTCGTCCCATTTTTCTTCAAACTCCTTCCGGTCGTTCTTGAAGATTGCCTGCAGGCGATCGGCCACTTTCTTCGTGATGTAGGTTGAAATCTTCTTCACGTTTGCGTCGCTCTGCAGGTAAGAGCGCGACACGTTGAGCGGGATGTCCGGCGAGTCGATCACTCCGTGCAGCAGGGTCAGGAAGTCGGGAACGATTCCTTCCACCGAGTCAGTCACGAACACCTGGTTGCAGTAGAGCTGAATCTTGTTGCGCTGCAGGTCGATGTTGCTCTTGATTTTCGGGAAGTAGAGCACGCCTGTCAGGTTGAACGGATAGTCTACGTTCAGATGAATCCAGAACAGCGGCTCGTCCGACATCGGATAAAGGTCGCGGTAGAACTTCTTGTAGTCTTCATCCTTCAGCTCGCTCGGCTTCTTTGTCCATATCGGGCACGTGTCGTTGATCACATTGTCTTCGCCGGTTTCAACCTGTTTTCCGTCCTTCCATTCCTTTTTCTTGCCGAAAGCTACGGGAACCGGAAGGAAGCGGCAGTATTTGGTCAGCAGGGCGTGGATGCGCGATTCTTCCAGAAACTCCTTGCAGTCGTCATCGATGTAAAGGATGATGTCCGTTCCGCGGTCGGCGCGTTCGGTTTCTTCCATCGTGAACTCAGGGCTTCCGTCGCAGCTCCATTTCATTGCAGGCGCGCCTTCCTTGTAAGAGCGGGTGACGATTTCCACTTTCCTGGCAACCATGAAGGCCGAGTAGAATCCCAGTCCGAAGTGCCCGATGATGGCGTTGGCGTCTTCCTTGTATTTTTCGAGGAAGTCGTTTGCACCCGAAAAAGCGATCTGGTTGATGTATTTTTCGATTTCGTCAGCCGTCAGTCCCAGTCCCCGGTCGGTGATGGTGATGGTGCCCTTGTCCTTGTCCGCGTTCACATGAACGGTCAGGTCGCCCATTTCGCCTTTGAACTCGCCGGTAGAAGCCAATGTCTTCAGCTTCTGGGTGGCATCTACGGCATTTGAAACCAACTCACGGAGAAAGATCTCGTGATCGCTATACAAAAACTTTTTGATAATGGGGAAGATGTTTTCTGTCGTTACCCCGATATTGCCTTTCTGCATATCTGTATTTGTTTAAATTGATTGCTTAATAAAACACTGTCCTTTTTGCAAAAAAAATGCCAGACACCGGAGTGTCTGACATTTTGTCTGTATACATGGCCTTTTGTCACATTCTTTCGATTTCCATCTTCAGTCCGTCGCCGGCCTCGTTCATGCTTACGCGGATGCGGTCGCCCGCCTTCGGTTCCTCGTTGATGATCAGCTCTGCCAGTCCGTCTTCGAGGTTGTTCTGGATCGACCGTTTCAGCGGACGTGCGCCGAACTGCACGTCGTATCCCTTTTCGGCCACGAAGCGTTTCGCCGCTTCGTCGATTTCCAGCCTGTATCCGAGGTTCTCCACCCGCTGGTACAGTCCTTTCAGCTCGATGTCGATGATGCGTATCAGCGCGTTGATGTCGAGCTGGTCGAACGTGATGATTTCATCCAGACGGTTGATGAACTCGGGCGCGAACGATTTGTTGAGTGCCTTCGTGATGACTCCCTGCGAGTATTCCTTGTCGTCCGCACGGTTCTGCGCGGCGAATCCGATGCCTCTGCCGAACTCCTTGAGCTGGCGTGTGCCCACGTTTGAAGTCATGATGATCACGGTGTTCTTGAAGTCCACCGTTCTGCCGAAGCTGTCGGTCAGCCTTCCTTCGTCCATCACTTGCAGCAGGAGGTTGAACACGTCCGGGTGCGCTTTCTCGATTTCGTCGAGCAGGACGATGGAGTAGGGCTTGCGCCGCACTTTCTCGGTCAGCTGTCCGCCTTCTTCATATCCTACATAGCCCGGAGGCGCTCCCACGAGGCGCGATACGGTGAATTTCTCCATATATTCGCTCATGTCGATGCGTATCAGCGCGTCGGCAGAGCCGAACATCAGCTTGGCGAGCTGCTTCGCCAGGTGGGTTTTTCCCACTCCCGTAGGTCCGAGGAAGAGGAACGTGCCTATCGGCTTGTTCGGATCCTTCAGTCCCACGCGGCTCCGCTGGATCGCCTTGACGAGCGTATCCACAGCCTTGTCCTGTGCGATGACCTTCGACAGCAGCTCGTTTTTCATCCCTTTCAGCTTGATGCCTTCGGCCTCTGCCATCCGCTGCACGGGTACGCCCGACATCATCGACACCACGTCGGCCACCTTTTCCGCGTCCACGGTTTCGCGGTTTTCCTTCAGTTTCTCTTCCCATTCCCGCTTCATCGCTTCCAGCTGCTCCATGTATTGCTTTTCCCGGTCGCGGAAGCTTGCGGCGAGTTCGAAGTTCTGGCATCTCACAGCTTCGTTCTTGTTGTTCCGTGCCTCGTCGATCAGCTTCTCCTGCTCTTCGATCTCTTTCGGAGCCGTGATGTTGGTCAGGTGTACCCGCGATCCGGCCTCGTCGAGCGCGTCGATAGCCTTGTCGGGGAAGTTGCGGTCGGTGATGTAGCGGTCTGTCAGTTTGACACACGCTTCCAGCGCATCGTCCGTGTAGTTCACGTTGTGGTGCTCTTCGTATCTTTCCTTGATGTTCTTCAGGATCTGCAGCGTTTCGTCGGTTGTGGTAGGCTCCACCATCACCTTCTGGAAGCGCCGCTCAAGCGCCCCGTCCTTTTCGATGTTCTGCCGGTATTCGTCGAGCGTGGTGGCTCCGATGCATTGGATTTCGCCGCGTGCCAGCGCCGGTTTCAGCATGTTGGCCGCATCCATCGACCCTGCCGCCGATCCTGCTCCGACGATGTTGTGTATCTCGTCGATGAACAGGATGATGTCCGGGTTTTTCTTCAGCTCGCCCAGTATCGACCGGATACGTTCCTCGAACTGTCCGCGGTATTTGGTTCCTGCCACGACTGACATCATGTCAAGCGCGACGACACGTTTCCCGAACAGGATGCGCGACACCTTCTTTTCTACGATGCGCCGTGCCAGCCCTTCTACGATGGCCGACTTTCCCACGCCCGGCTCGCCGATGAGGATCGGGTTGTTTTTCTTCCGGCGGCTCAGAATCTGCGCGATGCGTTCGATTTCCTTTTCACGTCCCACCACCGGGTCGAGCCTTCCTTCTTCGGCAGCCTTCGTCATGTCGGTTCCAAAGGTGTCGAGCATCGGCGTGTCGTTGTTCGCTTTCTGCGAGCGCGTCTGTGTGGCAGCTCCGTATCCCTGTTCGCCCGACGGGCGGTTTTCCCATCCGTTGTTTTCGCGCGGGCCCATTTCCTCTTCGTCTTCGTCCTCCTCGCCGAAATCAAGTCCGGCCTGCGGTTCCGACTTGGGTGCCAGCCTGTCAGCGATCATTCCGTAAGTCACGTCGTATTCTTCCAGGATTTCGGAAGCTCTGTTCCTGTCTTCTCTCATAATTGCTAGCAATATGTGTTGCACGTCGGCGGCCGGGCTTTGCATGAGCTTGGCCTCCAGTATGCTGTCCTTCAATATTCTTGTCGCTTTGTCGTTGAAAGTGATATTCTCGTCGTATCCCTCTTCGGGAGCCGACTCCTGCCTTAAGACTGATTCCAAATCATATTTGATTTTCTTCACGTCCACATAAAGACTCTCCAGAACCTCTATAGCCTTGTTCTCCCCTTCACGTATCATCCCCAGCAGCAGGTGTTCCGGCCCTACGTAGCCGTTGCGCAGGCGGTTGGCCTCTTCCTTGCCGTAAAGGATGATGTCTGATACTCTTTGTGTAAATTGGCTGTCCATCTGATGTTTTTCTCCTTAAAAATAATTAGAACCAGATTGCAAATGTACATCATTTTATTTTACTGCGTGTACATTTCTCATGCAATCAGGCTGACTTTTCTCAAAAAAAGCGGCTTCCGGCTCTGCCTTCGTGAAGATGTTCCGTCATCCGCCTGAAAAGACCGCGGTCTTTGAGGTAAGATAACCCGTCATCTTCATGAAGATAACGGGTAATTTTAAACGGGATTACACGTTATCTTGGCAGGTCGTCGGACGCATGTGCCGTTAATTGTTCCCTGCAAAATGTATGCCACATTGCTCAGGCAAAAGGGCGGGGCGTTTGCCGTGTCCGGCGCAGGGAAGGCGGAGAAAAGGAGGGTAACCGCAAAGGTAACACTTAACAATCTGTATTGCAGTAGGTTGCAAGGGCGAGGGAACCGCAAGCGAGTACGCGAAAAGCAGACCACACCTTATTATATATAATATATAAAATAAAAAAAGAGATCCCCTTACCCCTTAAATTTTCTGACAAAAGGGTCGGTGCGGCCCGCATGTTTGCCGCATAGCCGCATGATAATGTGGCAGATTCGGCATCTGAAGCCCTGCGGCAAGCATTTTTTGCGCGAAAAGTTTTTGTATATCGTGTAAAAGTCGTATTTTAGCGTGATTTTTAGTGAACTTCAAAAAAAGAGTAATTAATAATTGTTTTAAATGCAAGAACAACAGGAACAAGACAGGATTATACAGATCAACATCGAAGAGGAAATGAAGTCGTCGTACATCGACTACTCGATGTCAGTGATCGTTGCACGCGCCCTCCCGGATGTAAGGGACGGTTTCAAGCCTGTTCACCGCCGTATCCTTTACGGTATGATGGAGCTTGGAAACACGTCCGACAAACCACATAAGAAATCGGCGAGAATCGTCGGTGAGGTGCTTGGTAAATACCACCCTCACGGTGACTCTTCCGTCTACGGAGCGCTGGTCCGCATGGCTCAGGACTGGGCGATGCGCTATCCGCTCGTCGACGGACAGGGAAACTTCGGGTCGGTCGACGGCGACAGCCCGGCCGCCATGCGTTATACGGAGGCACGCCTGAAGAAGATCGGAGAGGAGATGATGCAGGATCTCTACAAGGAAACTGTGGACTTTACCAACAACTTCGACGATACGCTGCAGGAGCCTACCGTGATGCCTACCCGCATCCCGAACCTGCTGGTTAACGGAGCCTCGGGTATTGCCGTGGGTATGGCCACCAACATGCCTACCCACAATCTGGGCGAGGTGATCGACGCGTGTGTGGCTTATCTGGACAACAGCGACATCGATGTGGACGGCCTGATGAAGTATGTGAAAGCGCCCGACTTCCCGACCGGAGGATATATCTACGGCATCAGCGGCGTGCGCGACGCCTACGAAACGGGACGCGGACGGGTTGTGATGCGCGCGAAGACTGAAATCGAACCGCATCCCACGCACGACAAGATCGTTGTGAAGGAGATCCCTTATAACGTGAACAAGAAAGAGCTGATCGAGAGCATAGCCGCGCTGGTAACCGACAAGAAGATCGACGGCATATCTTATGTCAACGACGAATCTGACCGCGACGGTATGCGCATCGTAATCGACGTGAAGCGCGACGCCAACGCAAACGTAGTGCTCAACAAGCTGTTCAAGATGACGGCCCTGCAAAGTTCGTTCAGCGTGAACAACATCGCGCTGGTGCACGGACGGCCGAAGCTGCTGAATCTGAAGGATCTGATCCGGCTGTTCCTCGAACACCGCCACGAGGTGGTTATCCGCCGCTCGCGTTTCGACCTGCGCAAGGCGAAAGAGCGCGCCCATATCCTGGAAGGCCTGATCATCGCGTCAGACAATATCGACGAGGTGGTGCATATCATCCGTGCCGCCAAGACGCCCAACGAGGCCATCACGAACCTGATGAACCGCTTCCAGCTTTCTGAAATACAGGCGCGCGCCATCGTGGAAATGCGTCTGCGCCAACTGACGGGACTGATGCAGGAGCAGCTTCACGCTGAGTACGACGAAGTCATGAAGCAGATCGCATACCTGGAAGAAGTGCTGAGCAACGACGAGCTTTGCCGCAAGGTGGTGAAGGACGAACTCCTTGAAGTGAAGGAGAAGTACGGTGATCCGCGCCGCTCTGAAATCATCTATTCTTCCGAAGAGTTCAATCCGGAAGACTTCTATGCCGACGACGACATGATCATCACCATATCGCACATGGGATACATCAAGCGTACGCCGCTGTCGGAGTTCCATGCGCAAAACCGCGGAGGGGTAGGCGCGAAAGGAAGCGACACCCGCGACTCTGACTTTATCGAGCACATCTATCCGGCTACCATGCACAACACGCTGCTCTTCTTCACGCAAAAGGGCAAGTGCTACTGGCTGAAGGTTTACGAAATACCCGAAGGAAACCGGACTTCGAAGGGGCGTGCCATCCAGAATCTGCTCAACATCGAGGCAGACGATGCGGTGACTGCCTACCTGCGTGTGAAGAACCTGAACGACAAGGAGTTCATCAACAGCCATTACGTGCTGTTCTGCACACAGAAGGGAGTGATAAAGAAAACGCTGCTTGAGCAGTATTCCCGCCCGCGCCAGAACGGCGTGAACGCGATTACGATCCGCGAAGACGACCGGGTGATCGAAGTGCGCATGACTAACGGAAACAATGAAATCATCATAGCCAACCGCAACGGACGGGCTATCCGCTTCCATGAGAGTGCAGTGCGCGAAATGGGACGTACGGCAACGGGCGTAAGGGGAATCACACTTGACGAAGACGGTCAGGATGAGGTGATCGGAATGATCTGCATCAAGGATCCCCAGACTGAAACCGTGATGGTTGTTTCTGAAAACGGCTACGGCAAGCGTTCGGACCTTGAAGACTACCGCAAGACAAACCGGGGCGGAAAAGGCGTGAAGACGCTGAGCATTACGGACAAAACCGGCTGTCTGGTTGCCATCAAGTCGGTGACGGACGAAAACGACCTGATGATCATCAACAAGTCGGGAATCACGATCCGTCTGAAAGTGGCCGACGTGCGTATCATGGGACGCGCAACTCAAGGCGTGCGCCTGATAGATCTCGGCAAGCGCAACGACCGCATCGGATCGGTATGTAAGGTGGCTTCGGAACAGGAAGAAGCGGACGTAGAGGACGTGGAAGCTGTTTCAGACGATTCGGGCGAACCGAAAGAATGAGAGAGAAATGATGACAGAAAATAAATTGTATTACTAATTCAAACCATTATGAGAAAAGTTCTATTTACAGCAGCGGCATTCCTTTTCACGGTGTGCGCTGCGTCAGCACAGGAAAGTGTGGTGAAAGAAGCGAAGAAAGCAAAGGGAGATCCTGCCAAGGCCGCTCAGATCATCGAACCGGCTCTGACTGACCCTTCTACTGCCAACGATCCTGAAACATGGAAACTTGCAGGCGACTTCCAGAAGTCAATCTATGACGACGAGAACATGAAGCTGTATCTGCCGGGCGGAAAGGCAGACACTTCGAAGCTCTACAACAGCCTTGCCAAAATGTTTGAATATTACACCAAGTGTGATGAGGTAGAACAGGCAAAGGTGAAGAGCGGCGAGCTGAAAAAGCCGAAACTGAGAAAGAAACTGGCTGAAACGTTGGCCAAGGTGCGTCCGCAGCTGACCAATGCAGGCTCTGACGCTTACAATGCCGGAAACTATGCCGGCGCGCTGAAGTACTTCGGCCTGTATGTAGATGCTCCGCAGAACGCAATGTTCGACGAAATCTCTTCCGTGAAGAATGACACGCTGGTTCCTCTGATCGCAAACTATGCCGCATTGGCTGCCAACTCGCTGAAAGACAATTCGGCCGTAGTGAAATATGCTACTGTCGGCAAGAACCACAAGGAAGAGGGCTTCCGCTCGCTGATGTGTCTGGCTGAAGTGTACGGAAAGGGCGAAACACCCGACTCAACCCAGTGGCTGGCCACGATCAAGGAAGGCGTTGAGAAGTTCCCGAACCAGGAATATTTTGTGGGCAACCTGATGGACTACTACATCCAGAAAGGGAAAGTTGCCGACGCTCTGGCTTCAATGGACGAAATTATCGCGAAGAATCCGAATTCGGCATACTATAAATACGTGAAGGGCGTGCTGCAGTATGAAAACAAGGACTACGATGGAGCGATCGCTACCTTTAATGACGTGATTGCCGCCGGAGGCGATTTCCAGGCTGAATCGAACTCTAAGATCGGCGACTGCTATTTCTTCCCGGCACAGAGTATCGTAGAAGAGAACTCTAAGATCTCTATGGACGATCCGAAATATGCTGCCAATGAGAAGCAGATAGAGGAACTCTACAAGAAGGCTGCTCCTTTCTACGAAAAAGCCAAATCGCTGAAACCGGACGACCGCCAGTTGTGGGGACAGTTCCTGCTGAACATTTACTGGAAGATCGACAAGGAAAAATATAACGCCCTGGAAAAAGAAATGGGCTATTGATAGATTCGAAATAGCAAAGACTTTTTTTAATAAAGACGAAGAGGGTGTATCAAATAAACTGAAATGCACCCCAAAAGTTGACAAGTTAAACATTATCCCGTAATAGAAAGAGTTCGGTATTGTACCGGACTCTTTCCATTTAACCGGGCTTTGATTCTTTTATAAGGGTTCGCATTTGAAAACCCCTAAATCTTCAGTTTAGGGGATGAAAAATGCGGGGTAGCACAGCTACCCTTGGTTTTCGATGTATTTCTTGATAGTTTCCTGACTGACATTTCCGACTGATGATACAAAATATCCATCTGTCCAAAATGTATTTTCCCTGTAAAATATACAAGCCGCAAAACGATTTGTGAGACTTTCTCAAAACGATTTGTGTGATTTTCACGTCTATTAATATAAAACGAAATGTGATTTTTATGATAAACATATAAGGCTAAAAGATTGCCCTATCCTCTAGCCTTTTTATTGATTTATTAAACGCCACTTAAATGCTACTTAAATACTAAATAAATTCTTTTTTATAAAGCATTACATCAGTATAAGTAGAATTGTAATTCATTCTAGCATTGAATTCTTCTTTTTTCGCATTATTAAACGGATTACCAATATTGGGATGATTACCCATCCAGCAACACAACTCTAATATAGATGATTTGTTACTTGTAAAATAAATGAATGACTTATCCACTAGTATGGATAATACATCTAAGTAATCTGAAAGTCTCCAATTCATGCGATAAGTCCCGACTTCAGTAGAAAGATAAGGAGGATCAACTAAAAATACGACATTGGGCAAATTCTTGTATTTCTTGACCAATTCTTTATAATCACAAGAAACTATTTCAAGCCCATTCAAATAATCAGTACATAACGGATAATCTTGCTTCCTTATGTTATTATAAAAGCTTTCCTTTTGCAAATCCTTTAGATTCATACAATATTTCATAGAAAATAGTAATGAAGAAGATATGGTAATATAATCAACAAAACCAGTCGTTTCTTCTTGACGAAGTCGTTCTAATATCAACCCTCGTATCGGTTTTGGAATCAATTTTTGTCGTGGACAATCAATCGTAAGCTTACGCAAATCAGAAAGTAATGCATTCGTCCGATTGATATTATTTAATCGCATTCTGTAATTATCATAGTCGTTATATATTACTGTTGCATTCGGCTTTTCTCTTTTAGTTATATGTGACAGAAGTCCAGAGCCTCCGAATAAGTCAACGAAAACAGAGTTATCTGGATATTCTTTCAATACTTCTTTAAATTTCTGTGCAAACATTCTTTTTTGTCCTACAAATGGTAATGGTGCTGATAAATATTCCGTATTCATTTTCTTTGTGTTTGATTTTGATACAAAATTCTTGAATGATCACGTCAAACACAAAAAATAAGCTATTATCAAACTGAACAAGTCACACAGTTTTTTTTCATTCTATTGATTATCTTATATATTTCTCTTTCTGATATTCTATATTTTGAGGATAAAACAGATACAATGTATACTACTTTATACCCCTTGTTGTACATATTTTCATAGTCAATGTATAAATCTACATATTTATAATCACTAACCTTTAGACCTAATTCAAAAAGCCGTTTTAATAAGTCTTTGTTAAAGTATAATATCTCAAATGCAGTCATAATAGATTATTTAATTATCTTTGTAACGCCAATCACATATTTAATGCATAAAATGCGCAACCTCACAGTGGAGGATATTTCCCCCGGCTGTGTGAGGTTGCGCATTTGCGTAGAGTATGTGATTGGCGTCTATACTTTAACTAAACAAGCCGGGGGCTTTTTTCCCGGATTTATATCACAAAAATATAGTAATCTATGCGATTGACAATGCTTAATGAGTAGAATATGGGTAGAGTATAGTATATACGGTTAAAATATATACAGTACTTTTAGCAATATTCTCATAGTGACTTAAACTTACCGAGCTATTCTACAAATAACCGACATTTTTTACAGCTTTATGCTATATAGCACAATTAAATGCGGTGCATCCACCAAGTCAAAGAACGCCTTCCGGTTTCCCGCCCACAATGTCTACAAATCCCCGTATTCCTCCTTCGCGTCGAAGCACGGGCATTCCTTTATCCTCTCCCACGGGTCAACGACACCGTTCCCGTTCGTGTCGGGCGAGAAGTCGCGGTGCCCCTGAATCACCGCGTCCGGATATTTCCTCTCAGCATTCCCAGCAGCCGGCGCAACGCCTTCTTCTGTTCGTCCGTACGATTGTCCACGCCTTTCCCGTCTGCGTCGATGCCCCCGATGTAGGCGGCGTTCACACTTACGGAGTTGAAACCCTTCACCCCGTTGCTCACCTTATCTTCGTCAAGCAATTGCGTTATCTTCCCGTCGGGAGAAACCACATAGTGGTAGCCGGGATAAACCCATCCCTTGCGGCGGAACTCCGCCTGAAGGTCCGATACGGTCTGCGTCTGCCTGCCCGCCGTGCAGTGCACGGCTATGTAACCGATCTTCCTCATGCTTTACCCTCCTTTCCGATGTGCCTGTCGCTCCATGCCTTCGCCGCCCATCCTGCGGCTCCTCCGGCGATGAATGCCAGCGCGGTAGTTATGCTCGCCCAGAAGGGCACGAAGTTGAAATAGGCAAGGACGCCTACAATCACAAGCAGCACGGCGGCTGCTGCGATAAGCTTGCTTTTTGTACTCATAATGATATAATTTAAATTAAACCCAATGCTATTCCTATGGCATCCGCAAGGAAGTCCTTTCTGTCGAATGTTCCCTTGCCAAGCCATCTGTCATACACGAACTCCTTCAGCAGTCCGAAGGCTGCAGCGACAATCACTGCCGCCCACAGCGGGGCGAACAGCTCGAACGCGTCCACAATGACCTTCGACACGAGGATGTGGAGAACTCCCGCCGTTCCGAAGTAAGACTCCACACCGTCTGCAATACGTTCCGCAATGCTTTTCATTTCTTTTCCTCCTTTTCCAATATGTCTTCAATATCCTCTTTGTCAATTTTTGACAACTTCCCGATAACTGCCGAAGCCAGTGCCTTGAAGTTGAGCGTGTACCCCTTCGGCTTCAGTATGTTGCTCACTATCGAGCAGAACTCGATGAAGCACACCAGCAGGCACGACCACTTGTCTATGCCGTAGTCGTTCCCTGCCGCCACGTTTATCATGCAGACCATGCACACGAACGAGAAGTATGTGACCATCTTTCCCATTGTCCTGCGCGCCGCCGAACTGAAGCGTATCTTCTCCTTCATCAGCATACTCTTTCTGATGCCGAAGGCAAGGTCGCACAGTATTACCGCACAGCTTACGATGAGCCACGGTATCATGTGCGAGAGGCTTTCCTGGATGAATGCGGAAGCGATGGCGGCGAACCCTCCCGAAACGCCGTTGAATATCCCCTGTTTAGCCGTTTCGCTTATCATGCTCCTCCTCCTTTCAGATACCCTGTCCACGAATAACGCCTTCTCGTTCCGAGATAGCCCATGCCCCTTTCGTTCGCATACGCCTCGCGCTCGAACGAGATGCTGCGGTACGCCTTCTTGAAGTCCCGGCACTGCACGAGCCGCACCAGCCATTCCACGACATACCACAGATAGAAGGGCACGTACAGCATCTCCCTCATCTGTGCCGTATGGATTTCCTCATGGTTGAAGTCCTTTCCGTCCATTGCGGCATCCTCCCTCACGAACAGGATGCCGAACAGGTTGACCGCCTTGTACCCCTTGAAGGGGATGATTCCATTCCTTATTATTCTCATAATCTTCAATCAAATTCTTACGCATTACCTATTTCCACCATCTATAAGAGCCTACTTTAATTTGTATGTATTGGCTCTGTAGCAGGTTCTGTGCTTGCTGTATTGCGCCTGAAAAAGCATCTTGGCACCCTTGTATACATGTCCTGAAATGTCTGAATCTTCATTGAAGTTCCACAGCCCCCACATTCCATTATAGCTGTACGCAATGCTCAGTATGCCTTCATCATACATGGTCGCTCCGCATTGTTCCTTGGAATACATCTGAGGAAGAACGTATATCTTATAGTCAACGACTTTTTTGTTTCCCCAATCGATAGACATCTGGACAACTCTTGATACTGTACGTTCCTTATATTTGGCATTTGAACTTAAACTCTCATTGTAGTAATTGTAGTTTCCTCCTTGGGGGTTGTTGCCGTGATTGTTTCTTCTGTTCTCCGAATTGAAGGCATTGGGAACGTATGAGTTTCCGGTCCAATAGTTGTTGTCAAAGATTGTGTATGTGGGATATTCTTTACTGCCGATCTCCTTCATGCCCCAGTACTTCACGTCATGCGGGTGGAAAAACTGCCATTCCTCCCATTCGTCCGAAGAGACCTCTGTAAGGCCTGAAGGAATGTCCGTAAAGGAAAAGCCTTCACCCAGCACGCGCTTAGCATCTATGTAGGCCGAATTATGCCTTCCTCCGACACGGCCGATCACAGCCTCGCTGTAGTCCTTAGTCGCAGAACCTAATGTATATGTCCCGTCGCCGTTATCCACACGCCGGATCTTTATCCAAGTGTCCCAGTTCCTCATGTTCAGAATCAGATTGCCGTCGTAGTCAAGGCCTATCGTGTTGGGATGGCTGTCTACGGCATCTCCCATTTCTCCGAATGCGTCTGTACACAGCTGCGGATAGTCGGTTACGGCAAACCAGCCCACAGATTTCCATTCTCCGTTCTGCTTCACAATTTCCTGTATTGTAGCTCCTCTTATATTCTTCATGCCGGCACCGCCTATATTGACATTGGCATTCATGCTGTTCAGCAATATCAGGTGAGTGTCAGATATGTAGATAAAGTCATGCGAGTCAATACCTGAGGCATTGCCTGTCATTCCTATGTTCTTGTCTATAACGTTAAAGTTCTCATCGAATATGGTAATGTACTTGCTTCCTGTTCCGGCAACGTCTTCATTGGTGGCGACAACATAACGCTCCTTGTTCTCCGGTGTATAGAAGTGTTCGAAGTTATCGTATTCGCTGGTCAGAGATGGAACTATAGGCTTGACCCTGACCGGTCCATTCTGATTCATGTCAATGAGAAAGTCCTTGGTCATTATATTGAACCTGTCAAAGAAACCGTTGAATGAACCTTCCACTTTGATTTCATCCCAATTAGACGGCAGCTCACTGGGAGGTATTACATCCGGATCCACTTCCCGAATCTGAAGGGAATGGTTTCCGTCAATGTACAATTCCCAGTATGTGCCGTCCGGGGCGGACAAGTATGCTACATCTTTGGCCAGATTCCTCTTTTCAACCCTCAATGAAGGGACGGTTATGTAATCTCCACGCTCTTCTCCGGTGAATGCGTGCTTTCCCCTGCATATGACCACGCTTCCGTCCTTAGCTCCTGCAACCTGTACGGCTATCCTTATATAGCGCACCCATGACATTTCTCGAGGTATCTGGAAGGAATTTCCCAATGTTGCCCCTCCTTCCCCTGTCAGTCTTTGGCCGTTCTTGTCTTCTGAATCTGTTACAACGATCATCCCGGTAGCAGTGCCTGTTCTCGTGAACCATTCTCCCGCAGCCGCGTCTATGCGGTTGGAAAGCTCATAGCCTTCATTCGGGGGGCTGAACGAATTTACCCCGTCATTGAAAGTCTTCTCCGTCCCGTCAGGATCAAGAAGGTTCTCTGTATTATGGTCTACAACACCTTCGATATTGTTTATGCTGCCTGTAAAACCGGACAATTCGTCCAGATTCCGTTCCACTTCCATATTAAATTCTTCCTGTGTCATATCCTTGTACGATACAGCATTTGCGCTAATAACAGGTTTAGGAATAAGTTCGTATTCTCCATTATATTCAAATGGCATATTTTCATTACCTGTCTTTAGCCAACTCCATTTAGCTGTCTTTGCATTTTTAGGAATGTCAAGTTCGGCATCAATGTAATATTCACTGTTATTTTCTCCATATCCGCTTATATAAGCATCTTCGTTGTTGTAAAATGCTATACCTATATTAGTGGTTGGAGATACACCTATTTTACATTTTATTTTTCTATAATCTGAAACATTTGCAGAGAATGATTTCCAAGTAGTAGAACTAATCAATTCACCTGATTCGTATTTCACGACGTAGTTATCTATAAGATTAGCTGTACCATTAATATTTTCGGAATTAAGGCCTTCTAAAACTTTGGAAACATTATCATTAAACTCTGTTAGCGTTTTTTCTTTATACAAAACTGAATCACTTGATAATGAAGGTATAGGGATAAGTTCATATTCTCCGTCATATTTAAATGGTTCATCTCCGTTGTCCAGCCAGCTCCATTTTGCTGTCTTGGCGTTTTCCGGGATGACAAGCATGACTTTTTCATACCCTCTATTCTCCAGCTTATAATATCCGCCAATATACGCATCCTCCCCGTCATAGAACGCAAGGCCGACGTTAGAATCTGAGGCGGAGAAACCGACAGTGCATTTGATCTTTCCGTAGCCGGATACGTCAGCGGAAAAATATTTCCAGGCGGCTGATGAAATGACCTCGCCGGTAGAGGCGTTGATGGCTGTGTCAAGTATCGTTTCTGCAGTTCCCTTTTTCCCCAATATCTTGTCGGCATTATCATTGTTTCCTAATTTTTTCTCTAGCTCGGTAAGTTCTTCCTTTCTTGCATACTCTGTCAGGTCAACCACTTCCGTATCAGGTGCAGTTCCCGTGTTGTGCCACGTTCCGGCCACCTGAACGTCATAAACCGTACCCGGATAAGTTGACCCAACCCATGCCGTTTCTCCCACTTTAGGAGATGGGTATGCTTCTTTCAAAGCGGTTTCAGTTGTAAAATACCCTTTGAACTTTGTCGTAGAACTTTTTACTTTCTCCAAATCCACATTCATGTTTTGGAAGTTTGAATTGATTGTGCTAGCTGCTTCACCCCAATTCGAATCTTTTTTTATTTCTGAAAGGTTTGCCATATCGTTACTGTCTTAATGTTTTTATAAAATAATGTACCTCAGATTGGGTCAGAGTACCAGGATTTATTACGCTTCTGAGGATGCATACCATTCCCAGCACATCACCTTTGCTCAACACAATCTCGGTTATTTCGTTCCCATTTTGGTCAAATAACTTTGCGCCATCTGAAAGATGTATCGCAAATTCAGAGTTGTTCTGTACTGAAATTCCTATGAAAGATGAATAAGCAGGCACAATCACATCAATATAAAATCCATTCGCACCCACTTGAATTCCAGGTATCTTTTCAGAAATCTGCTGGAAATTTGGAAGAAGTACTTCAAAACGTCCCGTAATGAAAGTGTTGAATATAAGTTCATATATCTGGGCACGTCCGATATTGTTTATGATGAAATTCCGTATAAAGTCTTCGTTGTTAGGTATCAGGTTAAACCCTGACATTGATCCGAGCACGGTCATACTGTAACCTAGTAATGCTCCATTTGCATTTACGCGAAGCCCTCCAATCGTTGAACCTTCTCCGGCTTCGAGAATTCCGTTTACTTTCAGCTTGTCACCTGTAAAGTCAATGAACGGTTGCTGGCCATCTTTTTTCCCTATCCATCCGGTTCCATCCGCATTGAGTCGGGTCACTCCGTTACCCAAATCTACCATCCCTCTGAAATATCCTCCCAGGGCATAGATGTATCCACGAATGAACACATCGCCGCCATGTGTGGCTACGAACTTCGCCATAGACTTCCATTCCTCATCGGTAGGCGTTTCGCCCGCGAGTATTTTCTGGACTGTCGCGATGGCTTCTTCATACGTTCCACCAGACCACACAGACACATCTGTGTCATCATTGTAGATTCCACTGATACCGGCATTTACTTTCTCTATTACTCCATTTACATACTTACCAAGTTGAATCATAGAGGTAAGTGTAAGACCGCCTAAAATTTGTGTATCACCTTTCAAAGCGTCCTGCAAGTACCAAAGACTTTTAAACTCGTCTTTAACCGCGTTCGGGTCTAGTACAGAAGGACACCAGTCTGTAGGTATCGTACCTCTTTCCAACTTTATATCGCATATCGTGGCATCGCCTGAAAATGTAACTGATGTGGTATTACTGTTTGTAAAAACATGAGAATACTTCTTGTAATCATTCGTCAGCTGCTGTGATATGGTACTTCCTCCTACTACAATCTGCAACGAAGTTCCTTTTGCCTTGTAGCTTATCACATAATTTTCATTCGGAATAAGCATCAATCCCTGAGAAAGTCTTCCTATCGTAGCAGATACGCCTGATACAGCGTTTTCATCCTGATTTAGTGTTGCCGTACCGCTCCACTTGTCAAGTGAGGAGTTATACATTTTGGTATCCTCTTTCAGTGGCGTTCCTGATTCCAGCTCTAAAGACTCAAAATCACCCAAAAACCCAGTATTCAAAAGAAGATTTTCTCCACCTATTTTTACAGCATTATAGATTTCATCAGGCAAATCTTCAAGCTGAGATGCACCAGTAGAACCAGCCTTCAATTTAATCTTTCCAGCCACTTCCACACCTTCTTCCTGGTCATACTTCATGTATGTACTCCCGTCCTTGTCTCCCACATAGGTATCTCCGTATGTAACGGATTTATATCTTCCGCTTACCGGGTCATAGTAATCCATCTTCACAGCTTTGTCTTCAAGGCTGTAGGAGTCGATACCCTGATAATATTTGATGGATGGGCTGTCTGTACCAAATGCTGATATGATAATTGCAGACTGGCGTGTCTTGTCCGTTCGATGCCCCAGCCCGACGAGTTCATCTCCTTCTTGCGGAACAGTAGAACCTGTATCACAATCTGTTTTACTTAGGTCGATGTAGTCGGAACCAACAGCTGTTACCAACCTCCAGTAGTAAGCCTGTTCGGTGAGATTAAATGTCTGCCGACGGGCCTGGGTTCCGACTGTGAACTGGTTACTGATAGTACGGTCTCCGTCTGTCTGTTCGAAGTAACATCTGTAAGCCGTTTCATTCTCTTCCACTTTTGAAATTTTCATTCCGGAAGGTGATACTATCAGCATTCCTCCCACGTACTTGGCTTCCTGAATAATCAGTTCGATGAAAGTCGCAATCTTACGGATAGTAAGATAGTCAAACTCTGCATGACTGTTTCCATCCTGGTCTATCTGTATAGCACCTCCGGTTCCAAGCAACCCGGAAACAAACTCACCCAGTTCAATACCTTTCAGGAATTTTTGCAGATACGGGTTTTCGTCCGTTTTGTCCTTTCTGTGAAACTTCAACAGAGAAGCAAGAGCGGAATACACATTATTGTCAGACGGCGTGTTACGGTCTGTACTCTTGATAATATTGATTATCGCCTGTTCTGCCTGTCTAGCCACCTCATACCGTAATGAGTCCAAAGAATTATCTACAGAAGACTTCCATCCCGTACCTACTTCATCCGAGCAGGTAATCGTAGCCTGGCACAAGTCGTTCAACTTGCGCTGCACCTTGGTAATACGTGTATCCTTGTATCCTCCGGTAGAACCGAAATACTGTTCTGACAGCAGACGCACGTTCCATCCGATGCGGAGCGGTGTATTATTCTTTTCTATGTAGTTACGGTCAGTAGTTCCGGTGTATTTGTTCGGGTCAAAGCTGTAAGTATTCAGAAAATCATCTACTGCCTGCTTGTATGCCTGTTCCGCTGCGGTGATGTATTCCTGCGGCATGGCGAAGTTCCATGGTATATACTTGTCGCCCGGATTCGGTATAATCACGTCTCCAGGAATCTGAGTCGTATCATCCGGATATACGTTGATGATTTCCCACTCCCGTGTGTCTTCATGCCATGCCGCCTGGAAAGAACCGTCAGTTCCACGTCCTGCCAGCTCGCCAGTCTGGAACTGTAACATATAGTCCAGATCCGGAATCTCGTAGTCTTTCGGATTCCAGGTCATTCCATTATCTTTGAAGTAATATACGGTGTACTTCCGTCCTTCCTCACTCGTTTTCTCTTCCGTACGAACCGACGAAACCGTACCCACATACTGAGGATATATTTCAGCAAACGCAGCTTCTTCCGTTTCTTCCTTCACGCCGTACAAGTCTACGTTCTTGTCCACATATATTTCCCGGCTTGGAAGTTGCAGACGGGAATACCCGTACTTTGTCGCATCAATATTGCGTGTGCTGCCCAACGGGAACAGACGGGTAAAGAATTTCACTTCCCCGTTATCTTCCTGTGCCAGATTGGTAAGCCCTTGAAGGTAGCCAAGCTCCACCACTTCGCCACGTTCAGCCTTGCAAAGATTAATCACATAACCGTCTGCCCACATTTCCGTATCAAATGTGGCGGCGATGCCGTTGCTGCCAAATGCCGCATCCCAGCACTTCACATTCCGGTAATCAATCACCTTGTTTTCGGCGGTAATAACCGTTCCGATGCTCCACAGATTTCCACCGGCACGGCGGTTCATATTGTCTATCCACAACTGCAAGTGTTCGCGCGGACCACCGTCGTAACTGAATTCAGAAGTGGTCCCACCTTCCTGGAACAGCATCAGTGTATCTTCCGCATCATGTATCGGCGCATAGAACTTTACGCTGTATTCATAAGTCTGTGTGTTTTTTTGTTTCGGACGATAGCGTGACTTTACCTTGTAGCGAACGCCTTCCACCTCGATGTAGTCATCCACATCCAGCGGCACGTATTCGGTATGGGTGAAGGATGCAGATACGCTGCATTCTCCACCTATTTCTTCCGTAACACTGGAAGAAGAGTTCGGGCTGGCTGTCAGCCGTAGGTTGTTGGCATTATTGTATATTTTCAGTTCCATTTAAACAGTGTTTAATCAATTACTAAATAGAGGGCTGCGGCTCCATGAATTTTACGGAAAACAGCACATAGAACCGGTCTCCTTCGTAACTTTCGTACCATTCCGGATCTGCCGGCATATCCTGGTAAACCATATTGTAGGTTCGGTAATTCTTCACGGCGATTGCAAGCATACCCGATGTGATGAGCGTCATCATGCGCTGGTATTTGTCCAGCCGGTCGGATGCGGAGCTTCCACGAAGCCAGAACTGCAATGTACGTTCGATGCTGCTCAGCTTCACGTTCGGGTTCTGAGGAAGCTCTACCCCATTCCTTTCGCGGAAATCGACGGTAGTAATATCCTTTGCCTTGGGCATTCGAAGCAAGGCATCCATGTTCACGTGTCCGCCTTCTTCCGTCTCTCCCAGGAAAGCACCGTATTCCGTCCATACGTCCGTTCCGTTAATTGTTAGGTATCCTGTAAGGTCCATATCATTTCAGTGTTATACCGTTCAATTTCATATCACTCAATATCTCGTGTATCTCCACCAGGTGTGCCGTGTGTCCGGCTATGGTGGCCAGCGTCTGGCTGTCCTGCTTCTGCGCGTTGCGGATTTCCTGCACAAACTTGTCCGTATTTGCCAGATGGGTCTGCATGTTCCGGCCTATCGCCTCGAAGGTAGATATGCTGTCCTGGCTCATCGTGGTGAGCGCACCGCTGGAGGGGCTCTGGCTGCTTCCGGAATCCGCAGATGAAGACCATCCGAAATCTTTCATTATCTGTTCCCTTTCTGCCAGCATATCGTCTACAATACTCTGATATTGATTGCGTAGCATTTCAGCTTCTTCATTAGATAGCCCTTTATCCTTTTCAATGTAAGGGCGTAGTCCGAACATCCTTTTTCCAACATACACCTTTTCTCCATCTGCCGCTTCTTTCGCCCATGAGTCATATAAGCTCTGAATTCTTTCTTTATACTTATCCGCAACCATTGAGGAGAATATGGCGTTCTGAAGGTATTTTTCGAAATTGTCTGCAAAATCCTGGTTGGTAGCATCCAAATCCGACAGCATGCTCACAAAGCTGTCACGGAATTCATCAAAGCTTACTCCAGTGAATGCCTCTTTTTCCTGTTCGGCAATTTCCTTTAACTGTTCGCTATACTTGTCTATATTCTGAATGTAGGTCACAAACTCAGAGTTGACAGCAGTCAGTACCGACACAAACTTTTCGTCCTGAAGAACTTTACCTATGACATCTTCATCCAATTTTATCACGTCACCAAATCCCTGTATATTTGCTCCAGTAAGCTGCGAAAGCCTTGCCCAATCCTGCGCACTCATTCCACGGTTTACCCGGTATCCAAGAGAGTGACTACCGATGCTTGCACCGCTTCCTGACAAAGCTTCCATCAACTGCCGCTGGCGTTCAATCTGCACGTCTACCAATTGTTTTGCTTCCTCGGCTGCTTTCTGAGCTTCTATTCCGTAGTCGATGTCAATGTATTGCTGTTTCTTGGAAATAAGCGAATCCCAAATGTCAATCAGTACCTCGTACTGGTTCTTCATGCTCTCATATCCGGAATAGTCTGCACCATAGAATATTCCGCCTAACCCTTTTACGCCAAACAAACTTCCTATTGTGTCCCACATATGGCCAGCCAGATTCCATACATTCGACAAAATTCCGTCTGCCACTCCCATTATTCCTTTCTGACCAAGCTGGTCAAGAAGCCCCAGAATTGCGCCGACAATTCCTCCTATCTTATGTTCCGATTCTGAAAATACATCTATAAGCGTACCGATAGAATTCCCGAAAGAGGAAAGACTAGCTCCGGCTTCTCCTAAGTTGGAGATAGAATCAATCACGGTAGAGATATTATTCTGTGCCTTTTCTGCCGACAAATTTACGTTCGACTGCGAGTTGATTACATTCTGAGTAGCCTGGGTTTTCTTTTTGCGTGCAGCTTCAATTTCCACCTCTGTACCATTAGCCAGCGCATCGTTATATTCCTTCTGCGCATCTTCTAGTTCATTCTGTGCAGATGCCAGTTCTTTCAGCTGTTCCGGCAAGTCTCCAAGTATTCCACCCTGCTCAATGATATTTTTCTGTATGGAACTGATAGCTTCATTGACAATCTTCTGCTGTTCTACTGTCATGTTTTTATATTCAGGAGACTGCTTGAACTGTTTCAACTGCAATTTTACTTTCTGCAACTCCTGCTTTGACACCTTACTCAGGTTACCGAACACAACTTCCCAGTCTATACTGTCTTTCAGTTCGCTGAAATCGAGTGCAGACAATGATTCTTTCCTTTCCTGTTCAAGGGCTTTCTTTTTATATTCATCACCTTCTGTTTCCGCAGCGGCAATCTTCCGCGCGTAATCCATTGCAATGGCCAGACGCTTTTCCTGATATGTGCCGTATTGTTTATTGTAGTCTATGAAGCTTTGTGTGACCTTGTCATTGTATTCTTTATCTATCTGTAGCAACTGGTCGTTGTATAACTGCTGTGCCAAAATTCGCTGTTCCTGCGCTTTCTGTCTGACAGCATCATACTGGCTCTGTGGAATATTGTCGCCCTGCTTTCGTGCCTTATCCATTTTAGCGATTGTATCCCGTTCCTGCTTGTCAATGTCGACAAGCTGTTCATCATATTCCTGTCTAGCCAAAGCCTTTCGTTTGGCGAGTCCTTCCATCATAATTTGCAGACGGAGTTTTTCTGTAGTCTGCTGTGCTTTTACGCGGGCATCGGCAAGCTGGGAGGCGTAGTCGGTTTTCTCTTTTTTACCGGTTCTACCGCTTCCTCCTGAAAAATCGGTTGTCAGTGCAGCCACGTCAATGCCCTGTTCTATTTCTTTGTTGTGTTTCTGTAACTGGTATATCTGATTCCGGTATTCCGCTATTACTTTGTCAATTTCATCTACACGTCCGGATGCAGCACCCACCATCATCTGTGCCCCGCTATACAGGTCGGGATTCTGTTCACGATCTATAGAATTTCTCTTTTCAATCCGTTTGTCCAGTTCCTTTTGTGCGGCATCTCTTTTTACATACTCCTGTGTAATTTTCTGTTCCAGACCGATGATTTTCTCATTATTTTCATCCAGGAACTTCATAGATGCACGGGCACGTGACGCTGCCAGTATGGAAACAGTAAGACGTTCATAGGCATCTGCCGACTTACCCAGCATAATATTTTCGTCAGACATCTTGCTGAAATAATCCGGATATTCCTTTTTTAAAGCCACGATGGCTTTCTTGCGTGTTTCTGTACTTTCCGCTTCATCGGTCGCAGCATTATACAGCACACGGAGGCGGGTGATGCTGTTCTGGGCTTCCGCATTCCCTTTACTCAAGGCTTCCTGGTATCTTTCCTGCGATTCTGAGAGTGTTTCCAGTGAATCCGAAAAAGAAAGTGTCTTCTTTATCCACTGACCAATTTCCTTTCCATATACAATTCCCAATGAAATTAGAGCGATTAAGGCTGTCTGCGGGGAAAGCAATGCTTTTCCAAGCTGTTTCCATACCGGCACACCCTTTTTTCCTGATGCGGCCAGAAGTTCGTTCTGCTTGCGCACATCGGCAATGGCATCCGCCAGCATAGGAAGGTTGTTGGAAATAGCGAGGATAAACATCTGCGGACCCATGGCAAGTGAAGGCAGTTCTCTTGCTACCTGGCTGAACTGCATCTTCAGGTTGTTTGTCTTACGGGTAACAGCTTCTGTGTCGATGTCGATGGAAGGTGTTTTTGCAACCTCCTCTTTTGTTTTCTGCAAGTCTTTCAGGCCGGCCTTCAATCCATTAATCTGGCCCGTCAAAGCCTGCACGTTTGCAGCCTCCTGAGTGTAGTTTTTTCCGGCCTGCTTGTTCGCTTCAAGCTGCTTGATCTGTTCGGCACGTACCTGCTTCAATGCTTCAATCAGTTTCATAGTCTGATTTTCCACATCATCCACATTCTTACCCACGCTCTGTAGTCCGGCCTTGGTAAGGTCTTTCATGAATATTTCCAGTTCAACGGGTACTGCCATGATTCCAATTTATAATGATGAATAATCAGTCCTTTACCGCATAATTGGTAAAGAACTCCATCGGGTTCATTCCCTTTGTCGTGTTTGTGTTATCTGTCTGTTTGTGACTGTTTCTTTGTTTTTCACGTTCCTCCATTTCGCGGATCTGCTGATTAATGTCCGGTTTCTTCGGAGGAACCCAGTGAGGCATGTCTGCCATCATGAGCTGAAGTGTAACTACATTTACCTTGTCCAGAATGTAGTCAATGCTCCATCCTGTTTCCGTGGCAATCTGACCTACTACGCCGAAAAGGCTATGCGAAGGTTCCGTATGTCCCTTCTTTAACTCCTCTTGTCGTTTGCGCTCTCGTTCCGGCTCGCTAAGGGCTGCATCTTGTTCAGAGCTGCTGCCGATGCGATAATAATCCCGAAAGACGTGGTAGATGTACTGTTCAGCACCTGTCGCCAGGCGGCTGCAAGTTCGTCGGGTGTCATCAGTTCACGTAGCATCCATGCCACCATGCGGTTCAGCACTCTTCCCAGTACAGGCCCTCTCACGATTCCGTATGCTACAATGCGGCTGATGTCCTTTCCATGCAGGAAGACAAACCGGATACGCTGGTCCAGGTCGTATGCGTCATATTCTTCCGGAGTCACCCCGATTCGGAGATAACGCTTGCTGATTCGTATCAGGCTGCGTGTGGTAGGTGTCTTCATCGTAATGCGGAACGGACGTTTCCGAAGTACCGTATGAAGCGGCAGGCTGATTCCCCCGTCACTGAGAGAGATGCCTGCCAGCAGTTCAATATCTTGTGCCTTCATTACTCTTCTGCATCAGCGGTTGCGTCAGATGTGTCAGGAACCACACCCGGTGGATAGATTCTCCAGCGTCTTTCTTTCCCGTCGGCTGGTTTCAGCATATCTACCCTGATTCCAAACGCGAATACATTCTGCATGTTCAGACCGTTCTGCCATCCGTTACGGCTCAGTCGGGCGTTGAATACACGGAAGCTGTGTCCGGAATGCGTCTTGATGGTCAGCACGCCTGTTGCCACGAAGTTGGCAGGAGGAGTATATGAGCCGTCTTCTTCTGCCGTTCCTCCAAAGATGTCTGCCAGGTTCTGCGCTTTGAGCTGAATCAGATTCATGGTGAAGGCATCCGATCCTGGGTTCTGCAAGATAGAATCTACCGGTCCGTCGGTAACCTGAGCGGCATACACATCCGTAAATGATGGTGCGTTTCCCGCAGGCTGCATCCCGTTTTCATCCAGCCAACCGATTGTTTTATCCGCTCCGTCGGTAGGTTTGAACTTCACCTCGGCGGTTCCATAGATAATTCCGTTGCTTGTATCTGCCATAATATTTATAGAGTTTGATTTTTGTTTAAATACTTTTTAATCAGTTCCCAAATAATAAAAAGTAACAGCACCGCAATAATTGTTCCTACAATCCACTGTTGTAAGCCGGGCCGTCTTTCTTTCACCTCATTGCTGGCAGTTTCATCCCGTATCCGGTGCTCCGTTTCAGTATGCTTCACGGTAACTTGTCTTCCTATACTGTCGGCTGTAGCTGTGACGTTCACGCCACCTTCTCCGTCTGACTTTATATCTATGTTCAGACCGTCATTCCGATAGCTCAGCCCGAATCCGGCAGGAAGCTTACTCAGGTTCAGCCACTGCTCCGCACTCACCGAGCAGGTCGCCGTCCTCTTCGGGACCGGCTCGTAAGTTGTTTGCTCGGTTACGCTCGTTCGGAGGCTGTCCGAGCGGACGGTTTCCGAGCTGGCCTTTCTGCTGCTGGCGCATCCAGATGATAGCAGGACAGCGGTCAGCATACTTGCAAGTATGTAATTTGCGTAAAGCCGTTTCATGGTTAATATTTCTTTCGTTTTGTTTCTGTAATTGTTTGCTTATTTTCAACACCGTTGCACTCAGATCATCGTATAGAGTCTTGTAAGTGCCTTCGGTTTCCTTCACCGCACGGACTTGATACACCTTCCTGTCACGCCACCAGGCAATGGCAGTTACAAGCCAACCGGCAGGAGCCAGCCAATCCATGAGTGACTGTAACAGGGTCCAATCCATAATGCTCTACTCTTTTTTAAACAGTGCTCCGATAGCCTTAATCACATCATAGAATCCGCATCCGCTGAGTCCGGCCGCCAGTCCGTAAATCAGCACCTGCCACCAGATATAGCCTGTAAGTAACGGAGTTAGTTGCAACAGCCAGACAATAATACATACTACCATGCCCACACCGCATGAAATCAAAATTTTAGCCAGCTTGCTTGCGGAAATAGCCGGAACAACCTTCAGAATCTGTGTCACCAAGGTAGAAACCAGGGCTACGATTCCGGTAAAGCTTCCCAGGTCGATAAGGAACGATGTTTCAGGTTCTGCAGCCGGAAGTACGGTCTGCGCAAATGAAGCCAGTGTAATCAGGCACAGGCTGAAAAATAAGATAATCCGTTTCATTTTGTTGTGCTTTAAAGTTTTAAAATCTGTTTTCTGTTGTTTCCGCCGCGCTTGTAAGACACATGCACCCACGAAAAATTCTTTTCGTCAATCAGCTGGTCGAAAGGCAGATTCTCACGGATGTAATCAAAGAGCTTACGGTTTTCTTCCTTGCTTCCTGCTGTAATGTCGGCAGCTTCTCCTTTCAGATGCTGGCTGCTTGCCGCACCTCCTACCAGCCGGTTCAGTTGCGGACAACGGTACCCTGAGTTTACGGTAATAGGTTTTCCGTACCATTCACGAAGAGGGTCAAGCACATTGTCGGCAAGGGCTTTCAGATTACCCGCCTCCTGAAGAGGCGGTGTATTCTTTATTCCATGAGCGTCGGCGGTGGTACTGGTACAAAGTTCACCCATTGTAAAGTGTTTCATACCTCATTCCTCCTTATGCTTCAAGTTCCTCACCAGCTGCAGGGTCTTCCTGTAACTTTTCTTCCAGTCCGCTTACGCCTTTTTCTCCTCCATCAGACATAGCCATGGCCATTTCATCGGTTTCAGCTTCACGTCTGGTCTCAGCCCAGTTCTTGTCAGCCGTTCCCTCCTGGTCGGATGTCTGTGCGGTAGATCCGTCATAACTGTAGATGGCACCGATAGCCTCCATCTTCTTCGGAAGTACGATGTAGTAGTGACGGAAGTTCACTTCGTTCTGCTGGTAGTCCGGGTTGGTCTGTGCGTCGCGGTAATACATCTTGGTGCTACCCTGCGCACGGAACACACGCTTGGTGTAGAAGCAGAAGGATGCCTGATGGTCGGTGCCCGAAGGTGAGTTCTTGAACGGAACTTTTGTGCCTTCCTTGGTGAAGTACGGACAGTTCTCGAATTCGTACACCTCGAATCCGTACATGTTGGCAATCTTTCCGGTAGTGTAGTTGTAATACTGGTCACGGAACTTCTGGTCGTCTTCCAGCAGGTCGTTCACGTGGTCTGAGCAGAGCACCAGACGTCGGCCTGCGGTGGGAACCTGCAAGGCATCCAGCTTGCGTTTCAAGGCGATAATATCCTTTCGGGTACATTTCTTACGTCCGTTGTCATCTTCACCGGAAGTGGGCACTACCGGAGTTTTCGCCGTGTTACTGTTCGGAGCCAGCGCATGAGCCGCTTTCTTGAACTTGGCGATGGTAATGGCGTCGCCGTGACGCTCAATCACGCTTCCCATCTTGTCGTAGGAGATGGCAAAGAGCTGGTCGTCCGATACCGGAGTCTTCTTGGTCTGGAACTTATCAAGGCCCAACGCAATATCTCCGTCTTCCAGTTCCTGTGCGGCGATGGGATACGTGGTGTTGTTAATCAGCACGTCCGGGTCGCCGCCCACATCTACCAGGTGTACCACTTCGTTGTTCACCGCAGCCGAATAATCGGACACACCGTCCAGGAATGAGGCGGTCATGCCCCCACGAAGCTGCTTCACCAGCTCACCCGTCCACACTTCGGTATATACACCTTCCAGGGCGGCACCTTTCGGCAGGAACTTGCCCAGTGCCATTGGTAGCACCACGCCCACAATCAGTCCCCAGAATCCTGCATTCGGAATTCCAAGGCAAGCCAGGATAACGATACTCATCAGCACATTCACCAGTGTGCCGGTTACGAATTTTACGATTTCTTTTCTCATGTTCGTGTTTTAATTTGTGTTCAACAATCAGTTAAGTTCCGGACAGTCCACACCGTATTCTGCCTTGTAGAGCTTGCGGTACTGCTGCGGGTCGTTCTTTCGCATCAGCTTCAGTTCCTCTGCCGGAACTTCGCTCAGTTTTTTCCAGTCGCCGGTTGCCGTCGGCGAGGTATCGCGGTTCAACACCATCGACGGCTTTACCGTGCCGTGCATGGCTTCTAAGGTCAGTTTCAGGCTTTCCTGGCCGACTTTCTTTCCCAGCTCGATAAAGTGGGCTTTCTTTCCGGATTCAATCTTTCCGGCAGTTACGGCTTCCTCCACCAGCGACGTAATACCTGCCAGCCGCAGGGTGTCCAGTTCCTTTTCCAGTTTCTCCTTTTCGGTACGCAGGGTCGCGTTGGCCGTCTGGTAGCCGAGCAATACGTTAATCTGTTTCTGCACTTCCTGCAGTGTGGCGGTGTCCGCCAGCCCCAGCATCAGGGCGATGGTTTTCAGTTGTTCGTTCATTGTCTGTAATGTTTGGTTTTCATTAAAGCTTTCTTTCAACAGCGGCAGGTCGCATCCGTCTCCTGCATCCAGCCTGATTTCCCGCCCCTCGTAAGAGAGCCGGATGTTGTCATCGTTACCGCCGATGTCCACCATGCTGTATTCCATCAGCTTGCAGCGGGTTACGGTAGGACGGGTTTGTCCGGGTTTCAGCAAGGCAGCGTCTTCGCTTGTTTCCAGTATCTCGAAGTTGGGCGAACCCATACGTAGCGTGCCCTTTTCCCATTGCTGCTTTGCCAGACGCGATTCTTCGCGTACCTCATCAAACCAGGGTTCGCCGGTCACTTCTCCATCCGCTACGCGTATATCCTTTATCATTCCTATTACCACGCCCCGCTGGTGCATCCAGAGCAGTACGGGATTCCGGTTAAACTGCGTCAGGTCGATGCCTTCGGTACGAATCCACGTGCCGTAGCAGTTCAGCGTTTCGTTCGATATTCTGATTCGTTTTGCCATTTTTCCGTTCGTTTGACGCAAACTTACTCTGCCTTTCCCGTCCGGGCAAAAAAGTGTGTAACGGTTGCAAAGAAGTATGTAAATGATGCACTGTTCTCTGTAACGGTTGCACCCCTTTTTCGTGGATGCACGAAAATGGATGAACTTTGTCGTAAACGAATATTAAATACAAGGTAAAACATGGCTAAAAACGACACAAAACAGGAGCTGGCACGGGTGCTCTACATGAGCGGACTTTCGCAGGAAGAGATTCTTCAGAAAGTGGAAGTGAGCCGTCAGACGCTCAGCCGGTGGATAAACACCCTGGGCTGGAAAGAGATGAAGGCGGCACGCAGCATCACCCGTCCGGAACTGGTGAACAAGCTGCTGTCTTCCATCAACTCCCTGCTCGACAAGGCGAACGAGCCGGGAAACGAGGACATGCTGGCCAGCCTGGGCGACAAGCTAATCAAGACGGCCACCGCCATCGAAAAGCTGGAGAAGAAGGCCAGTGTGGTAGACCGTATCGACACGATGATTGACTTTGAGAACTGGCTGGCCGCACACCGGGATGAATATCCCCAGCTGACCAACGAACTGTTCCAGCTCGTAAACCAGCTGCACAACGATTACCTGAATGAACTCTTCGCCCAGAAAGGAGGCTGACCATGACGGAACAGGAAAAGAAAGAAGCCCTGAAACGATGGCAGGAGCACTGCAAACGGGTAGAACGGATGACCTCACAGGAACGGGTGGAGACAGAAGCGGAACGCAAGCGGAACATCGCCCGTGCCCTGAAGGATTACGACTGTTTCTGCCAGCGGTACCTGCCACATTATTGCCAGTGTCCGAATGCCAAATTCCACAACGAGGCGGCACGCTACATCGCCTCCCATCCGGAACTGCGTCTGGTCTGCAAGTGGCCGCGCGGTCATGCCAAGTCGGTACACCTGGACATCGGCATCCCGCTCTGGCTGAAGTTCCGGAGCGAACTGCACGTCATGGTGCTGGTGGGCAAAAGTGAGGACAGTGCCGACGGTCTGCTGGGAGACTTGCAGGCAGAGCTGCAATACAACCAGTACCTCATCCGGGACTTTGGCGAACAATACAACAGCGGCATGTGGCAGGAAGGAGAGTTCGTCACACGCGATCAGTGTGCCTTTTTCTCCAGAGGCCGTGGCCAGTCACCCCGTGGTCTGCGTTTCCGGGAGATGCGTCCGGACTACATCGTGGTGGATGACTTGGACGATGATGAAATGTGCCGGAGCGAGGCACGTGTACGTGAGATGACCAACTGGATAAAGGAAGCTCTGTTCGGCTGCTTCGGCGGAAAGGACGGGCGTTTCATCATGGTGGGTAACCTGATTTCCAAAAACTCCGTATTGCAGAAAATCATTGACACGCCGACCGTGAAGACCATCGAAGTGAATGCCATCGACCGCAACGGGAATCCTGCCTGGCCGGAGTTCTACACCATCGAAAAGCTGCGCGACCGCGAGCAGTTCATGGGTTACCGCTCGTTCCAGAAGGAATACATGAACAACCCCATCACCGAGGGAGCCGTGTTCCAGGAACGGTGGATACGCTGGAGACGGATGCTGAAGCTGAAATATTACGAGCAGATTGTACTCTACATCGACCCTTCGTGGAAATCCTCCGGAAAAAACGACTACAAGGCTGCCGCCATGATAGGCCGTCCCAGGCGCGGATTGAAAACCGCCTCACACCGGGAACTGCATCTGCTGCGTGCCTTCTGCCGTCAGTGCAGCGTGGGCGAAATGGTGCGCTGGCTCTACGATGTCTACGAATCACTGCCTGAAGACGCGGCGGTCAGCATCTATATGGAAGCCAACTTCATGCAGGACACCATCCTGGACGAATTCCAGCGTGAAGGCGACGCACGTGGCTACCAGCTTCCTATCATGCCGGACAAACGGAAGAAACCCGACAAGTTCGCCCGTGTGGAAGCCGTCAGTCCGCTGTGGGAACGAGGATTCTTCTGGTATAACGAGAAGCTGAAGGAAGATACCGACCTCCGTGCCGGAATTGACCAGACGCTGGCCTTCGAGCAGGGAAGCCGGGCACACGATGACTTTCCCGATGCCTGCGAGGGTGCTATCTATAAATTACAGAAACAAACCCGTGAGGCTTCGTTCACTCCCCGGCTGGGCGTGCGGCGACCTCCTAAAAACTCATGGTAACTATGTTTATCACCGAACAAGACTACATACAAGTCAGTGCCGATGCACTGAGAATCATCCAGCAGGCTACAAGCGATAACCGCCTGCTGGCCGAACGACGTGCCATGGACCGGATATCCAGCTACCTGGACGGACGCTATGACATGCAAGCGGCCTTCACTGCCGAGGGAGAAGATAGAAACATTGACCTCGTGGGGCTGGTGGCCGACCTGGCACTCTACTTCATGGTGCTCAGCCTGCCGCAGAAGATGGGGTATGAAATCCGGAAGGAACAGTTTGAAAACGCCATCGCCTACCTGGAGAAAGTGCAGGCAGGCAAAGCAGTCATGAACCTGCCCGAGCTGCAACCCACGGGCGAGGAAGGAGAACAGACCGGTGCCGGCATACGCTACGGTTCCGACAAACGTAACAACTATATCTGGTAACGATTATGGCAAAGAAACCGAAAATAGAATATCTCAACCGGATGAATGCCGCCGAAAGACGGCGCATCAAGGAAATGAGCGTCAAGCTCCAGTTGCTCACCGAAGCACTGACACGGCGCGATCTGGCCGACTGGAGGCGTGCATGGCAGATGGCCATCAACGTGGACAACCCGAACCGTACACGCCTGCTGAATCTTTATACCGATGTGGATGCCGACCTGCACCTGACCGGATGCGTGCAGCAGCGAATGGGATTCGTGCTGAACAAGAGTTTCAAGCTCTGCGACGTGAAGGGCGTGGAGAATCCGGAACTGACGGAACTGCTGGAAGCTCCCTGGTTCAAGGAATTTCTGCGACTGGCATTAGAAAGCACATACTACGGCCACTCACTCATTGAACTGGGCGACGTGGTGGAAGTGGACGGACGGATGGCCTACAACCGGGTCAGCCTGATTCCGCGTACACACGTCATTCCTGAATACGGTGTCATCATCACCCACGAAAACGACACCTGGCAGGTGGGCTACGACTACCGGAACAGTGAGATGAAAGACTGGTGCATTGAGGCAGGCGGCACGCATAATCTGGGCCTGTATCTGAAATGCGCCCAGCAGACCATCCCGAAAAAGAACATGTGCTCGTTCTGGGACATGTTCGGCGAAATCTTCGGCATGCCGCTCCGTGTGGCTACCACCACCAGCCGCGACCCGAAGGAATACGACCGTATCGAGCGGATGCTGCGCGACATGGGAGCAGCATCCTACGGACTGTTCCCCGAAGGAACGACCATCGACCTGAAGGAAAGCACCCGTGCCGATGCGTTCAATGTGTACGACAAACGTATCGACCGCTGTAACTCGGAACTGTCGAAAGGAATCCTTACCGTCACGATGACCATGGAAGACGGGGCCAGCCTTTCGCAGAGCGAGGTACACCGCAAGATGCTGGAAAACCTGATTCAGAAGGATGCCGACCTCATCCGTGACCTGGTGAACTGGCAGCTCATTCCCCGCATGATCCGTCACGGATTCCCGCTGAAGGGCTTTCGCTTCGCGTGGGATGAGTCGGTAGACTATACCCCCGAACAGCAGGTGGCCTACGAGCGTCTGCTGCTGGAGCATTACGAAGTAGAGCCGAAATACTTTGTAGACAAATACAACATCCCGCTGAAGAGGAAGAAAGACACTTCCTCCATCACGGTTCCGGATATGAAGAAAACTTCACAACAGAAGTCCGGAAAGGAAGAGCAGAAGCTGGCATTGCCGGAAGGGGAACACCCTTTTTTCGACTAAGCCCCGAAGATTATAAGGGGCTGCATCAGCGGTACGCCGACATCCTGAAACTGGCGGCTGAGGAAGAAGAAGAAACGGAAGAAGCCATGGAGTTCCCCACCCTGGAAGCCGGATGGATGCTGCTCATGGGATGGCTCTATCAGCAGGCAGAAGTATCTCCCGAAAGCCTGACCGCCGAAGAGGTGCAGCGTTTCATCCGCACCCATTCCGACGTGCTGGACGGAGCGGTAGATACCGCCCTGAAGGAAGTCCCGCTGGATGACATATCGGTGCAACGCCTGAAGGAATCGAACTACGTGTTCAGCGGCATCAAGACCTTCCATGAACTGAACGAGGCTTTCCCCTCCCTGCTGGATGAGGAAGGAAACCGCAAGCCGTTTAATCAGTTCTTAAATGATGTTCAAAAGGTATATGATGCCTACAACGTGCAGTATCTGCGAACAGAATACAACTTTGCCCAGGCTTCCGCACTGATGGCCGCACGATGGAAGCAGTTCGAACAGGACGGCGACCGATATAACCTCCAGTACCGGACCATGTACGACAAACGGGTACGACGTACCCACCGGATGCTGCACAACATCACCCTGCCCATCGAAAGCCCGTTCTGGGACAAATATTTTCCGCCGAACGGATGGGGCTGCCGCTGTACCGTGGTACAGGTGCGCAAGGACAAATACCCGGTGAGCGATGAGCAGGAAGCCATGAACCTGGGCAGTCAGGCTACCGCCGGAAAGTATCAGGAAATGTTCATGTTCAATCCCGGCAAGCGGATGACCACCTTCCCGGCATACAACGGCTACACTCTGCGCAAATGTAACGGATGCGACTATCGCCCCGACAAGATGAAGCTGGCCGCCGACATTCCGGACAATGAGGTGTGCCGGGCATGCAGGCTGCTACAGGAAATACGTGCCGGAAAAGAGCGGTTGCAGGAACAGCGTAAAGCTGCCCGACAGTGGGCTAAAGAGAATCTGGTCGGTAAAACCGTGCTGGTGCAGGGAATACAAAACCCTGTGGAATTTACCTCAAACGGTATCAAGGAAGCATTGAACCAGCCCCACAAGTATGTAAGGGCAAAGAATGAAGCAGTCTATAATCTGATTAACCTGCTGAAAGATGCCGAACACGTTTTGGAACGTCCGGATGAAAAGGGGAATCCCATGGTCATGAAATATCATTACCTGCGCATCCGCATAGCCGATGAAGATTCATTTGCCGTAATCCGGGAACTGGTGGACGGAAGATGCCAGTTTTATTCCATCGTGGAGAAACTGAAAAAAAAGAAAAGAGAGCGACTGAAGCCTTTAGTGAAGGATCTGCAATCCAACCCAGTACCTCGAGTCACTCTCTCTCTTGCAAAGATACGATTAATTCATTAAAAAACAATGCATAATGGCTGAAAAATCAAATCAGGTAACCCGTGACCTACAGCGGCGCATCAACCTACTGGTAAGGGAGACGCTGAAGGATATACGGACGGAAGCACTGGAAGAGTTTGACCGGAACTTTGAGCGCGAAGCCTTCTTCAATGAGAAGTGGGCACGCCGCAAATTTAACGACGACAAGAGCCGGGGACTGCTCATCCGCACCGGAAACCTGCGCCGTAGCATCACGGGGCGGGTAACCGACCGTGACAGTGTGGTAATAGAAACGACTGAGCCGTATGCCCGGATACACAACGAAGGAGGAACCATCACCGTAACCCGCAAGATGAAGAAATATTTCTGGTACCGCTATCAGACCGTAACCGGAGGAAAGGCTGCCGACGGATTCAGTAACAACCTGCAACGGAAGAAAAACGGCGCACCGCGCAACAACAAGCGGAACCGTGCGCTTTCCGCCGAAGCGGAGTTCTACCGGAGAATGGCCATGAAAAAGGCCGGAAGCAAAATCACCATCCCCAAACGCCAGTTCATCGGCAACCATCCCGACCTGGAAAAACTGCTGAAAGAAATCTTTTACAATAACGCTAAAAACTTTGACGCACTATGAGACGTATGCTTTATCTCGGACTGACCGGAGCACTGAAAGAATTGAAAGACGACGGCGGACAGCCGCTTATCCGGCACATTGACCTGTGGAACGAGCAGGTGGAGTTTATCGAACAGGAAGAGCCGTTTGACACCCCGGCAGTGTTCATCGAATTCCGGCCCGTGCAGTGGCGCACGTTAAGCGGAACCGTCCAGCAGGCAGACGTTCCGTTCCGGCTGCATGTGGTCACCAAATGGGAAGGAAGCGCAAGGGACGGAAGCATGTTTCAGGAGGAATCGCTGGCACGCTTTGATTTGCTGGACAAGATTGACGCGCACCTGTTCAACTTATGTATGACAATCGGGAAAGAGTCTGTCTGCATGACCCGCCGCACGGGAAGCAGCACCAACCACAACCACGAGGAACTGGTGGAAGACATCAGCGATTTCACCTGCCAGGCCACACAGACCTGTTAACCGAAAAGCGTCAGCTGCCGCTCTGCCTGGGCGATGCGTTCCGTCACGCGCGGATCGGCACTGGCGTTGATAATGTTGTAGAAAGTCTTTTCGCAGATGCGGTATTTCGGCCAGATATAGCGGCGCAGGATTTCCCGGTTGGACAGTCCGCTGCGTGCATGTTCATCGTAAATCCGCACAATATCCTGCACGCGGAAGGCATAGCTCATTCCCACTATTTTCTGACGACTTTTCCTGACCATATTACCCTGCTGACTTTCCGCAAAAATACGAAAAAACGCACAAAAATCAGCATATTCATGCATCTTTTCACACTGTGTCGCGGCTTGCTCAACGCATCCTCATTTTCCTGCCGTAGTTTTGCCTTTGTCAATTGATAATTGACAGAAATCCCCGGCATCCGGTTTCGGTGTCGGGGATTTTTGTTAGTCTTCAATGTAGAAATCATATTCCAGCAACTCTTTCATGTACCGGTCACGCTCTGCTTTAGATTTAAAATCACTTCTAATTGTTACCCATGAGTCAGGATTATCCAAATTTTTTGCCTTGATAATTGGTTTCCCATTTCTTTCTCCGGCTCTTATTATCCAAAAACCTGAATCACATACTTTTTTTTGGTCTCTTGCGTTCACAATCAATCTTCTTTTAAATAAACAAATTCTCCTGCCAATAACAGCACCGGCTCACCGACACCCATCACCCATTCACCACGCTTGTTATTTTGACCTATTGGCGGTGGAACTATGTCATGCTTGCTGCCTGGAGTAATATTCGCAAACTGATCGCCAAAAGCCTTACAGTCTGTAACCATAATTCGCTTGAATGTGTTTGTCTGCTTTGGGCTACACTTCTGCATCTTCTTAACATCAGATTCTTTGATAGAAATTGTACCTAATCTGTAAGACTTTCCTGTGATACCGCATTTTCTACATTTATACACATCGTACATTTTCTTAACTCCTTGAGTTGTCAGATTTTGTTTTTCCCAATCGTGACCTCCAGTATGAATATCGAATGTTTGCATATATCAATAAACTTTAGTGTAATTCTTTAAATCTTCAGAATATAATGAGATGATAACTCCTTTAAGTTCTCCATCTTTATTATACTTCTTTACTTCAACTCTTGGATTTCCCAAATAACTGAAGAACTTCTGTTGATACCTGTCTAATACCTTGTATTTTACTGAATTTTTCGCTATTACGTCTCCAACCCGAACAGGATTGTCGCTACTGTCTTTAAGATATTTGTCCAGATATTCGTCTTTCAGCTCCTCAATCTTTTTCTGAAAAGGTTCTATCATTTTTTTACGCTCTTCTAATAGACGATTTATTTCAATGGATATATCCCTTGTCGAATCGTCTCTTAGTTTTATAAGTTCATCAACCTTTTCAGTTAGTATTTCTGCGTCTTTTCTTCTTTCCGTCATAAATCAATAATCTCAATTTTCAGACTTGTTTTTAAATCACACATCATGTCGATTGTGTCGTTGTTTTCCACATCGAAGCAGATGCCCAGGTATTCCGGGTTCTGCTTCGAACGCTGCACCTTCAGGTCGCATGGGCGGCTGTGCTTGATCCATACAAACATAAACTGATTGATTGCGCTGTAATGGACTTTGGCTGCCACCCTGCGAGGCTTGAACAGATTAAGGTTCTGGTTCTGCATAGGGTTCAATCTGCTTGATTACTGTTCCGCTGAGCCAGATGCGTCCGCTGCCCTGGCATTGCGGACACACTTTATGTTCGGGGTACTGATGCTGAAAATCTTTTTCTGCATACACGGTCACTGTGCCGGTTCCTCCGCACTGTCGGCAGAGGCATACGCGGCGATGGATATAGGTCTTTTCTGTTTTCATCTTCTGTCTGCATCATTAAATTCAGGTTTTACATCGGGGTCTGCTTCGTATGGATACACGTCCAAGATGGCGGTTTCGGATACGGAAGCTATCACGTAATCGGCCAGAGTGTCTTTCATTCCTTCGTCCAGCTTCTTGATGGCGTCGCGAAGGTCGGAAGCTTGTACCAGTACGTTGCTGGCAGTACGTTTTTCCACTCCGGTCTTTTCGTCGAGTGTAATAAACCACAGTTTGCATTTATACCAGCGGTCGGCACACTCCTCATCGCTTGGAAAAATTTCTTCATAATTTGCTCTTGCTACACCTGCAACTACAAACTCTCCCTGAAAGAAAGGTGTCATTTCCTCGATGATACGGCTTTCGGCTTCGGTAAAGCTGAGAGCGTCTACCAGATAGGGTTCTGTTACTTTCTTGTTCATTCCGTTTTCCATTGTCTTTTCGTAACGGATTTTGCATGTAAACCAGTTGTGCATCATAATTCTTCTGTTTTTGTTGATTGTTTAAATATTACGTTAGTGTGGTCTCTTCTCGAATCGTCCATACATTCAAGTCCGTTCCCGTAGCAGCTTATGCCGTGCTCAAAAAAATAGCATCCGCTGCAAGGGTCTTCCGGGTCTTCCACTTCGGCTACTTCGAGCGTATGTCCGTTCCATGTGAATGTTTCTCCTAATTCGTGCTCCATGATTCTTTGATTTTATGTACGAGTTCATCCCATCCTTTCCGTGCCATGCGTGGTTCCATCCAGCAGAGCCAGCCAAGTATATCGAGCATTCTACCTGCAAGTTTCAGGATGAATCCCAAAATAATCAGCGGCCCGATGATGATGGAAAATGCGGTGAACAAAATGATTTTTGTGCGATTGTTCATTATTCCAGGTAATAGGTTATTGCTACTTTGTTGTTTCGAAGGATAACAACTCCATATCCGCTGTCTCCTTTTACGATGTACACGAATATCGAAGTCCTATTCAGTATCATCCCTTTCCGGAGTATGACTATTTTTTCAAATATTATCCGTTTGAGCCGGTCGTAATCGTCATAATCGACTTCCGGAATAGGTCTGTCATATATTCGGGTAAGATATTCGTGAAGCTTAATCATCCAGCGTGGCCACTTGTCGCGCCGGATTGGTGAATTAAAGGTTAGTTCTGCCATGGTTGTTTTTCTTCCATCCATTTAATTGGTAAACCTTGTCTCGTGCTTCCTCCGGTGAATGACACTCCGCTATGGGAGTGCCTTCACATGTGGACTGGGTGTATTCATTTCGATACACAATCCAAAGAGGACCACGGCGTTCATACGTGTATTTAGGCCGTCTGGACCGCATCGCTTTCCTTCTTTGGTTCTACGTAGAAAGATTCATCCTGCACCACCTCTACGCCGATGTGGGCGAACTGTTCCGCAACTTTCGGTACGTCACGGTCGGCCAGCAGCTTGTCCTTGGCCAGTTCCTCCGTGGTGCGGATGTACTGCGGAAGAAACTCTTTGCAAAGGTTCGTTACGGCTGCCCAGGTGAAGCCTTTCCGATTCTTCAGTTTCGGGTTACCTGTGCGGAATCCGATGATACCGTGTGCCGATTCCAGACTTTTCTTTTTGCTGAACAGCGTATCCTTGTTTTCGGTGGCGTAGGTCTGCATCACCTCAAAGGTGCGGTCTTTCGTTTCGTTCAGTTCTGCCAGCTGGTCGGCGTACTTCTCACGGATTTTGGTCATTTCCTGGTCCATCCTGGCTGTGAGTGACTGGGCCTTTGCGTCGGCCATAGCGAATTCTGCAAATGCCTGTTCGTACTGTTCGCGGCTTACTCCGCTGATTACTGTTTTCTTGGTTCTTTTTGCCATAATTAATTCAGTTTTAATGATTGTTTAAATGATTATTAATTGTCGGTTAATTCGTCTTCCATTGCCGCCATGTCATATTCCATTTTCATGGCTTCGTCTGCCTGCTGTCCGCAGAAGTTTTCCAGTTCACGGAGTATCGTTACGCGGTCGCAGAAGTCATACTGCTGCATGCGGTTCATAATGTCATTCTGAATTTGTTCGATTGTATGTTCCATGGCTTAATCTTTTTTCTTGCTGTCTTTGTAATCTTTCACTACCGGGCTTCCGAGCAACTCACGTCTGCTGTAGTACACGTTGTATCCTTTCTGATAGCGGGTAATGAGTCCTTTGTTGGCCCATTGCTTGATGGTGGTCTTTGCGCACCCAATCATGCGGCACGCATCGGCCTGACCTATGAGTTCATCGGGGGCTTCTGATATGTCTTTACGTGGTGCCGGAGCCACATCGCCCACTCTCAGTCCTAACCTGCGTTCCACTCTATCCAGGCGAAGAAGCAGCTTTTTGTACTCCGAAAGGCTCAGTGTAATTGTTTCCTCCTGCTCTTCCTCTTCTTCGGGTTCGTCTTCCAGATCCGGACAGATGGAACTGATACCAATCTTTCCAGCAAGGAACTGGGCTGCATCGCGTGCGGCATAGAAAAGAGTTTCGTTGCGTTCGTCTTCCGGAACGTCGCGCACATACCGATTGAATACCCATGATTCACTGCGCTTCGTTTCCAGCACTTCCAACTGTATTCGGCTCACATTATCGTTGCAAGCTTTCAAGTGCTCGATGGCACGGTTAATTTCCGATTGCTTTCTCATATCATTCCTCCTTTCTGGCCATTGCCTCAAATTGTCTTTTTACTTCCTTCAGCTCTTCCAGCGACATTTCAGTAAGGTTCTTGCGGAACTTGCTGCGTGTACGGCAGAACTGGTTTATCTTCGCTTTGTTCATCTCAAAGTCTGCTTCCGTGTCGTTCGTATAGTTCTTGTTAAGGCAGGAAATACGGAACGACAGGGAAAATATCTGTTTCACCAGGGCACGTGCCTGTTTGCGTAGACGGTCTGCTTCCTCACGGTTGAATCGGGTGAGCAACAACCCTGCTTCTTCCTTCGTCAGTCCGGCAGTGCTGTCGGTGCGACCAGAAGTGAACTGACTGATAAATCCGTGTCGGTCTTCATCGGAAAAACCCATCTTATGGAATTGGGCTTGCAGTGCCTTCACCTGCTGAGGTGTAATGGGACGTTCTTTCATGGTCAATTTTTCATTTTTCATTTCTTCATTCTTAATTCTTCATTCCTCATTCTTCATTTTTTTCATTCTTCTCCGTGATATTGCCGGGCTTTCTCCGGCACGATGTCGTAATATCCTACTGGACCGATAAAGCGTCCTTTCGAAAATGCCCTGAAGCCTTCCACGTATATTTTCAGACTGGCATCGTACATCACTCCTTTGGCTGCGCGTCCGTTTGGCAACTGGCCTTCGGCATGGCTGATGAAGATGAGCAGCTTTCGTTTGTGCCGCTCCTTGAAGTCGATGTACTGGCGGTAAGTCATGCGGGTGTACTGGAAGGAGTCGATGACCACGATGTCGGGGCTTTTCTGTCTCCGGAGGCGGATGCTGAGTTCTTCCATATTCTCGTTGTCAATCAGCAGGAACTTCTTGTTTACGTCCATCATTCCTGTACGCCGGATGGCATCCTGCATGGTGCGGCAGGCACCTTCCTCCATGCTGTCGTAGGCCACGCGCCCAAAACGACACAAATACTTGCAGAGCTGGAGGGCAAAACTGGTCTTTCCGCTTCCGGAGTTTCCCCAGATGAGCCATACACCCCGGCGTTCAGGAGTGCCGAAAGCATCATACCAGGGACCGTCAAAATCCATCACATCAAACTTCATGGATAGAAGTTCACGAACCCCCTTCGCGTTGCGGTCGAAAGTGAACTTCTTTTTCTGTGGGGGCGGTGTGGTATCCTCTTTATTCATTGCTTCCTCCTTTCCTCATGCGAGCTTCAATGATACGTTTCTGACGGTGGATACATCGTTTCACGCGGCGAAGGTCGTTGTCGCTTCGCTTGGCATCCTTCAGTACCTCTTCTATATCGGCACGGTCGGTCAGGTTGTTGGCCTGGCAGATGGCGTAGATGTCATTCTCTTCCGTGGGAGACACATCGAAGAAACGGCGTCCGATGCGGCTGTTTATTTCCTTGTAACCTTTCTTGTTGTAGCGAAGACCGGCTTCCATTCTGCGCTTGATGTAGTCCGTGCTGAGGAAAACGATACCTGCATGACCTTCCAGACGGTTGTATATGCTGATAAAGTAGTTGAATACACTGTCAGTCAGCTTGTCGCCTTCATCGAACACCAGCAGCGGGTTGCCCAGGAAAGAAATCATGCTGATGGCGTTTTCCAGCATATCGCGGAGGTTGGTCGTGTCAGTAGGTGCGCCTACTTGCTTGGCTATCTCACGCACAAAGTCTGAGCGTCGCATATCTTCCGAACAGAGGATGTAGAACACGTTGCGGTGCGTGCGGCGGTATTCAATGGCTGCTGTGGTCTTTCCGCATCCGGCATCACCCACAATCCATGTCACGTTCTTGTAAGCCTGTGCGTCGCTCAGTGTAAAAGTGATTTCCTTGAATGTCTTCCCTTCGTGCAGTGTCCAGGAATCAAATGCAAAGCCAATCTGCGAAGCGATACGGATAAACATTTCATCGCTGATCAGTTCATACTTTCCGTTGCAGAGCTGGCTCACGGTGGCCGAGCTTACGCCCTGCAAGCTTTCTGCGGCACGGTTCAACGTAGGGTAATTTGAGCGGTAGGCAATCAGTGCGCTACGCACCTGTTCTTTCATTTCTGTTGTTAATCCTTTCATTGTTTTAATAGGTATTTAATTGTTTGTTAATTGTCGTTTTACCATTTGTTCAAACAGTCCAGTTCATCGAACGTAATGTTCGATACTTTCTTTGTCCAGTCTCCTGATGAGGCAAAGGTCAGCGGTTCATCTGCCAGTACAGGCTCTTCCGGAATATCCATTTCGGGCATCGGTACCGGAGCTTCCAGTGTACCACGCTTCATTTCTTCTCGGTATCCGTCAAGCTGCTTTTCGCTGACGGCCACCGGACGCGGCAAACGAAGCTTTGTGTAGGCTTCGCCCATGGCTTCTTCCATAAACAGTTCCTCCTGGGCGATGTGCATGGCTGCACGTGTGCGGCGGTTGGCATCCATCTGTGCAAACAGATAAGCGTTTTCTTCTTCTGTACGTTCCTGAGTGGCACGATGGATAGTGACTTTCGGTGTGGCGATGGCCGCATACTTGGCACCCGTGTCAGTCACCGCCCAGAGTTCGATGCGGGTCATGTCTTCCGGATCGTAGCGGTAGAGGAACTGACGGCCCACGTTCTGAAGGTGGAAGTTCATATCTACCAGTCCGTCGTCACCGTACACCATGTAGCTGTATTCCTGCTTGTTCATTCGGAAGATGAAACCTTCCCTGGTGTATTGCACCGGAGCCTGAGAGAACAGCATGAAGATTTCGTGTGCCTCATAGTCATCAAGCGGCTGTGCCTGCGGATTCTCTATCGCGGTGTACATTTCCCTGCGTGTCATTCCGGTGGGGCTGGTAGGATGCTGCATCGAGTTCCATTCTTCGCGGCAGTCGGCATATTGCTTTTTCAGTTCCTCCAGCGTGGGAAGCTGGTCAATGTTCGCCATTACCAGGTCAATGTTCACACGGCTTGAAAGCTTCTTTGCCGTAATGTTCTGACCGGTGAAGTTGTAAAGCTTGTGAAGTACCTGTTGCTGGAATCGTCCGAAAGCGGACTCTATGGATTTTGACTGGCCGTTGTGCGGCATCGTGGTTTTGTGAAGATGGCAGAGTTTCTTGAAGAATCCCTGCGAAGCCAGCTTCTTGTGTCCTCCCTGGTTATCGGTAACTATCTCGTAAGGCTTCACCTTCCATGTCTGCAATGCCATCCGGTACGCCATGTACTGGTTGTAGAAGTTTTCGCCGTCGCCGATAAAGTAGCCGAGGAACAGTTCCGTGCAGGCATCCATCACCTCGTACACATCGGTGGTTCGTGCCACCCATCGCTTCTGCCTGTCATCGTATGCACGGTAGTAAAGGTTTATCTTCGTACCGTCTGAATACCACAGCGAGTTAGGCATGGACGGCATTACCGTATCGAAAGTTGGCATATACTTGTTCTTGAATTCCCTTTCGCCGTGAACAGCAGAAAACCACCAAACCATTACCGCCGGATCGTTCAAGTAACTGTGCATCGTAGTAGGACTCTTGATGGTTTTCAGTCCGCGAAGCACCGCCTGACGGTTGTATTCCTCAAAGAGCTGCATATCTGTGTAGACAGGGAACTTGCTTCGGCGAAGCTTCAGCAGAAGAGCACCTTCAGCTTTTCCGATGCGGCGTGCGGCACTGTTTCCCAAGTTACCGCTAACCAGCACCACGTATCCCTCACGCTTGTAAGCGTTGAACTTCTCTCGCAGACGGGCCGGATTTTTCGGCAGTGTGTGGCCTGTAATTTCGCGGAGACGCTCACAGCAGATCTGCACGCTGCTCCATGTTTCCGCACGGCGGGCAAAACCTCCTTTGGCGTGTTCCACACTGCGTGCCTTCTCCGTACGCACCATCTCGTTCATCACCTGGGCGTTCAGGATGTATTCCAGTTGTCTGGAAGGCTCGATACGCGGCTCAAATTCCTTGAAGAACCGTACCGCTTCGGCATCGAACCGAATCTGTGTGTTGATGTACTTTTCCTGCTCACGCTGTTTCATTTCCTCATATGCATTCTTGAATGTGTCATCGTATGCTGCACGGAGCCGTTCCGGCATGGAGCGGTAGGCAATCAGGGCCTCGCGTCCGTTACCTCCCCGCTGGAGGAGGGTAAGCTTGCCTTCACGTACATACTTGTCGTAAGTGGGCTTACTGATAATGCCACCACGAACAAGCTCCGTAAAGCTGACGCATAATGTGTTTCCGTACATTTCCATGATTAATTCGTTAAGATTGTAGTCCGGCTCCGGGGCTTGAACCCGGATGGCAGCCACCTGATGAAGTTCTGCAAGCCGTGTGTGCGTTACTGGTTACGTGATTCTCTGTCCATGCGCCTTGCCGCCGGGATAAGTGCCAGGCAGAGGCAGATTGTAACTATCAGGTTCATTGTGCCGTCCAGCAGGCAATTCAGGATGGCGGCTGCAAGTATCAGCAGCAGGTTACGTGTAGTAGTATTGATTCGTTTCATGATTCTATGGTTTTAGTGTAGACCTTAAAAGACTCTTTTTGCGGGTAATAATATTTTCTGCATTTCTCTTTCATCTTTTCAGCTTTATACTCTGTCTCGTAATCAAATTCTCTTATTCTTTCTGTGGTTCCATCCAAATTGATGTAATCCACACATACAGTATATTTCTTCATGATTCTATGTTTTGGTTTTGAGCCATCCCTATTCTCTCGAACTGGGAATGGCAAGGATTCATCACTTATGCAGTTGGTTGTAAATTACAGTTGAATAACTTCCGCATACGGATTTTCCATTTCCTTCAGCTCATAGAGCTTTGCTCCATGATTCAAGGCATACGAACGAATAAGTCTTGCTGTAGGGCTATTGGTATCGTATGCCAAGGCCGAACGAACAGAACGGGTTGTTACTTTCAGTTTTGCGGCGATTTCCTCCTGAAGTTCACCGCTTGCTTTAATGAGTTTTCTTGTTTCTGCCATAATTCTATTGTTTTATAGTCTTTATTTTGTATCTTTAGGGCGTGTTCCTATTGGAATACCTTGCAAACTTACAGAATATTCTGATATGAGCAAAGAAAAAGAAGAAAAACTTGCAGAAATTTCTGCAAGAATAACAAAAGTAATTGCATATTTAGGTGAAACAGCTAATAGTTTTGCTACTAAATTAGGATATCAAAGAGCTCAGACTATTTATGATATACAGAAAAAGAAGTCTGCGCCAAGCTATGATTTCTTCCAAAGGTTTACAATTGCAGGATATTCTGCAATAATAAATTTTGATTGGCTCCTCACTGGCGAAGGCAACATGCTCCGCAGTGAAGAACCCTCGCATTCATTACCAGTTCCAGAAAAGAAACGTCATCTGATTCCACTTTTTGATGTAACAACCATTGGTGGCCGTCAGTACGATGCAGATATGGCCGCCGTATCAACTCCATCAGAAATGATTGATACCGGAGACTGGTTTCAGGATGCCACTGCAGCTATGCGCGTACAAGGTGACAGCATGTCGCCTGAGTACAAATCGGGAAGCATAGTCGCACTTCGCCAGATAAACGACCAGCGAATTATTATGTATGGGGAAGATTATGTGGTAGAAACGGACGAAATCAGAGTAATCAAGCGTTTACAACGTGCCGATGACCCTGCTTATCTGATGGCTTGTTCGGTAAATCAGGATCAATGGGAGTCAGGTCCTATGAAAGGCCATCTGATACATGAGCCTTTCGAAATACCGCGAAGTTCTATCCGTCGGCTATTCCTTGTATTGGGAGAGGTTCGTAGAAACCATAGCTGTAACATTATAGATGTAGTTAAATAATTAGCAGATTAATGGAAACATTTATTGTATACGCAATTATTTTTGTTTTTATTGCTATAGGGCTATGCGCAGGATGGTTTAGCAATCAGGCTTATTCAAACAAATATGCTCAGAAAAAGGCAACAGAAATAAAAAACATTTTAGAACATATCAATAAAGCAGAATCATTTTCCGACATAAAAAATATTATAGGTTATTATTCAGTATTGCTACATGATTATAATGAATTGAATAACTTCAAGAACCAAAACCATGTAGCTTATGAGCAGACTACTTCTATTGCTTCTAATCGTTATCAAACAATTCATAAGAAAAGCCTGAGTATACTTCAACGCCGCTTATTAAATCTGAATATTTCTTTCATGGAATTATATTCTGATTTAATTGTAGATATAACATCGAAACATATTAATATTTTGAAGAATCAAATTTCTATTCTAAAAACAAATGATGCTAAGGAAAAAAGAATTAGATTGATAAATGATATAATATGTCTTGCCAAGCAGGAATTGCAAGAGAAAGGAATCTCAACCTATATACAAAAAATTGATTCCCTATCTAATATCTCTTCTTACGATTATACAGAAGAGAACTCTAACTCTGTAAATTTGAATTTAGACATACAAGAAATGTGTGTTAACGTATTGGTGGAGCGTTTCAATTATGAAAAAGAATCTGCAAAAAACTTAGTATATAATTCTTTTGGCAATAAAAAAGAGCACACACCGACCACATTAATTAAGACACAAGCGATATGCTCACTATTACAACAAGCGGAGACTATTGGGAAGAAAAATAATCCCCTATTAAGAAAAGAGTACGAAACTCCTATGCCCTCAAAGGACAATACTATATTTCTGAAAGAACGATTAAAAGAAAAAGATTATGAGTCTATATATCAATATTTTTGCTTATTGCATGGATGGGAATATGATACCGAAAGATATTCTATATCAAACTATGCGCAGGATTTGTTTATAGAGCGGCTGAAAAAATATTATAGAGAAAAACGTTCATATGAAATTTATGATATAATAGAATCACCCCATAGCATATCTCAATACAAAGAGTTTCTATCTTATGTTGATAAGGAATTTAAGTGCATAGGTTCTGATTTCGTATTATTGAACCTTAAGCAAGAATACATGAAAGACCAAGAAAGAATACAAAGAATCATATCCATTGATTTTTCTAAGTTTCTACAGATTACAGATGACTGTCGCGATGAGATATTGATTACATTTATCGATTTACTTCCTTATTTTAACTTATCCAGAGGTCGTTTTAATGCATTCGGAGATGACTCTTTGGCTAATAGAATAACCTATTCATTAAGTATATATGATTTTAATGTAATTAATATAAGTCCTCTTGTACAAAGAGCTAATCTTGTTATTGAAGAGGAACGTAGTATTTCTGATTATTACGAAGATATACCTCTTTTCGATAATATCCCAAATCAAGTATTCAAATCACCAGTAAGTGAGAATCTAAAAAGTAAACTTATATTGTATGGAACAGCGGAAAGATATTTCCTATTACATGACTGTATAGAATGCAATTTATTATCCCCTTCTCCTTATTATAAAACAAAAGAAATGGGTATCGATGAAAATGATACATGGGATAGATTTATAAAAGATGAATTAATCATAAAGAATATGGATAATCAATGCTTGCTTAGTTTAACCAAGAATGATCTTATAGAATTAGCAAATAAATTAGATATATTAGTTCGTAAATCGTGGAATAAAGACAAAATATATGCAACTATATTGGAAGATAAAAATAAAGAAAACGAACTGAAACAATTCATATATGATTTAGATTTCTATAAAATAAATCCTATCTATGAAAATGAGCTTATTCAGCTTATTGATTATAAAAAAAGAATAGCACAATTAATCCAATTATTGTTTTTCATATAAACGCTCCCAGACTCTTACCGGGAGCGTTCACCTTAAATCTAATACCTATAAAAACGCAAAATCACAAAGTATTGGGGCAGAACCCGGACTCGAACCGGAATCTGAAGCAGCTTACCCGGGAGTTCTTCCGCACTATCCTGATTATGCTATTCTGCATCATTTCTACACGCACACACACGTTTTCACCGTAAAAATACGCATTACCATCCAAATTAGCACTATAAATCAGTAACTTACATTAATTTTACAGCATAACCAATGAGAAAATATATAATACTATCTATATCAAAATATAGATTAAAATACAATAATATCACACGCAAGAAGCAATCTCCTACCAAACACACGACTTAAAACCAGTTAAAAAGGTATGCCCAACTTTTTATTTTGCGCATAAAATAAATAAAAAAGGGTATGCCCAACTAGTATGCCCAAAGGTATGCCCAACCCCTTTTTTAACATTTAAGGAAGAGATTCTGAAACCGCTTGTTTTTCCCGTCTAAATGGGTACTTAAACAGATTTCTAAACGCTTAAACAAGCATAAAAAAAGGCCGAAATAAGCCTTTACAGCCTATTCCAGCCCCGTTTAGGTGATATTTATAGGGTGATGTAACAAAAACGCATTTAAAGCCCGCGTTTAGGCCGTTTAGACGTAAAGCGTTTGTAAAGCAATGTCACATTTCGTTTTGCGTTTCCATGAAACCCCGTTTTCGTTTAACTCGCTGATAAACAAACCGCAACAACATTTTTGCCGCCGTTCTATCTTACACAATTCGTTCTGATGCCCGTAAATATATGTCTAAGATAGTTTTCATGCCTTTTCCACGTGGCAGTTGTTGACATTTGTTTTAGCTTCCTTACGATTTGTAACGGAGAGAGTTTTGGTTCGCTGCATATCATCATGTGTATGGGTCTTTGTCTGTTTCCATGACTTCAATATTAGAGTGATTCTTTGAAATGTATTCTTTCTGTATCATTGTTTCGCATTAAATCGTTACATTTGCCATATGTTACGTGCCTACAAGTATAGAATCTATCCGACGGAAGAACAGAAGGTCTTGTTCGCAAAGACTTTCGGCTGCTGCCGCTTTGTCTATAATTGGGCTTTGAATTTGAAAATCACGGCATACAAGGAACGTAAGGAAACACTCGGCAACGTATATCTGACCAATCTGATGAAGAGTGAATTGAAGGCTGAGCATGAATGGCTGTCGGAGGTTAATTCCCAGTCGTTGCAGAGTGCTTTGCGCAATCTCGATACAGCCTGCACCAATTTTTTCCGTAACACCAAGACTGTAGGTTTTCCACGCTTCAAATCGCGTAAGGACAGGCAGAGTTTCCTTTGCCCCCAACATTGCCGTGTGGATTTTGAAAAAGGAACAATCACAATCCCAAAGGCGAAAGATATTCCTGCCGTGCTGCACCGCAAATTTAAGGGAACGGTAAAGACCGTTACCGTTAGTATGACACCCTCGGGAAAATACTTTGCATCTGTATTGGTTGATACGGCTATTCAAGAACTTCCAACAACACCCGTAGAGAACAATACGGCTTTGGGTATTGATTTGGGTATCAAATCGCTTGCCATATGTTCTGACGGACGCACATTTGGCAATCCGAAGAACTTGCAGAGAAGCCTTGACCGTTTGAAGTTGTTTCAAAAGCGTTTGAGCCGCAAACAGAAAGGTTCGGCAAACCGTAACAAGGCTCGCATCAAGGTAGCCCGGTTACAGGAACACATAGCCAACAGCCGTAAGGACAACCTTCATAAAATCACCCGTTCACTCACGCACGACAGCCAAGTGCGCACCATCTGCATGGAGGATTTGAACGTGAAGGGGATGCAGCGTAACCACCACTTAGCGCAAGCGGTAGGTGATGCGTCTTTCGGTATGTTCCTGACGCTGCTTGAATACAAATGCAAGTGGTATGGCGTGAACCTCATAAAGATAGACCGATTTGCCCCAAGTTCAAAGACCTGTGGCAAATGCGGCTACCTGTACAAAGGATTAAAACTTAGCGAGCGGAGCTGGACTTGCCCGGAGTGTGGCACACACCACGACCGGGACTTAAATGCCGCTTGCAATATAAAGGAATTTGGCTTGAAAGCCCTACCCTCGGAACGAGGGAAAGTCAAGCCTGTGGACTGTCCTCTTGTGGATGACCGACCTCGTGTCCTAAAAAGCAATGGCAGGAAGAAGCAGGAAAAGAGAGGAGGTACTGGTATCTCCGAAGCCGCTAAATCTTTAGTTTAGCGGTAGTTCACCCAAAGCCTTTAGGCTTCAGGAGATTCAAAATTCTCGATATACAGCAGTTCAGACTTCATAATCCCAAAGAAATTCTCTGCCATAGCGTTGCCATGGTCTTATTAGTAATATTTTGAATAGAAAAAAGCATCTCCATGTCGCCCCCAGAGAAGTTTCTCCTATACCTCAATTAACCGAAATATGAGCTTTACAGCAAACAGATTGTCAAAGCAAATGATTACCTTTGCACTGGAAAACGATATATAAAGATGGAAACAAAAGGAATCAATACATTGCGGTACTCAGACATCTTCCTTGCCATGTATTCAGACAACGGAAGCAGTTGCCTGCACCGTAACCATTCGCATGTGCTGGTCTATATGTATTCCGGCGAGCTGGAGATAAAGGAACGCGAAAAGGTCACCAAACTGCACAAGGGAGATTGCGCCTTCATTCGCAAGGATTTCAGCGTGCAGCTCACCAAGCAGGCATACAAAGGAGAGCAGTTCAAGGCCATATTCCTGATGTTCACCGACAAATTTCTGCGTGTTTTTTACAATCGCTTGGACAAGGGAAGCCTGCCGCAAGATGCACGACGGAGCAAAGTCAGTCTGTACAGGTTACCGTCCAACCGCCCCGACATCGTAAGCCTGTTCGAGTCCATGACCCCTTATTTCAATTCCGGCATACAGCCTACGGACGAACTGCTGGAGTTGAAGATGACGGAAGGATTGTACATACTCCTGAACACGGACAAAAACCTGTACGCTTCGCTTTTCGACTTTGCCGATCCGTGGAAGATAGACATCATGAGCTTCATGGAACAGAACTACACCAACGACCTCTCGCTGGAAGAAATGGCCAATTACACCGGACGAAGCCTGGCCACATTCAAACGGGACTTCAGCAAAGTGAGCGACCTGTCCCCGCAAAAGTGGGTGATTCGCCGCAGACTGGAAGCCGCACACGCCCTCATACTGTCCGGCACACAGAAAGTGACTGATATTTGCTACAACGTAGGTTTTAAGAACCTGTCGCACTTCTCGAAAGCATACAAGGGGCTGTACGGCTGTTCCCCTGCCCATAGCATCTGACAGTCTCTTTTGAACTGTACGGCAAAATACGTTGAGCCGACGGGCAAAGCCTTTCTCTATAAAACCCGCTACCTTTGCGCCAGAATCTTAAAAAAACAAACAATATGGATGCAAAGGAAATGAAAACAGCATTGGTGACCGGTGCGGGAATGGGCATTGGATTGGCATGTGCCGAGGCTTTTGCACGTGCAGGGTATATCACGATATTGGCAGACATCAACGAGCCGAAAGAGCAAGCAGCCAGACTGATGGCGGAAGGTCATCAGGCAGTGGCCTACCGCATAGACGTGTCAGACACGCAGGCGGTAAAGGAAATGATAGACTGGATTGTCTCGAACTACGGACATTTGGATGCCGCCCATAACAATGCGGGCATACAGACACCGCAACGCCCGATGGCGGAGATAACCGATGACGAGTTCGACCGCACGGTTGCTGTAGATTTGAAAGGCGTGTGGAACTGTATGCGTTATGAAATCCTGCAGATGTTGAAACAAGGGCAAGGCGCCATAGTCAATACCTCATCGGCAGGCGGTGTTGTCGGCTTTCCGGGTCAGGCTGCCTATATCGCCTGCAAGCACGCCGTGTTGGGACTGACAAAGACGGCAGCCATTGACTACGCTGGCCAGGGCATCCGCATCAATGCCGTATGTCCGGGTGTGATACAGACTGCGATGGTGGACGAACTGATTCTCCGCAATCCGGCTTTGGAACAGATGTTCACGAAAGACATCCCTGCCGGACGCCTTGGCAAGCCGGAAGAAATAGCCGATGCCGTGTTGTGGCTATGCAGTCCGCAGGCATCGTATATGAACGGACAGGGGCTGATTGTGGATGGCGGCATTACCGTAAAATAAAGGATGTAGAACTAAATAACACAGATAAACAATATGGATATTTTCGAGAAAGACCTTTCAGGTGCTATGGTCTCACCCGACGAGCCGGGCTATGACAAACTGATCAGCACCATCTTCGACACGATGTCTACAGCTGCGGAAATGAATGCAAAAGGCTGGCTCACGCCGGAAGAAGTGCATGAATATCTGCACCGCATTACAGGCAGGGAGATTGATAAGAGTACGACACTGCTGCCCCCGTTCTATGTGGATTACGGCAAGAACATCCGCATCGGCAAGGGATGCTGGATACAGCAAGGTTGCACTTTCTTCGACCGTGGCGGCATCACCATCGGTGACGGTGTGTTCATTGCTCCGAAGGTGAACCTTATCACCATCAACCACGACCCGAATCCCGATAACCGCAGCGCGACATACGGTCGTCCCATTGTCATCGAGGACAAGGTATGGATTGGCATTGGTGCTACGGTTCTGCCCGGCGTGCGCATCGGCTACGGTTCTATTGTCGGTGCCAACAGCGTGGTGACGCATGATGTACCGCCGATGAGCGTCGTAGGCGGCAATCCGGCAAAGTTCATCAAGAAGATAGAAGCAGGAAGCAAGAAATAAATTCAAAACAACAAGGACCGGCAGATGGCTTTTAACCCTGCCGGTCCTTGTTTTAGTATTATAATTATGATTACAGATGCAAAGGTAAAGCAAAAGCCCCACAACGGAATTGCTGTGAGGCTCAAATAGTGTGGGTGAAAAGTCCAAATGAACATGCAAACCCATACGGCCTTTCAGAGAACCGCAACCGACTTGCGTATGTTCTCCAAAATGGCGGAAAGTTTGTTGTCTCTCCGGGCAGTCTGCATATTATAGTCTGTCTGCAAACCGAGCCATATCGTTGCGGCAATCCCTGTTGCAGCCTCGATTTTTAATGCTGTATCGGTGGTTATCGGACGTTTCCCGTTGATTATCTCGTTGAATGCCGTATAAGGCATACCGATTATCCCGGCAAATTTTCTTTGCGACATACCACGTGCCTGCAATTCGTCCTTGAGCATTTCTCCCGGATGTATGGCCACCGCACAAACCAACTCGTTGGGGGTGTAAATTTTCTTTGCTGTTGCTTCCATATCGCGCTTATTTATAATGGTTACTGATGTCCAACAAACGGCATACGGTTATTACCTGTTCGCCGAGAACCTCCCTGACTGTAAATTCAAGGCGGTATTTGATATTGATGCGCACGGATGAAATACCTTTCTTGTCGCCTTGCAGCACTTCGTAGTTCAAGGAGTGTATGCGGTAAAGCTGTTCTACATTTTCAGCGCGTTTGAGAAACATCACGCATTTGTAATAGCCCCTGATTACTTCGGGCTGGTAGCGGTGCTTCTTGTCACTTGTACGGCCTTGCTCGAACAGCTCACGCAAATAGTCTTTATCGAACTCTATATACATATATCCGTTTTATTGTGCTGCAAAGATAATGCTTTTCCGTGGAATATCCACAAAAATAGTGAATGTATTATCCATAAATAACTATACAATGACCGCCACCGCCGTCGGCGCAATGCCGTACTGCTTTTTGAACGCTGCCGAGAAATGCGACTGATTTCTGAATCCCACTTTGGTATAGACATCCACAACCTTGTTTCCTCCCTCTTTCATCAAGTTGTAGGCAACCTCCAGCCGCTTGCGTATAAGCCATTTTTCGGGTGTCAGATCACTTATCTTCTTGAAATCGCGCTTGAATGTGGCAAGGCTTCTTCCCGTATAGTGCGCCAAATCCTCCATTGTGAACTCGTACATATAATTCTTGTTTAGAAAATCCAAAATATCGATTTTCCACGGCTCGTTGAAATGAAATGGCTTAACGGAACATTCTGGGGCGTCGCCACAAAGTACATGCAGGACTATCTCAACTGGTTCAAGGTGAAAGAGACCGCCCTGAAGTTCTGCAATGACCAGGCCGGTGAACAGCTGGGGCTTTCCATGAAACATTATAATGTCAAGTTTGCAACGGTATAATCAACCAGAGCCTTGAAGACTTAGACGTTTTTTATCTATCTAGGGATATTCAAGAAATAGTATAAAATTAGCCAACTAATTCATTGCGAGTTAGT